>CAJDVA010000059.1_pt1 | contig 29015 bp, 32 predicted proteins | sample 7391241 | NCBI WGS metagenome assembly CAJDVA01 (sample SAMEA7055678, study PRJEB34461) | soil metagenome | biome: terrestrial ecosystem; feature: Peninsula; material: soil | place: Antarctica | collected 2016
CCTTGCTGCCTGGCCAACTGCGTGCGCACGGCGCGCAGCGCGTCCCACATGGATTGCTCGTAAGCCTCGATGCCGAGATTGCTGCCGACGGCGGATTTGCGCTCGCCGCGACTACGCCGAGTGCCACGCTGCGGGCGCACGTCCTCGCGCAATTGCACGCTGCGCGTGCCACCAAGTACGGCGCGGCTGGCTGCAGTCAGGCGCAACGTGCCGTAACCCTCGGCATCCGCTTCCAGCAAGCCGGCGGCAAGCAACTGGCGAAACACCGAGCGCCATTGCTTCTCGTCCATGTCCGCGCCGACGCCGAACGTCCTCAACTGGTCGTGCCCCAGACTCTGCACGCGCTCGGTCGCCACGCCACGCAGAATGTCAACCACGTGGCCGGAACCAAACCGTTGCCCACTGCGATACACCGCCGACAGCGCCTTTTGCGCCGGCACCGTGGCGTCCCAGGTTTTCGGCGGCGTCAGGCAATTGTCGCAATGTCCACACGGGCCCGGATAGGTCTCACCAAACGCACCCAGCAACAGCTGGCGGCGGCAACTGGTTGCTTCCGCATACGCCAGCAGTGACTCCAGTTTCTGCCGCTCCACGCGCTTGCGCTCGTCGCCGGATTCGCTCTGCGCGATCATCTGCGCGGCCGGCCCGGCCGGTTTCCTGGTAATAGCCTTCCATGCTGCGCGGCAGATCAAGATGCGCAACGAAGCGCACGTCGGGCTTGTCGATGCCCATGCCGAAGGCAACCGTCGCCACCATCACCACGCCGTCTTCGCGCAGAAAACGCTTCTGGTTGGCCGCGCGCGTCGTGCTGTCCAGACCGGCGTGATACGGCAACGCGTCAACGCCGGACTCCACCAGCCACGCCGCAATATCGTCAACCTTGCGCCGGCTGAGGCAATACACGATGCCCGACTCGCCATGATGGCCATCCAGAAACTCGCCGAGCTGGCGCTTCGCGTTGTGGCGCAAGGCCACGCGATAGCCAATGTTGGGTCGATCGAAGCTGGCGACAAAACGCTGCGCCTGCTGCAGCGACAAACGCTCGACAATCTCCTCGCGCGTACGCTCATCCGCAGTGGCCGTGAGCGCAATGCGCGGCACCTGCGGAAAGCGCTGCGGCAGGATCGCCAGCTCACGGTACTCAGGGCGAAAATCGTGCCCCCACTGCGACACGCAGTGCGCCTCGTCGATGGCGAATAGCGCGACTTCGGTGCGCTCCAGCAAGCTGAGGAAACGGTTGGTCAACAACCGCTCGGGCGCGACATACAACAGGTTCAACTCACCGGCCAGCAATTGCCGCTCAACTTCACGCTGATCGGCCGCATCCAGGCTGGAATTGAGATACGCCGCCGCCACGCCGACGCCACGCAACGCTTCGACCTGATCCTGCATCAGCGCGATCAACGGCGATACCACGATGCCCGTGCCCTGCCGCAGCAGGGCGGGAATCTGATAGCACAACGATTTGCCGCCGCCGGTCGGCATCAGCACCAGCGCATCGCCGCCGCCGCTTACCTGCTCAACCACCGCCTGTTGCTGCCCGCGAAAACTGGGATAGCCAAAAACACGTTGCAGCACGTCGAGAGCGGTGTGATCCATTCCGACCATGCTAGGGGTCAGCACGCTGGAAACCAAGCAAGTGGACGCAGCGATTCCACGTCGGCCTGCCCGCACAAATGGCGAGCGCCCGCGCCGCGCAACAGCAGAACGCAGACCCAGCCGGGAAACAGTGTCATGCAGAGCCCGATCTGCGCGCGCGGGGTGCGCCGCTGATGAAGCTCGCGCACCGCCGCTAACCCGTGCGCGATCTGCGCGCGCGTGGTGCGCCGGATGAGTACACAGATGCGGCTCACAGCGCTCAAAGATCCGGCATGCCCCACAGCGCACGATCGGTATTCACATCCAGACCAAACCGCCATAACGCCACGCGCCCGTTTTTCACCTCGACACCCTCCGCGCGCAGCAGTCGGCATTGCGTGCGAAAGCCGGCACTGCCCGGCGTCAGCGCAATGTGTCCGCTGGCGCGCAGCACGCGATGCCACGGCAAGGTCATGCCCTCTGGCGTTTCCCCCAGCAACTTGCCCACCAGCCGCGCCCGCCCGGGCAGGCCGGCGCGCAGCGCAATTACCCCATAGCTGGCAACGCGCCCACGCGGGATTGCTGCGATGGCCGCGTAAATGTGTCGATGGCTGTCTTGCATGCGCAACCCCGCGACCTGCCTGACGCGGCGGTTACTGCGCGCCGCGCACCCCATGGTAGCGAGTCACGACGCAGCAGCGCAGACGTGGCAGAGTACAGGGCGCCATCACCGGAGCCACGTCATGCACCATTTCGAAGCCGTGCGTTCGCGCATGGGTAGCCAGCACGAGCTGCATCGCAACGATCCGTACCTGATCAGTTTCGATCTGTCGTTGCATCAGCAGCGCACGCAAGGCTTGTACTTGGCGGAATTGGAGGACGAAGCCGGGCGGCGCTATCTGCGTATTTCCACGCCAGTGGGGCCACTGGCCGGCGTCGACGCCACACGCTGCCTGCGCTTCAATTGGCATCAGCGCACCGGGTTTCTCGCGGTGGAGGATCTGGACGGTTCGCCGTACCTGCACGTGTGCGAAAACCGTCCTTACGAGTCACTGGATGATGCTGAACTTGATCGCCTCGTACTGGAACTCGGCACGCTCGGCGACCAACTTGAGCAGATCATCGCCAGCGACACGGACGCGTTATAGCGCCGCTACACGATCCACGCGGCAATCAACACCAAGCCATACGCCAATCCGGCGGTCACCGGCAACGTCAGCACCCACGCCCACACCATGCGCTTGACCACGGTCCAGCGGATCGCGCTGAAGCGCTTGGCTGCGCCCACGCCCATGATGGAAGCGGACACGTTGTGCGTGGTCGACACCGGAATGCCGAACGCCGAGGCCGCGAAGATGATGATGGCGGAGCTGGTCTCGGCGGCAAAACCATTGATGGGATGCAGCTTGACCATCTTGTGGCCCAGCGTCTTGATGATGCGCCAGCCGCCACCGGCCGTACCCGCCGCCATGGTCAGCGCCGCCACCACCTTGACCCAGGTCGGGATGATGAAGCCGCCGCTGGCGCCCTCGGCAATCTGCAGAAAACCCAGCCAGTGCGGCAGCTGGTCAAACTGGTGCGCAGCCGTACCACCGGCGAGCGCCAGCGCGATGATGCCCATGCTCTTTTGCGCATCGTTCATGCCGTGCGCCACGCCCATCGCCGTTGCCGATGCAATCTGCGCCTTGCCGAAAAAACTGTTGACGAACGGCGTACGCCCGAACCGACGCATCCAACCACGACGCTCGGCAAACCATGCCAGCAACGCGTACAGTGCACCCATCAGCACAAAGCCGAGGATGAAGCCGCCAATCGGCGAATACACCATCGGCATGATCACCTTCGGAATCACGCCCAGGCCAGTGAACCAGCCGCCATCGGCCCAGATCACCGAGCCCATGCGGTTGCCGGAAAGTGCCAATGCCGCGCCAATCATCGCCCCGACCAGCGCGTGACTGGAGCTGGACGGCAGACCCAGCCACCAGGTGATCAAGTTCCAGATGATCGCCGACAACAGCGCGCAAATGACCAGTTGCGGCCCCATGTCCACCACGCCGGCGTTGAGCAGACCCGAGGCGATGGTGGCGGCCACGGCGGTGCCCATCAATGCGCCAAACAGGTTGGTCACTGCCGCCAGCAGCACCGCCTGACCCGGCGACAACACCTTGGTTGCCACCACCGTGGCGATGGAATTGGCCGTGTCGTGAAAGCCGTTGATGTAGGTAAAGGCGAGCGCAATGATCACCTCGGCGATAACCAGACTCAGGCTCATGCGCACACCTCGATGGCGCACGGGGACGAGCGGCACCGGCGCGGGGCCAGCGAAGCGCAGTGGCTGCGCGCAATCACCAACACGGTCAGGAGTTCTTCAACACGATCGAGTACACGATATTGCCGACGTCACGACATTTGTCGATGGCCTTCTCGATCAGCTCGAACAGATCCTTGGCGAGCATCGCGCGCATCACGTCGCCACCTTCCACATACAAGGTGCGATACGGCGCCAGCAGCATGCGGTCGCCTTCCGATTCCAGTGCCTGCAGGCGATCCTGCAGTTTCTTCATCGGATCAATCTGCAGGCTGCGCCGCAATTGCACGATCATCTGCGCCACGACCGCAGTGGACTGGGTGAGGATTTGCGCCCGCTGCGCAAAGTCCACGCCGGCCACGCGCGCGGAAACAATCTCATAGCGCTCGGCAAATTTCTCGATCGTCTTGGGAATTTTGTACAGCGCGGAGTTCAGCGCCTCGATGTCCTCGCGATCAAGCGCGGTGACAAACGTATTCATCAACTCTTCGCTGATTTGCGCCGCCAGTGCCTTCTCGCGCACGCGACTGGCCGTGAACGACGCCATCAACGGGCCCTCGCCGTCGTGGTTCAGCAACGCCTGCATGGCGTTGGCGCTATCGCAAGCCGCCGCCGCGCTCTGCTCCAGCAGACCGTAAAACTTGTCACCTTTGCCGAACATCGTCTGCAGAGAAAACATGTGTCGATAGGCCGCAACGGGAATGCCCGCCATGGTACAGGAGTGCCGTGCTGCTTCGCACCATGGGCGCAAATTCAAGCCCGCGCGTGAATTGCAGGCCCGGCTGCGCTTACACTCAAGCCATGCCTCCACACCCCACCCTGTCGCGATGCTGACCCAACTCGCGCTCGTTTTCGTTCTCGCCCTGTGCAACGGCTTTTTTGCCTTGTCGGAAATGGCTCTTATCGCCTCGCGCAAGAGCCGACTCAAACAGATGGCGCGCACCAGCCGCCACGCCGCGCTGGCGTTGCGCCACGCACAGGCGCCGGAGCACTTCCTGTCTACCGTGCAGGTGGGCATCACGCTGGTGATGTTGATCACCGGTGCGATCGCCGGGGACGCCCTCGGCGGACACATTGCCGCGCTGCTGGGCGGCACGCATGCGGTGTGGCTGGCGCCATACGCACGCGGGCTTGGCATCGTGATCGGCTTCGTGCTGATCTCGTTCATGCAGATCGTCATTGGTGAGCTGGTACCCAAACGCCTGGCGCTGTCGGCACCGGAGAAAGTTGCCGTATCCGTCGCGCTGCCGATGCTGTTGCTGTCGCGCCTGACCATGCCATTCGTGTGGTTGCTCAACGCCTCCAGCAACCTGCTGCTGCGTCTGCTGCGTAGCAACCAGCACCGCCGCGGCGTGGTGACTGAAGAAGAAATCCGCCTGCTCGTGGCGGAAAGCGCCGAGCAAGGCGTGCTCGATGCCGACGAACACAATATGGTCAACCGCGTGCGACGAGAGCGACGTGGTCGGCGTGGTCGAGGTCAAGCGCCTGCTGTACAGCTTCACCGAAGGCAAGCCGGAATTGTTCGACCACCTGGCCAAGCCGCTGTTCATCCCCGCCACCGCGCGCGCGCTGGACTTGCTGGAAGAGTTTCGCGACGCGGAAACGCCGCTGGCGCTGGTGGTCGACGAATACGGCGACATTGAAGGCGTGGTGACCGTCAACGATCTGCTCGCGGCGGTGATCGGCGCGACCCAGATCGGCCACGCCGGTACCGACGACAGCGCACCCATCGTGCAGCGCGAAGATGGCAGCTGGCTTATCGACGGCGGTCTGTCCACCGACGACCTGCGCGAGCTGTTGCAAATCGTCGAACTGCCCGGCGAAGACGAACACGATTTCCACACCGCCGCCGGCATGGTGATGTCCGCCCTCGGGCGCATTCCGCACACCGGCGAGGTCTACATCTGGGGCGGTTACCGTTTCGAGGTCGTCGATCTGGACGGCGCGCGCATCGACAAGCTGCTGGTGACGTTTCTGCCGCAGGCCGAAGCGGATGGCGAGGACGGCTAGGGAACATCTGAACAAGTCGTCATCCCAGCGAAAGCTGGGATCCAGCGACTCAGCAAGCCCTTGAAGGCGCCGGGTTCCGGCTTTCGCCGGAATGACGGGTTGGAGCTTGTTCAGACCATCCCTAGCTGGCGAGGTCGCGCCGGCGCCACCTGTTTCGCCTCTCCCTCAGGCGGTGAACGACCAGCCACGCAGCGCCCACTCCGCTTTCCTCCGCAAGCAGGGGAAAGAATCATCCATGCGGCGCTCCACCCACTTGCCAGAATGAAGAGCCCGCCCCCTCAACTCGTCATTCCGGCGCAGGCGCAAGAGCTTCACGACAGCGAAGCTGGTCAATCGCCTCTCAACCGCGAGGTCCAACTACTCCGCAGCGGCACTCTTGCCAGCCATCCCGGCCAACTGCGCCATGCGTTGCGCATCGGCGAGAATGCCGTGCAGCATGCGCAGCTCGCGCTCGTCCATCTGCGCGCGCTGAAACAACTTGTGCAGGCGCAACAGGATCGTGGTCGACGTGCGGCCCTTGTGGAAGTCAATGTCTTCCAGCGTTTGCGCCAGGTGCTCGAAAAATTTTTCCATCTGCACCGCGTCCGCCGGTGGCTCACTCGCGACCACCGGCGCCGGCTCCGGCGCGTCAGCCAGCATCGCCAGACGCAGCTCATAAGCCATCACCTGCACGGCCTGCGCCAGGTTGAGTGAGCTGAAATCGTCCACGCTGGGAATGCGCACCATGCCGTGGCAGTGCGCGAGCTCTTCGTTCTCCAGTCCGGTGCGCTCGTTGCCGAACACCAGCGCCACCTGCTCGCCGCGCGCAGCAGCCGCCAGCACGTTGCGCGCGGCCTCACGCGGCGACCACTCCGGCAGATGCACGCCACGCCGGCGCGCCGAAAGGCCCAGCGCCAGACTGCTGCCGGCGAGCGCCGCAATCATGTCCGCGTGGATGCCCGCATCGGTCAGCACCGCGTCGGCACCCACCGCCAGCGCGGTCGCCTGCGGATCGGGAAAGCGCGCCGGCTGCACCAGTTCCAGACGGGTGAAACCCATGGTGCGAATGCGGCGCGCGCCGCGCGCGCTGCAGGCAACATCATCCTGCGCTACATGAACCGCATCGACGGCCTGCACATCGTCGAGAAGCAGCAGCTGGATTTTGTTTCCGAGGTCGACAAGCTGGCCGAGGCCGAGATCATCAAGGAGCTGCGTCGCGCCTATCCCGACCACGCAATCCTCGCTGAAGAGAGCGGCGCGACCGGCAAAGGCCAGATGACCTGGGTGATCGACCCGCTCGACGGCACGCACAACTACCTGCGTGGCATTCCGCACTTCAGCGTGTCCATCGCGCTGCTGGACAAGGGCGTGCCGGTACATGCGGTGGTGTTCGATCCGCTGCGCGACGAGCTGTACACCGCAAGCAAGGGCGATGGCGCGTTCATGAATGACCGGCGCCTGCGCGTCTCCAGGCGCGAGAACCTGGGTGGCGCGATGATCGCTACCGGCTTTCCGTTCCGCCAGCGCGCGCATCTGAACCCGCAGCTGGACATGACCCGCGCCATCCTTGCGCAAGCCGAAGACATCCGCCGCTCCGGTTCCGCCGCGCTGGATCTGGCGTATACCGCCGCCGGCCGCTACGACGGTTACTTCGAGATTGGCCTGAAACCGTGGGACATGGCCGCTGGCGTGCTGCTGGTGCACGAAGCCGGCGGCCGCTACTGCGATTTTGCCGGCCGTGACGGCATCCCCGCCAGCGGCAACATCATCGCCGGCAACCTCAACGTGGCCAAGGCCATGGTCGACGCGATCGGCGCGCAGGCGACGCCGGAGTTGCTGAAGGCCTGAGTTTCGAGCGCCCGCGTTCGTCACGCCACACGCTTCGGTGCACACGTCAGACTCACCAGTGGCGCTTGATCACGTTACCTCGCCACTCTCGCGCAAAAAGTCACGCAGGAACGGAATGGTGATCCGCCGCTGCGCTGCCAGCGACGCTTGATCGAGCTTGTCGAGCAGGTCGAGCAACGCGCCGAGATCGCGAGCGTAGCGGGCAAACAACCAATCCAGCACGCTGTCATCGAGCTGGATGCCGCGCGCGGCGGCTTGGCTTTTCAGCACGTCGCGGCGTTCCGTGTCATCCAGCGGCTTGAGCGCGAACTGAGCACAGGCGCCGAGGCGCGAGCGCAGGTCGGGCAGCGCGATGCCGATGTGGTTTGGCGTGGCCGAGGCGGCGAACAACAACGCGCTGCCTTCGGCGCGGGCGCGGTTGTAGAGATCGAACAGCACGTGCTCCGCCTCGGCGTTGCCCGCGATGGCGTCCAGATCGTCCAGCGCCAGCAGCTCGCTGCCAACGATCCCGCGCAGCGCCGCGACAGGATCGGCGAGTGCGGCCAATGGCAGATACTGCGCGCGCCGCCCGCCGGGGATGTCTGCATGCCCTGCTGCAGCAGAGTGCGTATCGGCTTGTCCGGCACTGGCGGCCTGGCAAGCCGCCATCAGCAGATGACTGCGACCGCTGCCGCTCGCCCCATGCAGATAAACCCACGGCGCGTCGAGCTCAAGCGCCAGCGCGTGCACGGCAGCCACGGCGGCGGCATTCGCGCCAGCATGGAAATGTTCAAAACGTTGGCGACGTGGCCAACGCAGGGCAAGCGGCAGTTGCGCGATCATGGGGCGGTCGCATCACTCGCCGGCGGCACGGTCGTGGTGTGCGTGTTCACGTCGCCGGCGCTGTGCACGTCAACCTCGCCGTCTTTGTGCACGCTGACCTCGACCTCGGCAATCACCGGATCTTCCGGCCCCCCCTCGTTGTACAGCTCGCTCATGCGATAGCGTTCCAGCAGGTAGCGCAGCAGCACCATGATTACCGACGCCGCCGGCAGCGCCAGCAACACGCCGAGGAAGCCGAACAAATACCCCCCCGCCATCACCGCAAAGATCACCGCGACCGGGTGCAAGCCAATCTTGTCGCCCACCAGCTTGGGCACCAGCACATAGCCTTCCAGCAATTGCCCGACGACGAACACACCGCACACCAGCAACACGTGCGCCCAATCGCCGTACTGCACCAGCACCGCAATGATGGCGGCGACGAAGCCAATGATGAAACCCAGATACGGCACGAAGCTGAGCAAGCCGGCCACCATGCCGATCAACGGGCCGACGCTGAGCCCGGTCAGCGCCAGGCCGGCACCATAGAACGCGCCCAACGCCAGCATCACCAGCAACTGGCCGCGCACAAATGCGCCAAGAATCGCATCGGATTCGCGTGCGAGATGCGCAACGGTCGGCTGAATCGAACGCGGCAGCATGTGATCAATCGTGGCCACCAGACGATCCCAGTCGCGCAACAGATAAAACGCGACCACCGGCACCAGCACCAGGTTGGTCAGCCACAAGGCAATGCCCACGCCGGAACTGGTGACTTTGGCCAGCAGCACGCTGGCGACATCACCGACCGAACCCAGATGGGCCTTGGCCATGGCCAGCAAGCGATCGCTGTCCAGTGCGTGCGGGTCAAGATGCAAACGCGCTTGCACCCACGGCCACGCCGTGTTCTGCGCCCACTCGCCGTAATGCGGCAGGTTCTGGATGACACTCTCGACCTGACGCGAGATCAGCGGTATCAGCAAGAGCAACACGCCGCCGAACGCGAACAGCAAGACGAGAAACACGATGGTGGCCGCCCAGTTGCGGCTCAAACCCCATCGCTGCAAACGGTCGGCAAGCGGATCGCCGAGATAGCCGAGCATGGCGGCGATGGCAAACGGCATCAGCACCGGCCCGAGCAGCCAGATTAGGTAGACGATGACGGCAGTGATGGCAAGCATCTGCCAGCGCCGGGAGATGTCCTGATTCAATCGATTGCTCCGAAGGGGAAACGTGTACCGACGCCCAGCCAAATCCGGTCAGGCCAGATCACCACGAGAAACCAGCATGCTGCGCAGCTCTTGCGAGAGCCGCTCTTGCGGGAGCGGCTTCAGCCGCGAGGCCATCCACGCAACACATGGCCTTGACCGAAACCCGCGCAAGCGCATCGCGACCGAATTCGTCGCGCTCCGGGTCGACCAAGCCAGACCACGCGGCGCACTCAATGCACCCAGCGCAGCGTGACATCGGCGCCGGCATGCGCCTTGTCCTGCAGCAGCACGCGACCGCCGGCTGCAAGATTGGCGGCGAGTCCCGTCAGTGGCAGCGCAGCCTTGATGTACAGCAGCACACCGTCGTCCTGCGCAGCCAGCGTGCTCACCTGGCGCACCGCCGGATCAGCGCGCAGCGCAGCCAGAAGGTTCGCGTAATCCAGTGCCGAGTGCATGCCGCCGACCCAGAGTTTGCCGTCGCTGACGCTGGCGCCGACAACGTTGAGTTGCTTGCCCACGCGCTCGGCCACGCTCACCCCGGCGTCGCCCAGCAGTGCGTCTTCGGTGCTGCCCCGGGCGTTCCAGTGTTGCGGTTGACCACCCGCGAGCAAGGTCCAGTCCGCGCTGCCCGCGTGCAATTTGCCGAGCAGTACCAGCCCGGTGTGATAGCGCTGAGTGAGTGCCGCCAGCGCGCCGGCATCACCGGCCGCCAGCTTGGTGAAATCCGGCATATCCCCGGCATCCGGATACGCCACGTTGGTGCCGCGTGCGGTGGCCGCCACCGCCAGATTGGTCAATGCCGCCTGATCGAACAGCGCGCCATCCGTGCCCTGCACCAGCAGCAACACGGGAGGTTTCGCGCCAACGCTGGCCACACCGAGCCGCCCCACCAAACGTTTCACTGCGCCGGGTTCAAAATTGACTTGCAGGTTCATGCCACTGGCCGCGCGCTGATACTGAAACTTCTGCACGATCGCGCTGGCGGCCTGCAGCGCATCCGCATACCCGGCGTTGCTGCGCAAATCCTGGCCACCAGCCACGCGCGTCAACACCTGCCCCAACGCGGTGGCAAACGCATCGTTGCGTTGCGCCGCGGTCGTGTCCGGCACCGGCACAACGACGGAATACGGCGAAACGTCGGCTTGCGCGTGCACCTGCGGCAACGCGGCAAATCCCAGCAACAAGATAACAAGCAACAGGCGTGACAAGCGCATCGGCAGCGGCTTCGTGATGGAAACTGAGCAGCAGTCTGCCCAATCGCGTCGCCAGCGTCCATCGACGCGGCGTGAGGCGGGCACTGCATCCGCGCATCCGGCGCAGTGGCAGCGCAGCGTCCTGCTAAACTTGCGCGTTTCCCGCACGCGGCTCGTTGCCATGTCAGACGCCCTCACCTACCGCGCCGCCGGCGTCGATATCGACGCCGGCAATGCCGTGGTCGAACGCATCAAACCGTTGGTCAAGCGCACGTTTCGCCCGGAGGTCATGGGCGGGCTGGGCGGCTTCGGCGGTCTGTTCGACTTGTCCGGCCGCTACCGCGAGCCAGTACTGGTGTCCGGCACCGACGGCGTAGGCACCAAGCTGAAACTGGCGCAGGTACTGGGCCGCCACAACACGATCGGCATCGATCTGGTTGGCATGTGCGTCAACGACGTGCTGGTGCAAGGCGCCGAGCCGCTGTTCTTTCTCGACTACTTTGCCACTGGCAAACTCGACGTGGAAACCACCGTGGCCGTGGTCGGCGGCATCGCGCAAGGCTGCGAACTGGCCGGCTGCGCGCTGATCGGCGGCGAGACCGCCGAGATGCCGGACATGTATCCGCCGGGCGAATACGATCTGGCCGGCTTCACCGTCGGCGCGGTGGAAAAGTCGCAGATGCTCACCGGCGCGGCGATTGTCTCAGGCGATGTGGTGCTCGGCGTCGCCTCGTCCGGACCGCACTCCAACGGCTACTCGCTGATCCGCAAAATTCTGCAGCGTGCAGGCTGCACGCTCGACAGCGGCAAGCTGGACCTGGACGTGGGTGGGGTGAAACTGATCGACGCGCTGATGACGCCGACGACGATCTATGTCAAACCCATGCTGGATTTGCTGCGCACCCACGCCGCGCAAGTGCACGGCATGGCGCATATCACCGGCGGTGGCTTGAAGGAAAACATCATCCGCGTCGTGCCTGCCGGTCTCGGCATCCAGCTGGACGCCGCAGCCATTGCGTTGCCGCCGGTGTTTGACTGGTTGCAGCGCGAGGGCCAGGTGGCGCGTGAGGAAATGTGGCGCACGTTCAACTGCGGCATAGGCTTTACCGTGATCGTGCCGCGCGACGGTGTGGCTGCGGTGTCGGCGCTGCTAGCCACGCACGGACTGGCCAGCAGCGTGATCGGCGCGATCGTGCCCGCCGTCGATGGCGTCGAGCGCGTGCAGATCGGCTGACCCAAGTGCCATCGACAACCATCAACTCCCTGCCGCGCGTGGCGGTGCTCGCGTCCGGTCGCGGCAGCAACCTTGCGGCGCTCCTTGCCGCGCACGAGCGCGGCGAACTGCCGGTGCGCTTCGTGCTGGTCGGCAGCGACAAGGCCGCGGCACCCGCGCTGCGCCTGGCCGAAGCCGCCGGCGTACCCACGCTGGCGCTGGACCCGCGCAGCTATCCCGACCGCAGCGCGTTTGATCACGACCTGCTGCAGCGCGTGGCCGCCAGTGGCGCGCAGTGGTTGGTGCTGGCCGGTTACATGCGCGTCGTCGACGGCGACGCACTGCGTCCATGGGTCGGCCGCGTGATCAACATCCATCCGTCATTGCTACCGAAGTACCGCGGCCTGCACACGCACCGCCGCGCGCTGGAAGCCGGCGATCACGAACACGGCGCCAGCGTGCATTTCGTCACTGCCGAGCTGGATGGCGGCCCGGTGATCGCGCAAGCACGCATCCGCATCGAACCCGGCGACGATGAGGACGCGCTGGCGGAACGTCTGCTGCCGCTGGAACATCGCTTGCTGCCCGCCGTGCTTGACCTGCTCGCCAGCGGTCGCCTGCAATGGGTGAACGGCGCGCCACAACTGGACGGCCAACGCCTGCACGCCCCGCTCACACTCGGTGTTGACGGACGACTGCACGCGGCAAAGTGACCCCACGTTCAGTCCACCGCTGGCAGACTGCAACGCATGACTATTCGACCTGCGATTGCCAAAGCGCTCGGCCTCGGCCTGCTGTTTGCCAGTGCCTGCGCTGCGGCGGCGACGCCCGGCGCGTTCACCGCCACTTACAACGTCTCCCAAGCTGGCCAGCCGCTGGGCGTGGCCCACGTGAGCCTGCGCGCGGCTGACAGCGGGACCTGGATTTATCGCAAGGACGTCACGGGCACCGGCGGTCTGGCGGCGATGCTCGGCGCGAGTGTCAAGGAGAGTTCACAGCTGCGCTGGAAAGGCGCCGCGCCCGAGGCCATCAGTTACGACTACCAGTTGCAGGCTGCGATCAAGAACAAGCAACGCCACCTGCGCGTGGACTGGACGACCCATCAGGTCACCGTGGATGAGGGCAAAGGCCCGACGACCTACGCAGCGCAACCGGGCATGGTGGAACGCAATACGCTGCCGCTGGCGCTCGGCCTGGCGCTGCGCAGTGGCCAGCAAGAAGTTGCCTTGCCGGTGGCGGTGCGTCAAACCGTGGAAACCCAGCACTTCAAGGTGACCGGCAAGGAAACCATCACCGTGCCGGCTGGCAGCTTCGACGCCGTGCGCGTCGATCGCACCGATGCCGACCGTGGTTTCAGCGCATGGTACGTACCGGATCGCTACCCGCTGCCGGTCAAGCTGAGCCAACACGACGGCGGCGACATGGTGATGGAGCTGGTCAGCTACAAACAGCCGTAACCGATCAGCAAACGATCACCGGGATGGATAGCGATCCAGCTCGCCTGCGTGCTCGCGCAACCAGCGCCGCGCACGCGGCTGCACGCGACGTGGTCGGTGATCACGCCGCCCAGCACCATGCCCAGCATCGCCAGCAGGAACCAGACCTGGCGCGTCGGCCACAGCAGGAGCCCCAACCCAGCGAGCAACCCGGCGCCCAATATGGCCGCAGCGAGACGTGCAAGCAGGAAACGCACGGCAAAACTTCGCGTCACGGCCTCACGCCAAAGCTGCCTGCGCTGCGCCACTGGCACACTGCGCAGTTCCGGAATGTCGTTGAGTCGCCAATAGATGGTCATGGTCCCGCACCTCGCGCTGGCAACAGTCTCAATTCGGCAAGCGGCGGATTTTCGCCCCCAGCGCGCCGAGTTTCTCCTCGATATTTTCGTAACCACGATCGATGTGATACACGCGATCAACGATCGTGTCGCCCTTGGCGACCAAGCCAGCCAGTACCAAGCACGCCGACGCGCGCAGATCGGTGGCCATGATCGGCGCGCCGCTGAGTTGCGCCACGCCGCGCACCACGGCCGTGTTGCCGTCCAGATGAATATCCGCACCCAGACGCTGCAGCTCGTGGGCGTGCATGAAACGGTTTTCGAACACGGTTTCCGTGACCACGCCGGTACCCTTGGCCACGCAGTTGAGCGCAGTGAACTGCGCCTGCATGTCGGTGGGGAATTCCGGATACGGCGCCGTGCTGATATCCACGGCCTGCAACTGACGGTCATGCATGTCCAGCTCGATCCAGTCCGGGCCGACAGAGATTTGCGCGCCGGCCTGTTCGAGCTTCTGCAGCACCGCGTCGAGCGTGTCGGCGCGGGCGTGGCGCGCGCGAATCTTGCCGCCGGTCATCGCCGCACCCACCAGAAACGTGCCGGTCTCGATGCGATCAGGCAGCACTTCATACTCCGCGCCATGCAGCCGCTCGACACCGTGAATGACGATGGTCGGGCTGCCGGCGCCTTCAATTTGCGCGCCCATCGCGATCAGGCAATGCGCCAGATCAACCACCTCGGGCTCCTGTGCGGCGTGCTCGATCACCGTGGTGCCCTGCGCCAGCGCGGCGGCCATCATGATGTTTTCGGTGCCCGTCACCGTGACCATGTCCATCACGATGCGGGTGCCCTTCAGCCGACTGGCCCGGGCCTTGATGTATCCATTCTCGACAGTGATCTGCGCGCCCAGTGCCTGCAGGCCGCGGATGTGTTGATCGACCGGGCGCGAGCCGATGGCGCAACCGCCCGGCAGCGATACCTCGGCCTGACCAAAACGCGCCACCAGCGGACCGAGCACCAGGATCGAGGCGCGCATCGTGCGCACCAGGTCGTACGGCGCCACGCAGGTGCTGGTGGTGCGCGGGTCCACGTGCACGCGCATGCGGTCATCCAGCACCAGCTGCACGCCCATCTGGCCGAGCAGCTCGATGAAGGTGGTGACGTCGTGCAGGTGCGGCACGTTGCCGATGCTGACCGGCTCATCAGCCAGCAAGCACGCGGCAAGGATCGGCAGCACGGCGTTCTTGGCGCCGGAAATGCCGACCTCGCCATTGAGCGGCGTGCCGCCACTGATCAGGATTTTGGCCATCGGTGTCCTTCAATACGGTATGCAGAAACGCGGCAGTGGCTTCAACGGCGCGCCGCGGCTTCCTCGGGTGTCAGGGTTTTCAGCGCCAGCGCGTGGATCACTCCACCCATCAGTTCACCCAGTGTCGCGTACACCAGCCGATGCCGCGCCAGTGGCAGTTTGCCGGTGAACTGGCTGGCGATCACGGTGGCCTCGAAATGCACGTCGTCGTCGCTGCTGACCGCCGCCTGCGCACCGGCCAGACCACGTTCAATCATTGCCTGGATGCTGGCTGAGTCCATCGGGGGGTTCCATGCGGGGCGGGCAGAATGCGGAATGTGCCGGCCAATGACGCTAAAATGCGCAACGAGCCATGGTAATGGATTCGGCTGGCGGTAGAAACGTCGGCGTGTTGGCATGGTATGCAGCGCTGTCCAACCTGACGGCTGCCGCGCCCTACTTATCGAGACCTCATGAACGCACGCCCCGCCTCTCCACTTGCCGGCAACCTGAGTCCGGACATCATCATCACCAGTGCGCGTGACGTGATCGCCACCGAGGCCGCGGCCATTGCCGCGTTGGGGCCGCGGATTGGCGCGGAGTTTGTCGAGGCATGCCGTCTGATCCTGGCGTGCAAGGGCCGCGTCGTGGTCAGCGGCATGGGCAAGTCCGGTCATGTCGCGCGCAAGATTGCCGCCACGCTGGCGTCCACTGGTACGCCGGCGTTCTTCGTGCATCCAGGCGAAGCCAGTCACGGCGATCTGGGCATGATCCTGCCGCAGGATGTGGTGCTGGCGCTGTCGTATTCCGGGGAGACCGACGAGCTGTTGGTGATCCTGCCAGTGATCAAGCGCCAGGGCATTCCGCTGATCGTGATTACTGGCAAAGCCGGATCTTCATTGGCCGGGCTGGCCGATGTGTGTCTGGACGCGCTCGGGCTGGCGCCCACGACCAGCACCACGGTCGCCCTGGTGCTCGGCGATGCGCTGGCCATTGCGTTGCTCAAGGCGCGCGGCTTCACCTCGGACGACTTTGCCCGCTCGCATCCGGCCGGCGCACTGGGTCGGCGCCTGTTGCTGCGCATCAGTGACGTAATGCATTCCGGCGAGGACATCCCGCTCGTCGCGCCGCAGGCCACGCTGACCAGTGCATTGATGGAGATGACGCGCAAACATCTGGGCATGACCGCCGTGGTCGACGCGCAGCAACACCTGCTGGGGGTGTTCACCGATGGCGACTTGCGCCGCGCGCTCGACGACAAGGACGTGGATCTGCGTGGCGTCATGGTCGCCGAGCTGATGACGCGCGGGCCGAAAACCATCAACGCCGACAAGCTTGCTGCCGAGGCGGCGCAGTTGATGGAAAAGCACCAGATTCACGCACTGCTGGTGGTCGATGATGAACAGCGCGTCGTTGGCGCGTTGAACATTCACGATCTGCTCCGCGCGCGCGTGGTCTGATTCGTCGCAGGCGAATCGGACAAATCAGACAAACCAGCCCTTGACGCCACCCACCTCACGCAACCACCTCTCCAGACCGTGCCCCCTTCCTCCTACCTTGCCGACCTGCCTGCTGATCTGCTCGCCCGCGCGGCGGTCATCCGCGTGGCCGTGTTTGATGTGGACGGCACGCTGACCGACGGCCGCCTGTGGTACGGCGCCGACGGCCATGAAGCCAAACAGTTTCACGTGCACGACGGCCTGGGCCTGAAGCGCCTGCAAGCCAACGGCGTGCAGGTGGCGATCATCACCGCGCGCCACAGCGACGCCGTGGCCGCGCGTGCCGGCGAACTGGCCATCACGCATGTGTTTCAAGCGCAGAGTGACAAGCGCGCATGTCTGCTGGCACTGCTGGACACACTGCAACTGGAGCCAAACCAAGCCTGCTATGTCGGCGACGATCTGCCCGACCTGCCGGCGATGCACGTCGTCGGTCTGGCCATTGCCGTCGCCAATGCGCACCCATGGGTGGCCGAGCAGGCGCACTGGCAAACGCGCAAGGCCGGCGGCGAGGGCGCAGCGCGTGAGGTGTGTGACCTGCTCCTGTACGCGCAAGGCAAATCAGCGGCGGAGCGGGACCATTGGCAGTGAACGCGCGCGCCTGGCTGCGCGAGCGTCGCCTGCTGCTCGCCATCATCGCGCTGGCGCTGGCGGCTGGCGCCGCGCAATGGCTGCTGTGGTGGCTCGGGCCGGCGCCAAAAACCAACGATTTCATCGGCCCGCCGCGCTCGGGCTACACCTTGCACAACGCCCGCGTCAGCGAATACGACACCGCTGGCCAGCCCAGTTTTCACCTGCAGACGCCGCATCTGGAGCGACGCGAGGGCGACGAATCGCTGTACGTCAACGCGCCCACGTTCCAGATGCCGGCCAACCAACCGGGCGTACCTGACTGGCAGGGCCAATCGTTGTACGGCTGGATCAACAAAGGTGCCACGCTGCTCAAGTTGCAAGGGCCGGTGGTTCTGCACCGCGCGGCATATGACGACACACCACTGACTGAAATCCACACTGCTGATGTCACCGCGTGGCCGAAAGACAAGCGCATGGAAACCGCCGCGCCGGCACAGATGACGCAAGGCGGCACTAGAATCAGCGGCGTCGGCATGCGTGCCAATCTCAACGACAAACACCTGGAGCTGCTCGATGACGTCCACGCCACGTTTCCGCCGCGTCAGCGCTAGCATCAAGCTCGCCTGCCTCGCGCTTGGCTTGCTGGCGCTCGCGCCCGCATCCGCCAAACAAAGCGACCGCGCGCAGCCGATGCAAGTGAACGCCAAGCACTTTGACGGCTTCCAAAAGCCGAACAGCGTCAGCACCTTGCAAGGCAGCGTGGTCATCACCCAGGGCACGCTGAAAGCTACCGGTGATCAGGCCAAGGTGTATTTCGACGCCGACACGCAAATCAGCCGCGTCGTGATCAGCAGCGGCCCGGCACATATCGAGCAACTCGACGACAGCGGCAACCTGATGCAAGGCAACGCGGCCAGCATCGACTACGACAACATCAACGGCATTGCGGTGCTCTCCGGCAACGCTTCGGTGACGCAGAAAGGCCGCGGCGAAGCCCACGGCGACAAGCTCACCTACAACACGCAGACCAGTCAGATGACCGGTGACAGCGCCGGCGACGGCATGGTGCACATGACCTTCCTGCCCAAGCCGAAGCCTGCCGGCGCGGCTGCCCCCGCTGTCGCGCCTGCCGCGGCCACCGCCACCAGCGCGCCAGCCCCCGCACACAGCAGCGCGACACCCGCCCAGGACCACCCGTAGCCCATGCTGGCGGCCCAGGGTTTGCAGAAGAGCTTCCGCGCGCGGCATGTCGTGCGTGACTTTGCCTTTTCCATCCGCGAAGGCGAGGTGGTCGGGCTGCTCGGCCCCAACGGCGCGGGCAAGACCACGTGCTTCTACATGGTGGTGGGCTTGATCGAGGCCGACGCCGGCACCATCACCCTGGACAAGCGCGACATCACCGGGCTGCCGATGCACACGCGGGCGCGGTTGGGTATCGGCTACCTGCCACAGGAGGCCTCGGTATTTCGTCGCCTGAGCGTGGCCGACAACATCATGGCCGTGCTGGAACTGCGCGAAGGCCTGACCGGCAAGCAGCGGCGTGACGAACTGGAGAGTCTGCTGGACGAGCTGAAAGTCGCGCACATTGCCGGGCAGAAAGGCATCAGCCTGTCCGGCGGCGAACGCCGTCGGGTGGAGATCGCCCGCGCGCTGGCGGCGAACCCGCGCTACATGCTGCTGGACGAACCATTTGCCGGCGTCGATCCGATTTCGGTTGGCGAGATCCAGCGCATCGTGCGCCACTTGCGCGAGCGCGGCATCGGCGTATTGATCACCGACCACAACGTGCGCGAGACATTGGGTATCTGCGATCGCGCCTACATTCTCAATGAAGGCGCCGTGCTCGCGCGCGGCACACCAGCGCACATCCTTGCCGACGCCAAGGTGCGCGAGGTCTATCTCGGTCACGAGTTTCGCCTCTAGGCTGGCGCCGCGCTCGGCTTGGTGTTTGTCGTCGGCACGCCCGAGCCAAGCGCGCCCCGAGCCGCCCTCCGGGCATCTTCCCCCGCACGGCGGCGGAAGGGAAAAACGGATCGTGAGCGCCTTTGTCGCATCGCGGGAAAGCACAGATGCGCGCACGCGACCGTCCTTCCCCCCGCGCAGCAGGGACACTTTGGCAGGACGGTCGAAATGTGCCGCGCAGCCGCCCGGCACGGGTGAGGAACAGGGATGTTCCGAATACAGGGTGCCGAAGGCGGAAGGGAGGCGGCTCTTCGTCACGGTCCAAACGAACTCATCGTCCAAGTTCAGGTTTCCGGGATCGCAACACCAGCCCGGATCACATCAACCCGCCGACGGGCCCTCACCGACCCTATGGCCGCTGCCGCGGGCACCGGTTAGGATGGCCGCAAGCTCCTTCGACCAGGTTGGCATGAAACCCGCCCTACAGTTTCGAATCCACCAGCAACTGACGCTGACGCCGCAATTGCAGCAGGCGATCCGGTTGTTGCAGTTGTCGCAGCTGGAGCTGGAGGCTGAACTGCGCCAGATCGCCGAGAGCAATCCTCTGCTGGAATTTGCCGAGGACAGTGAGGACGCCGAAACCGAAACCGAAGCCGACGATGGTGACGCCGAGGATTATCCAGACCCATCCGCATCCAGCAGCACCGACAGCGACGGCGAGAGCGAGCACGACGAGACCGGAGAATGGGCCGACGGTGGTGGCAGCGCCGAGACGCCCATCGATTTCTCCCACAGCAGTTCCATCAGCAGCAGCTCCGGCTCGCGCAACGACGAGGATTTCGAACCACAGAACGCGGCGCCCGAGACGCTGCAGCAGCATCTGTTGTGGCAGCTCAACATGGCCTCGTTCAATCCGCGCCAGTACGCCATCGCCACGGTGCTGATCGACGCACTGAGCCCGGCCGGCTATCTGGCTGACGGTGTGGAATCAGTACTCGCTGCGTTGCCGACCGATCTCAAGGCCAGCGTGGCGGAAATCGATGCTGTGCGCCGCTGCATTCAAGGTTTCGACCCCGCAGGCGTAGGCAGCCTCGACCTGCGCGATTGCCTGCATGTGCAGCTGAAACAGCTTGACCCCGCCACACCGCAGCGCGAGCTGGCCTTGCGCTTGGTGGACAACGAGTTGGAGCTGCTGGCGCGCAACGACATTGCGCGCCTCGCGCGCCGCCTGCATGCCACCGAGGAAGACACCACCACGGCGGCGCTGTTGATCCGCAGCCTCGATCCACGGCCCGGCGCGGCGCTGGATGCCACCCCGGTCGAATACGTCGCGCCCGACGTGTATGCGGTCAAACGCGGCAGCCGTTGGCAGGTCAGCCTGAACGCCGATTGCCAGCCCCGCCTGGGGCTGAACCAGCACTACTGCGGCTTGATTGCCAAGGCCCGTGGCGAGGATGCCAGCTGGATGCGCGGCCAGTTGCAGGAAGCGCGCTGGCTGATCAAGAGTCTGGAATCGCGTGCCGAGACGCTGCTCAAAGTGGCCGACGCGATCGTGCGCCGGCAGAGTGCCTTCCTCGACTATGGCCCTGAAGCCATGCACCCGCTGGTGCTGCGCGAAGTGGCCGAGGAAGTGGGCATGCACGAATCCACCATCTCACGCGTCACCACGCGCAAATACCTGCACACTCCGCGTGGCACGTTTGAACTGAAGTATTTTTTTTCCAGCGGCGTGTCCACCGAGGATGGCGGCAGCGCGTCGGCCACCGCGATCCAGGCCATGCTGCGCAAGCTGATTGATGCCGAAGACTCGCGCAAGCCCTTGTCCGATCAAGCCATTGCCGAATTACTGCAAAGCAAGGGCATTCAGGTGGCCCGCCGCACCGTGGCCAAATATCGCGAAGGCCTGCGTATCCCCAGCTCCAGCGAGCGCCAGCGCGCACGTTAAGCGTCAACGAATCACGCTACGGGAACTTGCCAGTGGTAAAAGCGTCCCCATACCTGTAGGAAGTGATATGTGATTTGACGATACGCACCGACGCAGAGATTTGGTGCGCATCCGACCCGCCGCGCAATGCGGCACTGCACCACCAAGAGGAGGCGCCTCCATGCAATTCCAACTCAGCGGCCAGCAGATCGTAGTCACCCCGGCCTTGCGGGACCATGCCACCAGCAAGCTCGACCGCTTGACCCGCCTCGACGACAAGCTGATCAGCCTTGCCATCGTGTTATCCATCGACAGCCTGCGCCAACGCGCCGATGGCACCTTGACCACCACCGGCGCGGTATTGCACGCCGAAGCGACCGAGGCGGATATGTACGCGTCGATCGACCTGTTGTTTGACAAGCTCACCGCCCAGCTGCGCAAACATCGAGACAAGGTCAGCGACAAGCACCAACGCGAAGCGCGTCAGGAGCGACAATACGGCTGATCCAGCCTCACCCATACCAACCACGGCCCGCCTCGCAAGCGGGCCGTTCTTTTTGTGTGCACAGACAACGCCGCCCACGGCACGCAGCTCGGCGGTGTCGCGTCCAAGCTGGCACAATGACTGCAACGCGGCAGTGGCCTCGACCGCGCAGTCTTGAGGACCCTACGCTTGGATCGGATCAGTGCGCGACAACTCTATGACGGCGTCCATGAACGCATGGCCCTGCGCTGGGTGTCAGGCATGCGTGGCGAGGCGCGCGCGCTGGAACCGGGTGTCGCCCAGGCACGGCGGCCGTCGCTGATCGGCTACCTCAACGTCATCTATCCCAACAAGATCCAGATCATCGGTTCGGAAGAGTTGAACTTCCTCGACGGCCTGGATTCGCGCCAGCGTTGGGAAGTGATGCACAAGATTGCCGCCTACCATCCAGTTGCATTGGTGGTCACCAAGGATCAGCCGATCCCGGCGGACCTGCGCGAGGTGGCCGAAGAAACCGACACACCGCTATGGACCAGCGCCAAGCGCGGGCATGAGGTACTCACCTATCTGCAATACCACCTGTCACGCCAACTGGCGGCCAAGGTCACCTTGCACGGCGTGTTTCTGGAAGTATTCTCCATTGGCGTACTGATCACCGGCGACGCCGGCTCGGGCAAGAGCGAGCTGGCACTGGAACTGATCACGCGCGGCCACCGCCTGGTGGCGGATGACGCCACCGAGTTCACCCTGATTGCGCCGGATGTGATCGACGGTGCGTGTCCCGAGCTGCTGCAGGACCTGCTGGAGGTACGCGGACTGGGCGTTCTCAACGTGCGCGAAATGTTTGGCCATATGTCCGTAAAGACGTCCAAATACCTGCGTTTGGTGATTCATCTGAAACCGCTGCGCGAGAGTGAGGAGGCCGACGCGGACGCCATGATGCGGTTTACCGGCGACATCGGCCATCGACAGATTTTTGACGTGGCCATGCCGATGATCACCATCCCGGTCGCCTCCGGGCGCAACCTGGCGGTGCTGGTCGAAGCCGCCGTGCGCAGCCACGCACTGAAAAGCCAGGGCATCGACCCGGCACAAACCTTCATCGACCGCCAGGCGCACCAACTGCGCCGACTGCCCCCATGGTGAACCGCATGCATGACGAGGACACGCCGCTGTTGAACCCGCTGATCGACCCCGGTGAAATTCATCTGATCGTGCTCACTGGCATGTCCGGCGGCGGCAAGACCGTAGCCCTGCGCGCGCTGGAAGATCTGGAGTTTTACTGCGTCGACAACCTGCCTTCGGCGCTGTTGCCGCAATTGGTCAACGCCGTGATGCAGGGCGATCCCGGCACGCATCGACGCATCGCGGTCGGCGTGGACGTACGCAATCGCGGCGCCGATCTGGAGCACATGCCGAGCGTGCTGTCGGATCTGGCCGCAGCCGGTGTACAAGTGCACATGATCTTTCTCGATTGCAGCGACGCGGTGCTGATCAAGCGCTATTCGGAAACGCGCCGCCGTCATCCGTTGGCCAGCCACGGCCTGTCGCTGGGCGATGCGATTGCCGTCGAGCGCAAACTGCTGCGCCCGATGATGGCCATCGCGGAGAAAGTGATCGACTCCAGCGAGCTCAACGTGCACCAGTTACGCCGACTGGTAGCCACCGGCTATGCGCAGGCTACGGAGGGCCTGACGCTGATGTTCCAGTCATTCGCGTTTCGGCGCGGCCTGCCGCAGGACGCAGACTTCGTGTTTGACGCGCGCTGTCTGCCCAACCCGCACTGGCATCCGCATCTGCGCCCGCTGTCCGGCAAGGATGCACCGGTGCGGGACTTTCTCGACGCCGAGCCGCTGGTCGGCGAATTCTTTATCGACACCGCGCATTGGCTGGACGCGTGGCTTCCGCGTTTCGAGGCCGATGATCGCAGCTACCTGACGATCTCCGTGGGCTGCACTGGCGGGCGACATCGCTCGGTCTATCTGGTGGAGAAACTCGCCGCCTATTACCGCGACAAGCGCGAAGGTGTACTCACCTTCCACCGTGAGCTGGAGTGACCGGCATGCGCCCATTCGCATCCGGCATGGGTGTGCGGTCGTGACCGTCGGCGTACTGCTGATGACCCACGAGGCCGTCGGCCACGCACTGATCAGCGCTGTGCACCACGTCATGCCGAAACTGCCCTTGCGTGTGGACGCGGTGGAGATTCCGCCCGAGTCCGACCCGGATGTGATGCGCGCGCTGACCGCACACCACGCCCGCGAGCTGGATCACGGTGACGGCGTGCTGGTGCTGGCCGACCTGTACGGCGCCACCCCGTGCAACATCGGCCTGTCACTGACCGAGCTGGGCGTGCACCTGCGCTGCGTCTCCGGGCTCAATCTGCCGATGCTGCTGCGCGTGCTCAACTACCCGGAAAAGCCACTGGACGAACTGGCACAAATCGCGGCCAGCGGTGGCCGTGGAGGAATCTTCATCGATCATGCTTGAACAGCAAATTGTCGTCAGCAACCGTCTCGGGCTGCATGCCCGCGCCTCCGCCAAACTGGTGCAACTGGTGCATGGATTCAAATCCACCGTGTGGCTGGTCAGCAATGCTCGCGAGGTCAACGCGCAGAGCATCATGGGCGTGATGATGCTCGCCGCCGGCCTCGGCACACCGCTGATCGTGCGCGCCGATGGCCCCGATGAAGCCGCGGCGTTGAGTGCGGTGGCAGCGTTGTTCGCACGCAAGTTCGACGAGGGAGCGTGAGCATGAAACAGGCAACGGGAAATTTCGCTCCCCCCTGGAGCGCGCCATGAGACACCTCCTCACCGGCACGGTCGCCGCCCATGGCATGGCCTTGGGTCGCGCGCGGCTGGTGCAGCCCAGTCGCTACGCCGTCGACACGCGCCCGCTGGCCGAGGACGAGATTGGCGACGAGTTGGTCCTGCTTGATCGCGCACTGGAAACCGCGCGCCAGGAGCTGCGCGAGTTGCGCGAAAAACTGCACGGTGTGCTTGCGCGCGAGGTGAACGAGTTCATCGATGCGCACAGTCTGCTGCTGGATGATGCGGAACTGTTGCGCGGGCTGGAAGACATGGTGCGCATTGGTCGCTACCGACCCGGCGCCGCACTGAAAAAGCAACGCGATCGGCTGTCCGCCGTGTTCGAAGCGATGGACGATCCCTATTTGCGCAGCCGCAAGGGCGTGATCTCCGCACTGCAACGCCAGACCAGCCCGGAGGAACGCAAGCTGGCCGCGCGCGTGGGTGAAATCCTGATCGCCGACTCCATCGCGCCGGCCGACATGGCGCAACTGGTCGGCAACGGTCTGCTCGGCGTGGTCGCCAGTTCCGGCAGCGCGTATTCACACAGCGCGATTCTGGCGCGCAGTCTCGGCCTGCCGATGCTGGTGGGCGCACGCGATGCACTGTCCAGCATTCACGATGACGATTTGATCCTGCTCGACGCCGAGCGCGGCGAAGCCGTGGTGCATCCGACCGCGCAGGATCTCGCGCATTACCGGGCATGGCAGCGCGAAGCGGCGATCGAAGGCCGGCGTCTGGCGACGCTCGCCAACGCGCCAACACTTACGCGCGATGGCGTGAGCATTCGGCTGTTTGCCAACGCCGAATCGCCCGCCGACGTGGCGCTGGCACGGGCGCGCGGCGCCGATGGCGTTGGCCTGCACCGTACCGAATTCCTGTTCCTCAAACACAAGCGCCCGCCGTCGGAAGAAGAGCAATTCGACGCATACCGCGATCTGGTGCTGGGCATGGGTGGCGCGCCAGTGACCATCCGCACGCTGGACTTGGGCGCGGACAAAGCTGATGCCGCCGGACTGGCGATGCGTGGGGAAGACAACCCGGCGCTGGGCGTGCGCGGCGTGCGCCTGTCACTACACTACCCGGCGGTGTTCACCACCCAGATTCGCGCGATCCTGCGCACCGCGTGTTATGGCCCGGTGCGCGTACTGGTGCCGATGGTGACGCAACCGGACGAACTCATCGCGGTGCGCACGCTGTTCAATCTGGCGCGGCAGGAGCTGAAGCGCGAAAACATCGATCTGCCGGAACGACTCCCGCTGGGTGCGATGATCGAGGTGCCGGCGGCGGCGATCAACGTACGCGCGCTACTGGAACACGCCGACTTTCTCGCCATCGGCACGAATGATCTGGCGCAGTACGTACTCGCCGCCGACCGCGGCAACGACGCGCTGGACAACATCTACACGCCATTGCAACCGGCGCTGTTGCGCTTGCTGTCGTATGTGATCGGCTCCGGTCGCCGCGCGAAAAAGCCGGTGAGCCTGTGTGGCGAGATTGCCGGCGATGTCAACTTCACCGCGCTGTTGCTGGCGCTCGGCCTGCACGAATTCAGCATGCATCCGGGGCAAATTCTGCAGGTGCGTGATCGCCTGGCCACGCTTGATCATGCCAGCTTGCGCAGCCACGCCGCACGCTTGCTGCGTGCACCCACGCACGAAGCTGTCGCTGCACTACTGAACGAGATCGTCGGTAAAACAGCTTCCGGCTGACCACGATGTGACGCGCATCCGGGCTGTCCGGCACGGCAATCGCAGCGGCGCCCGTCCGCGCGATCCACGTGCACGGTGCGGCGTCAAGTAACCGCGGGCGCAGCACACACCCGACCTACACGCCGACGTCGCGCAGAAAGGCATCGAGCAGCGCGCCGCGATATTTCTGTCGGTGCAGCAACACGGAGAGCTTGCGCCGCAGGTCAAGGAACGGCGTCTTCAACGCTGTCAAACGACCAGCGGCGAGCGCATCAGTAACCGCCACGGCGGGCAAACAGGCGATACCCAGACCGGCGACTACCGCCTGCTTGATCGCCTCAATTTGATCGAGCTCCAGCACGGTTTCACCGGCGGGCAATTGCGCCAGCGCCCGCTCACTGGTGGCGCGCGTAGCGGAACCGGGCTCGCGCAACACCCAGCGCGCGCCGGCAAAATCGTCGGGCCGCAAACGACGTTTGTGCGCCAGCGGATGCTGCGGCGGCACACATACCACCAGCGCATCGTCGCGCCACGGGCGTACCTCCAGCGCCGGGTGCGACACCGGGCCCTCGACGCAGCCCACATCCAGCTGGTGGTCCAGCACACCCGCGGCAATGGTCTGCGTGTTCGCCACGCGCAGCCGAATCGCCACCTGGCGATGGGCGCGTACAAACGCGCCAAGCAATTCATCCACGCGGTAATTGCCCACGGTATTGCTTGCCCCGATACGCAATTCTCCGGCCAGGGCCACCCCGCTCGCGCCGCCTTTACGGCCAAACTCGGCGTGTCGCTCCAGCAGTTCGCGCGCCAGTGGCAACAGTTCGCGCCCGCGTGTGTTCAAACGCAGGCGACCGCGTTCGCGCGCAAACACTGGCGTGCCGAGTTGATGTTCCATCTGCGCCAACGCCATGCTGGCCGCCGGCTGGGTGAGATACAACGCGTCTGCGGCAGCACGCACGCTGCCTTGCAACGCCACTTGCACAAAGACTTCGAGCTGGCGCGGGCTGATATTTGTCATAAACTAGTATTATACGTGCGATCAACTATTCAAAGTTTCGCTGATTGAATGCGTCATGCACAATGGCGCAACTTTCGGAGCGCGCACATGTCATCGGCAACATCATCAGCGCCATCCAGCCCGCCCCCTCCCCTGCTCGCACCCGGCTTGCTGCTGGCGGTGGCAATCGCCGCCGTGGCGCTGGTGCTTGGCCGCTACGCGCCGCTGATCGGCGGGCCGGTAATCGGCATCGTGCTCGGCATCGTCGTGCGCAATCTGCTGACGCCGCCCGAGCGCTGCAATCCCGGCATCGCGTTTGCCGGCAAGAAAGTGCTGCAATGGTCGATCATCGCGCTTGGTTTCGGGCTCAGTCTCGACCAAGTGGCGAAGACCGGCTTTGAGTCACTGGCGGTGACGCTGGTGACAATGAGCGTCGCCTTCACCGTCGCGTGGCTGCTCGGACGCTGGCTGGGCGTACATGGCAAATTGTCGATCTTGATCGGCGTCGGCACCGCCATTTGCGGTGGCTCGGCGATTGCCGCAGCCACGCCTATCATCCGCGCCGACGATCACGACACGGCGTTTGCGATCTCCACCATCTTTCTGTTCAACGTGATTGCCGTGCTGCTGTTTCCGCTGCTCGGGCACCTGATGCACATGACCGACACGGGCTTTGGCCTGTGGGCCGGCACGGCGATCAACGACACCTCATCCGTGGTGGCTGCCGGCTACAGCTACAGCAAGGCGGCGGGCGACTACGCCACGATCGTCAAGCTGACGCGCGCGACGCTGATCATCCCGGTGTGTCTGCTGTTGGCGTTTGCGGTCGCCGCCAGCGAGAAGCGCAAACTGCAGGCGAGCGGCAGCGGCGGCCACTTCAGTCTGGCCAAAATCTTTCCGTGGTTCATCCTGTGGTTTCTCGTCGCCTCGGCGATCCGCACGGTCGGCCTGATCCCGGTCGCGATCCAGCCAGCACTGCACGTGAGCGCGGAATTTCTGATCATCGTGGCACTGACGGCGATTGGCCTGTCGGCCAACATCCGCCGAATGATCTCCAGCGGCCCACGGCCGATTCTGCTTGGTCTGGGTGTATGGGTCGCCGTGGCGCTCAGCAGCCTCGGCGTGCAAGCGGTGATGAACCAACTGTAGGAAGGCGACCGGCGCACAGCGCGCCGGGACCGGCCTCAATGCCGCTTTTGCTCGGCCAGCGTCAACGCCACCTTGTCGCGCAGATACACCGGCAACGCCAACTCCGCCGCGACCGCGCGCCCGGCCAGAAACTCGGGTACGGCCAACTCGGCCACCCGTGCCGCTTGCGGATAACGTTCACCATCGGCGGCACGCAACGTGCCGGTCAGGCAGGTCTGCAGAATATCGGCATACGTCGCCCAGCCACTGCCGACCACACGCCACGCTGGCGCCTCCGGTAACGACAACTGGTCAGGCTTGAGCACGCACTCGGGCGACAATGCGACCAAGCCGCCATGTGTATCCCGCCGATAACTGGCCGCGTAAATCTCGCCCATGCGCGCATCGATCACCGCCAGAATCGCGGCATCGTCCGGCTCAGCCTCAAGCGCCAATGCGGCCAACGAGGACACCGCCACCACTGGCAAATCCAGCGCGAGCGCCATGCCTTGCGCCAGTGACACGCCAATGCGCACGCCGGTAAATGCGCCCGGGCCGCGCCCCACCGCAATCACATCCAGCGCATGCCGACTGATGCCGGCTTCCGCCAACAACTCGTCGGCCATCGGCAACACCAGCTCGGTATGCCGACGCGGCGCGATCTCGCTGCGCACAATCAGTTGATCACCGTGGACCAGTGCCACGGAGCACGCTTCAGTAGTGGTTTCAATAGCAAGCAGATTCATGGTTGTCCATGATAGCGGCTGGCGACTCGGGCAACGTGGACACGTAGTGGGCGAGATTTC
>CAJDVA010000009.1_pt1 | contig 28692 bp, 29 predicted proteins | sample 7391241 | NCBI WGS metagenome assembly CAJDVA01 (sample SAMEA7055678, study PRJEB34461) | soil metagenome | biome: terrestrial ecosystem; feature: Peninsula; material: soil | place: Antarctica | collected 2016
GGTAGCCTTCGGCGTGGATTTTCCGGGCGTGGTCAAGGCGGCGATAGCTGATGCCGTGAGCGTCCAGTTTGTCGATCAACGCCGTCCACTGCGCGGGAATCACATATGCTGCCGGCGGCGTGATCGATACATCCGGCAGCAAGCCGTTCCAGTTGTCGATGGTGAAGGTGGTGGGCTGGCTTGGGTCGTACCGGATCCACTGGGCGCCGGAAACGTCGCTGGGCGTGAGCGTGAACGCGTAGCCCTTGATCTCGATGGGTGTGGATTGCGGGTCGGGCTTGAAAGTCACGGGCACCCGCGCGCAGGCACGTTGCGCACGTGCGACGACGTTCGCATCGGCTTTTTGCGTAGCGGCAATCAACGTGGCTGGATGCTCGCCGACTTGGGCGAGCATGAGTTCGACGATGTCGTAGGTGGCGTGCACGCGGCTGGCATACGACTTCAGCATGTGCGTTTCCACCAGCAGCGCGGGGCGGTTCTGCAGCGCGGCGTAGCCGGTGGAAAAGCGCGGACCGGAACCGAAGTTGGCGATGCCCTGGTGCGGATCGGTGTTGTCCTTGAAGTCCAGGTAAATCGACGCGAGGTGACCGCGCTGCTCGTACGCCGGCATGACCTGACTCACCGTGTCGTGCAACCAGGCGTCCGTCGCGGGGTCGAGCTTGTGCGGGTCTTCGGTGTACCAGGTCAGGTCGTACTGATAGTCCGCGCCGTCGGTGGTGTGGATGTCGATCAGCAGATTCGGCAACCAACGCTGCCACAGCTTCAGCCACGCGCGCATTTCCGGCGCATCGGCCTTGACGTAGTCACGGTTGAGGTTGAGGTATTGCGACTGCCCGCGAAAGCCCATGCTGTCCGGACCGTTCTGGTTGATGCGGTGATACGGCGAGGAATTCTCGTGACCGTCCACACTGAATACCGGGATGTACACCAGCACCAGATGATCGAGCAGGTGCGGGTACTTGCCGGTGATGGCGATGTCACGCAGCAGCATCAAACCGGCGTCCTTGCCCTCGATCTCGCCGGGGTGAATGCCGGCTTGCAGCAACACCACCGGCTTGCCGGCGGCGCGCGCGGCGGCCGGATCGAACGTGCCGTCGGCGCTGGCGATCACCACCGTCATCGGTCGCCCTTGCGGCGTGGTGCCGAACGTCTCCACGCGGAGCATGCCGGGTGCGGCTTGCTGCAGGCGCTGCAGGTAGGCCAGCGTGTCGGCGTAACTTGGCGTGGTGCGAAACTGCACCGCCTCGGCAGGGGTGATCCAGTCGGCCACGTTTGGTTCGGTAGCGTGTGTGCTCATGGTGACAGCTCCCAACAGGATGAACAGCAACAATCGGTGCATGGCAAGTCTCGGCTGGAGGTGAAGCGCGATCCGCGTGCGATATCTTCAGCAGCGTTCGCGCACTTTGACGCGCCGCTACGGGCCTTCGACCGACAGGTGCGGCGAGGCGGGCAGCGTGTCGGGTGCCACCGCACCGCCAGAGATGATGAACGCCATCGCCTGATCCATCGTCCAGTCCGTTGGCGTGAGTTCGTCCAGCGGCACCACTTCCAGATAGCCACCGGTTGGGTTGGGTGTGGTCGGGATGAATACGGCCGCCATCTCGCGGCCCGTACCGTCCTCGATCATCACCCGGGTGACGAAACCAACCACTTTCATGCCGCGGCGCGGAAACTCCACCAGCACCACGCGCTGCACGCCGGACGGTTTGTTCTGCAGCACGGTCATCAGTTTCTTGGTGCCACCGTAAATGGTCTGCACCACCGGAATGCGCGCGAGCAAGCCGTCAAACGTGGTGATGAAGCGCTGCCCGATCACGCGGTTGGCCAATGCGCCTAGCAAGTACAGCGCGCCCAGCGTCAGCAGCAGCGCGGTCAAGAAGGTGGTCCATTCCGTATTGAACGTGGCGGCCGTACGCGGCGCAACCAGTGCGAGCGCGCCCAGCAGCCCGACCACGACCGGCGCGCCAATGCCGGCGAGCATGCCCAGCACCAGCTTGAACACGGTCCACGTCACCCACAGTGGAATGAACGTGAGCAGACCGGTGAGCAGGTAACGCTTGATGCGCAGCGATGGCATGGGTGGCCTTGATGATGGCGGGGAACGGGGAATTTCATTGTAAGTGACGATCACGTCCCGCCGGAGTGATCGCAGCGGACCAGCGCAGCAACGCCCCCAGTCCCACTACGGCCCAGACCAGCAGACTGACGTAGACGCCGGTGGCCGGTGCGGTCTGCAGCAAATCCAGGCCCAGCGCGCGTCCCAGCGTGTAGGTGCCGGCGGTGTACATGCCCAGCGGGAACACGATGTTCCAGTCCGCCACCTCGTAGCGCCATGACTGGTGGTGACGTATCCGCCGCCAGATTTCCAGCAGCAGCAACAGCGGCACCCACCACGTTGCCGTGGCCCAGAAGAACAGGGTGAGACCTTTGACGAACGGCACCAGATCCGCCAGCACGTGCTGTTGCGGTATGTGCACGATCAGCAAACCGCCGGCCAGCGTGGTGATCGCCAGCGCGCCCATGTTGATCCAGTACGGCGCGGTGAACTGGCGCGGTGTCATTGGCAGGAACAGCAGGCGGTAGGCGATCAGGGTGATCAAGATCAGATACAGCGCATCCCCGACCATGAACAAACACAGGGCAATGAACAACCAGAAGCCGGTGACGGCCTGGCCGCCGTCGGCTACCAGCAAGGTCAGCGCCACGGCCAGCCCTTGAGTGGCCACCACCACTACCAACCAGCCGCCGTTGATGCTCTGTGCGAACTCCGGTTTGTTCTGCGCCGTGGTCACTGCCAGCAAAAACAGGTACAACACCAGCGTCCAGCCGATGGCACCGACCACGGTCAGGGCGACCGCCCATGTTGGTGATGGCACGACCAACAGGCATTGGCTGGCCAGCACACAACTGCCTGCGGCAAAGGTCAGGAAGCCGGCGCCGCGCGCCGGGTTGATGAAGTCCGCCAGGAGCTCGCGGCGCGCCTGTACGACGCGCAGGCCGGTCAACAGCAGAAGGACGGTATACGCGACGATGTTCAGCGCAAACAGTGCGCGTGCCAGTCGTGGCATGTTGTGCTGCTGGGCATCGATGGACACGATGCCGGTGGCCATTACCAGTGCGAAGCAGCCCGGATCCAGCGTACGCACACGTGAACGCATGAAGTCCATCAAGGTCATCGTTCTGCCCGAGCCGGAGACACAGCCGCGCAGTATGACAGCCGTGCGTGGCGTTGCTGCACGGAAGTGCTCGCGCGCTTGCCGTTGTCGGTGCCATGCGGGTGGGGCGCCGTTTGTGTGTCTCGAACAGGCGGTGGTGTGATTTTTTCGCGCGCTTGGCGAATCATGAGATGAGCCTTGGGGAAATCGTCGTCCATGATCGCCAGACAACATCAGCAACGTTTCGCGTCGTTGCTGCACGAACATCGCAAGGTCGTGTTCAAGGTGGCGGGCCTGTACAGCCGCACTGCCGCTGATCGCGATGATCTGGTGCAGGAAATCAGCGTGCAGTTGTGGCGATCATTTGGCCACTACGACGAGACCAGGGCGAAGTTTTCCACATGGATGTATCGCATCGCGTTGAACGTGGCGATTTCGCAGGTGCGGCGAGAACGCTGGTCGGAGTCTGATCGTTTCAAGCCGCTGGAGACGCATCACCTGGAGACGGTGGGCGGCGGTGAGGCGATGGCCGAATCGGACGAGCGGCTGACCGCGCTGTACGCGTTCATCGGCCAGCTCGATCCGCTCAACCGCGCGCTGATCCTGTTGTACTTGGAGGATCGCAACTACGCCGAAATGGCCGAGATCCTCGGCATCAGCGAAACCAATGTCGCGACAAAGATCAGTCGCATCAAGCAGAAGCTGCGCGGACAGATGACCGCCGCGGCAACCACCGGAGCATGACGATGGAACTCGATGACATGAAACTTGCCTGGCAGACGCTGGGTCAGCGGCTCGAACAGCAGCACGCGCTGAACGTGCACATTTACCGCGACAGCCGGCTGGACAAGATGCGCCGTGGCCTGCGCCCGCTGGTGTGGGGACAGGCGATCCAGCTGACTATCGGCGTATTGATTGCCTTCTGGGCCGTCGCCTTCTGGACGACGCATTGGCATGTCGTGCCTCTGCTGGTTTGCGGCCTGCTGGTTCACCTGTACGGGATCCTGTTGATCGTATTTGCTGTGCGCGTGCTGTATCTGATCCAGCGCATCGACTACGCGGCCCCGGTGCTGGTGATCCAGCGACGATTGGCGGATTTGCGCGCGTGGCGCGTGTGGGTCGAGTCGCCGGTGAACGCGGTGCTTGGCTGCTTCATCTGGATTCCGGTGCTGTGGATGAATCTCGCTTGGTACGGCATCGATCTATGGTCGCCGGGGTTCATGCTCTGGGCCATACCCAGCAGCCTCGTCGGGCTTGCTGTGGTTGTATTGGTGGTGTGGTTGATGCGTCGCGCCGGCATGGCAGGCAAGATCGAGGACAATGCAGCCGGTCGCAGCGTACAAAAAGCCGGAGCTATGCTGGCCGACATCGCGCGCTTCGAGCAGGGATGAACAGTCTGAAATGACGGCGGCGGCTTCGGCCGCTGCCGTCAGTCAACGAGCCTTGGGCTTCAGTCGTACGTAGATCTGCTTGCGCACCACAGCTATGACCTTGCCGGAGGCGGTGGTCACCTCGGTCTCGAACCAGCGCAGCACTTTTTCGCCACCGGCCGCGGCGGCACGCAGTTCGTCGATCGCTGCCGATTCCAGCTTGAAATGCGCGTAGACATCTTCGTAACCCGGTGCCACGAAGTCGATGGCGCCGGCCTTGTCCCACACGTAGTAGTCGCTGCCGAGCTGGTGCATCACCAGCAGCATCCAGAACGGGTCGGTCATGGCGAACAGGTTGCCGCCGAACTGGCTGTGCACGTAGTTGCGGTTCCACGGGCGCAGCCGCAGTACGACCTTCACCTCGGTCCAGTTCTCGTCGACCGACTGCACGCGGATCGCGTTGAACAGGAAGGGCGGCCACAGATTCATCAGCCGGCGGAAGGTGGAGGCTCGCATGGGTACTCGTCGGTTTGGGGAGGGGGACGGAAGGCATCGCGCAACAGGGTGCGTTCCTACAGATGGCTGGATGGCTCAAAACAGCAGCGAGGCCATCTTGCGCCGGTAGCGGCCGACCAGTTCGGCGTCGTCGAGGGTGGCGAATGCCGCAAGCAGACGCTTCTTGCCTTGGCCATCATTCCAGTCGTGGGCTTTTTGCAGGATCAGCAGGAACTGCTCGAGCCCGGCTTCGGCGTCGCCCTCAAGCAGCAGGCGCACGCCGAGCAGATCGTGGGCGTCCCAGTCGGCACTGTCGGCCTCAATGCGTTGTTGCAGATCGGTCAACGTCGGCGCGGCGGCCAGGGTGTGAGCCAGGTCCAGCTCGCTACGCAGACGGACGGCGCGGGCGTCGGTGGCAAGGTTGATCGGCAGGGCAGCGAGTTCGGCTTCGGCTGCGCTGATTTGTCCGGCGTGCATGTGTGCCAGGGCCAGGTCGAGCTTGAGTTCGGCGTTCTTCGGGCTGCTGGCGATCGTCTGCTGCAAGCGGGCGATGGCTTGCTCCGGAGTCTCTGGCACCACGTCGGCAACGGCTTCATCGGCTGCTGGCGTGGGCTCCAGCGGCTGCACGTGGCGCTGCAGGAATTCGCGCACCTGACCTTCCGGCAACGCACCAGCGAAGCCGTCCAGTGGCTGGCCATCCTTCAGCAGCACCACGGTCGGAATGCTGCGAATACCGAACATGCCGACCAACTCTTGCTGCGCCTCCGCATCGACCTTGCCCAGCCGAAACGCGCCGTTGTATTCAGCGGCGAGCTTTTCCAGAGTTGGCCCGAGCGTCTTGCACGGCTCGCACCAGGTGGCCCAGAAGTCCAGCAGCACGGGCGTGGTCATGGATGCCTGCACGACATCGGCTTCAAAGTTCTGGTCATTCACGTCAAATACGTGGGACACGACGGCAGCTTCAGTCACGGATGGCTCCTTTGAACGGACCCGATTCACATCAGGGCGATGCCCAGCATATCAAGCTGGTCGCGTGCGGTTCAGCGCCGTCACGGCAGATTTGCGAGAATCACCGGCATCGCCTCACGGCGAATGAGTACGGATTGCATGGATACCGGCGCGCCGGAACAATTGCTGGTTTGCGAGTATTGCGACACGGTCTATCGCCGCCGTCGCCTTGCACCCGGCGAAGTGGCCGAGTGCTCGCGTTGTCTGTGTGAGCTTGAGCGTCATCAATGGTTGAACCCGGCGGTGCTGCTGGCGCTGATCCTGACTGCGCTGCTGGTGTTTGTGCAGGCCAATATCTGGCCAATTGTCACGCTGGGCCTCAGCGGTCAGCAAAACAGTGTGACGCTGTGGGGCATGATTCTGGCGATGTACCGTGAGGATGCGGCGGTGGTGGCGGTGATTACGGCAGCCACGCTGTTCTTTTTCCCGTTGATCAAGATGCTGTTGCTTGGCTGGCTGCTGTGGTTTGCGCGGCTGGGTGTGCGTGCGCCGGGCTTTACGCGCCTGATGGTGCTGCTGCATTACGTCAACCCGTGGACGATGAGCGAGGTGTTCGTCCTCGGCGCGCTGGTAGCCATCGTCAAGGCGCATGTGTATTTCGAGGTGGTGGCGGACCCTGGCATTTACGCGTATGCGGCGCTGACGGTATTGATCACGCTGTTTTCCGGCGTGGATTTGCGCGACCTGTGGGACATGCCGGAGCGGGACGCGGCATGAGCGCGCTGCCGCGTGCTATTGATCTTGGCTTGATCGCCTGTCGCGTGTGCGGATTGGTGTGTCGCAACGTGGCCGGTGACGCGCAGCTCGATGGCGATAGCGTGGACGACGCCATGGCCTGCCCACGCTGCGGCTCGGCGCTGCGCCGGCGCAAGAGCGCGAGTTTTGCGCGGACCTGGGCGCTGCTGATTGCCGCCTTCATCCTGTACATCCCGGCCAATGTGCTGCCGATCATGCGCACGGCGAGCTTGAACGATATTGACGACAACACCATCATCAGTGGCGTGGTGGAATTGTGGGTGAAAGACTCGCCGTGGCTGGCGGTGATTGTGTTTGCTGCCAGCATCGTGGTGCCGATGCTCAAGTTCACCGCGCTGACCGTGTTGCTTGCCAGCAGCCAGCGGCGCAGCGGTTGGGCGCTGACGCAGCGTGCCAAGCTGTACCGGTTTGTGGAGTTGATTGGGTACTGGTCGATGCTGGATGTGTTTGTCGTGTCGCTGCTGACCGGGCTGGTGCGCTTCAACGTGTTGAGTCGCGTCGAGCCGTTGCCCGGTGTGATCTTTTTCGGCCTGACCGTGGTGCTGACCATGCTGGCCTCGATGAGTTTTGATCCCCGGTTGATCTGGGATGGCAGGGATACCGATGAGTGAGGAAACCCCGGGCGGTCAGTACGAGAACCCATTGCCGCTGCCGGTAGTCACGCGACGGCGGCGTTCGCATGCCTCGCTGATCTGGCTGGTGCCGGCGCTGGCGGCCGCGGTCGGGCTGGCGTTGGTGGTCAGCAACTGGTTGCAGGCGGGGCCGCAGATCAGCATCAGTTTCCAGAGTGCGGAAGGTCTGGATACCGGCAAGACGCCGGTGAAATACAAGAATGTGGTGATCGGCCATGTACAGAAGATCCGCCTCAGCGAGGATCGCAGCCGTGTGCTGGTGAAGGTGGCGTTGGAGAAGAGTGCGGAGAAATTTGCCACCAAGGACACGCGCTACTGGGTGGTGCGCCCGCGTATCGGCCTGGGCGGCGTGTCGGGCATTGATACGCTGCTGTCGGGCGCGTTCATCGGTGCCGATATCGGCGAATCTGACACCGTCGTTGAGGACTTCAAGGGCCTGGAGATTCCGCCAGCGGTGAATCATGGAGCGCCCGGTCGCGGCTTCATGCTGCATGCCGATGATCTGGGTTCGCTGGATATCGGCTCGCCGGTGTATTTCCGGCGCATCCAGGTTGGGCGCGTGGTGTCCTATCAGCTGGACAAGAATGGCAAGGGTGTGTCTTTGCATATCTTTATCGACGGGCCGAATGATGCATTCATCACCGTGTCATCGCGGTTCTGGAACGCCAGCGGGGTGGACGTTTCCATCGGCGTGAATGGGTTGAAGCTCAACACGCAGTCGTTGGCCACGGTGCTCGCCGGCGGCGTCGCATTTCAGGATCCACCAGGGCCGCATGACACCACGCCCGCGCCAGAGCAGATGGCGTTCCAGTTGTTTGGCGAACAGGCTGCGGCGATGGCCCCCCCGGATGGTCCGCCGCAGTATCTGCGCATGCGTTTCGAGCAATCCGTGCGCGGACTCGCGGTGAACGCGCCGGTGGAGTTTCTCGGCATTGCCATTGGCAAAGTGGTATCGATCCGGCTCGACTACGACCAACAGAAACAGCGTTTCCCGGTGCTGGTGGGCGCGATCGTGTATCCGCAACGTCTGGGCAATGCGTACGACAAGTTGGAAGCGCTGGCCAAGGCCAACGGCGGCAATGCCGATCTCGCGCACCTGATGGGACGCCTGATTGACCACGGCCTGCGCGCGCAGGCGCGCACCGGCAATCTGCTGACTGGCCAGCTGTATGTGGCGCTGGATTTTGTGCCACACACGCCAAAGGTGACGTTTGACCCCAGTGTCAAGCCGTTGACGATTCCCACCGTACCCGGCAGCTTCGACAAGCTGCAGGAGCAGATGGCTGACATTGTCGACAAGCTCGGCAAGGTTCCATTCGACAGTATTGGCAAGAACCTTGATCAGGCTTTGAGCGGACTCAATACCACGCTCAAGCAGGTGAATGGGCAGACGTTGCCCGAGTTCAGGACCACGCTGCAGGGCGTGCAAAAAACCATGGGCACGGCGAACGATGCACTGTCTGATGATTCGCCGCTGCAACAAAACCTCGACGCTACGTTGCAGGAGCTGCAACGCATGGCGCGTTCGCTGCGCGTGCTCAGCGATTACCTCGGTGGGCATCCCGAGGCGTTGATCCGCGGGCGCGGCGCCGATGCCAAGGCCGCGGCGCCGGTGCCGGCTGCCACCGCACCCGCGCCTGCTGCGCATAAACCACCGCAAGGGAGCAAGCCATGATCCGTATCACCGCGCGTGGGCTCGCATGCATCGGCGCGCTTGCACTGGGTGCGTGCGCGTCAGCCCCGCTGCATTACTACACACTCGTTGCGCCAGACGCCGAAGCGTCCGACGCGTTGATAGCGCCAGGCGCTGAAGCGTCCCGCGTGCCCAGTGCGCCGCGTGCGGAAGCGGTCGCCTCGCCTGCGTTGCCGTTCGAACTGCTGCCGGTCAGCTTGCCGGCGCAGGTTGATCAACCACAACTGGTGGTGCGTGACGGCGCGCAGGGCATGTTGCTGTTGAATGGCGAGCGCTGGATCGCGCCGCTGGGCGACGAACTGCGCAGTGCGCTGGCGGCAGATCTCGCGCGCGCGCTGCACAGCAGTGATGCCAGCGGCTTGCCCGGCAACGACAAACCGCGCTTGCGCATCAAACTCGACGTGCGCCGCTTCGACTCGCAACCGGGCGCTTACGCGCTGATTGCCGGCACGTGGAATGTGCGCGTGGTCAACGGCGCGCACGCCGCCGCGCTGACCTGTGCCAGCAGCGTGAGCGAGGCAGTCGGCCCCGGTTACGCGGCGCTGGTGCAGGGTCATCAGCGGGCGATTGCGCAACTGGCTGCGCAGATGGCGGCCGTGGCACATGCCTTGAGCGCAGGACAGGGCGCGCTGTGTCCAGGCGCGTGAGCACATTCGTTTCGGGCTCGGTGCTTGGCGCCCGGCGCGCGCTGGGCTAGGCTGCTGCGTTCAGCGCGGCGCACTCGCGCCACGCGGCATACATCGGACAATGGCAACGTCATCATGCACGACACGCAAGCCCCCCATCCCACCGAAGCAGACGATGTCACCGCGCAGGGCTACCGTCCACAAGTGGTGGAAGCGGCCGCGCAGGGGTACTGGAATGCGCAGCACGCCTACGCGGTAAAAGAGGATTCTTCGCTACCGAAGTTCTACTGCCTGTCGATGCTGCCGTACCCGTCCGGCGCGTTGCACATGGGTCATGTGCGCAACTACACCATTGGCGACGTGATCAGCCGCTATCAGCGCATGAACGGCAAGAACGTGTTGCAGCCGATGGGCTGGGACGCGTTTGGGCTGCCGGCGGAAAACGCCGCGATCAAGAACAAGACCGCGCCGGCGAAATGGACCTACGCGAACATCGAGCACATGCGCAGCCAGTTGCAATCACTGGGCTACGCGATCGACTGGAGCCGCGAGTTCGCTACCTGCCGCCCGGACTATTACCGCTGGGAACAGTTGATGTTCACGCGCCTGCTGAAGAAGGGCATGGCGTACCGCAAGAATGCGGTGGTGAACTGGGACCCGGTCGATCACACCGTGCTGGCCAATGAGCAGGTGGTCGATGGCCGCGGCTGGCGCTCCGGCGCGGTCGTGGAAAAGCGCGAGATTCCGCAGTGGTTTTTGAAGATCACCGACTACGCGCAGGAGTTGCTGGATGGTCTGGACACGTTGCCCGGCTGGCCGGACGCGGTCAAGACCATGCAGCGCAACTGGCTGGGTCGCAGCGAAGGCCTGGAGATTCGCTTCGCGGTGGAAGGCGAAAGCAAACCGCTGAGCGTGTTCACGACGCGCCCTGATACGCTGTTCGGCGTCACCTTCATCTCGATTGCCGGCGAACATCCGTTGGCGCTGAAAGCGGCGCAAGACAATGCCAAACTCACCGCGTTTCTCGCCGAGCTGAAGCACGGCGGCGTGTCTGAAGCAGAGTTGGAAACCCAGGACAAGCGCGGCATGGATACCGGCTTGCGCGCGGTGCATCCGCTGACCGGGGAGTTGCTGCCGATCTGGGTCGCCAACTTTGTGTTGATGGGTTACGGCACCGGCGCGGTGATGGCTGTGCCCGGCCACGATGAGCGCGACGCCGCGTTTGCGCAGACGTACAGCCTGCCGGTGAAGATGGTGATTGTCGATCGCTCGGTGCTCGACGCAGCACGCGAGATTCATCACGATCTCGGTCAGGGTACCGGCGCCAATCCCATGCAGGCGGCGTTGCGCGGTGAAGCCACGGATGCGTATGACACCGCCTCTGCCGTGCGCGTCGTCGAGGAGTTCGAGAACCGTATCCTCGCCGGGCAAGCGTTTACCGAGCACGGTCTGCTGATCAACTCGGGCGAGTACGACGGGCTGGATTTCGACGCGGCATTTGCCGCGCTGGCGAAGCGACTGGAAGCGGAAGGCAGAGGCCAGCGCCGGGTCAATTGGCGCCTACGCGATTGGGGCGTCAGTCGTCAGCGTTACTGGGGTTGCCCGATTCCGGTGGTCTACTGCGCGGCGTGCGGCGCGGTGCCGGTGCCGGAAGATCAGCTGCCAGTCGTGCTGCCCGAGGACGTGGCTGACGCATTCAACGGAGCCGGCGGCGTGCAGTCACCGATCAAATCCGATCCCGAGTGGCGCAAGTGCAGCTGCCCGCAGTGCGGCGGCCCGGCCGAGCGCGAGACCGACACGTTCGATACGTTCATGGAATCGAGCTGGTACTACGCGCGTTACACCAGTCCCGGGGCCAATGCGCAGATCGACGCACGCGCGAACTACTGGCTGCCGGTCGATCAGTACGTTGGCGGCATTGAACACGCCATCATGCATCTGCTGTATTTCCGCTTCTATCACAAGCTGATGCGCGACGCCGGCATGGTTGGCAGCGACGAGCCGGCGCAGAACCTGCTGTGTCAGGGCATGGTCATTGCCGAGACGTTTTATCGCGACAACGCCGATGGCACGAAGGACTGGATCAATCCCGCTGCAGTCGACGTGCGGCGCGATGAGCGCGGCCGCGTGACCGGTGCGGTGCTGCGTGTGGATGGCAAGAGTGTGCAGATTGGTGGCATCGAGAAGATGTCCAAGTCCAAGAACAACGGCATCGATCCGCAGACCATGGTGGACAAGTACGGCGCCGACACCGTGCGCCTGTTCTCGATGTTCGCCGCGCCGCCGGAGCAGTCGCTGGAGTGGAGCGAGGCTGGCGTCGAGGGCATGGCGCGCTTCCTCAAGCGTTTCTGGCGCGAGGTGACCATGCACGCGGCGAATCCGGATCATCCCCGCATTGGCGGCGTGGCCGCAGGGCACTCCCATTCCCTTTCCCCGCAAGTGGGGGACATCCCTTCTTCCCTTCCCCCGCAAGCGGGGGACATCCCTTCTTTCCTTCCCCCGCAAGCGGGGGGCATCCCTTCTTTCCTTCCCCCGCAAGCGGGGGAAGGTGCCGCCGGCGGAAGGGGGGACGCCGCAGGCGTCATTGATCCATCCGTGCTGGACGCCGCCCAGAAGACGCTGCGCCGCCAGCTGCACGAAACCATTCAGAAGGTCAGCGACGATTTCGGTCGCCGCCATGCGTTCAACACGGCGATCGCTGCGCTGATGGAGTTGCTCAATGCATTGAACAAGTTCACCGATCAAAGCGATCAAGGCCGCGCGGTACGGCATGAGGCGCTGGAGGCGATGGTGCTGCTGCTGAATCCGGTGGTACCGCATATCAGTCACGCGCTGTGGCAGGTGCTGGGTCATGCGCCAGCCGTGCTGGAGGACCAGCCGTGGCCGCAGATCGATTCGACCGCTCTGCTGCGCGACACGCTGAAGCTCGCCGTGCAGGTCAACGGCAAGCTGCGCGCTACCATCGAGCTGGCCGCAACTGCCTCCAAAGACGAGGCGCAGGCACTGGCACTGGCGCAGCCTCAAGTGGTGCATTTTCTGCAAGGTCTGAGTGTGCGCAAAGTGATCGTGGTACCCGGCAAGATCGTCAACATCGTCGCAGGATGAAATTCATGAGCCTCATGCAGGCAAGTCGGTCGGTTCGGATGGGGCTGTTGCTGGCAGCAGCGTTTGCGCTTGCCGCGTGCGGGTTTCATCTGCGCGAGAACGCGCGCCTGCCGCCGTCGATGCAGCGCGTGCACATCACCGTCAATGGCAGCAGCACATTGCAGCGACATCTGGCGCGTGCTCTGCAAACTTCTGGCGCCACGGTGGAAGATGCTGGTGGCGTTGGCATCGCGGAGCTGCGTGTGCCGGTGGCGGCGTTCAGTTCGGAAACGGTGAGCGCCGGTGGCTATTCGCGCATCAGTGAGTTTGCCGTGCGTTATCAGGTGCAGTTCGACGTGACCGATGCCGCAGGACAAGTACTGGTACCGCATCAACGCATCGACATGTCGCGTGAATACAGTTACGACGCGACGAATACCGTAGGCAATGCGTCGCAGGTGCAGGAGATTCAGCGCAGCCTGAATGACGACATGGTGCAGGCGATCCTGTTCCGCCTGCAGGCTGCCAGCACCCACGCACCGGCCACACCGGCCAAGCCCTGATGCCGATGGCGGCAGGCCAGTGGCAGAAAGCGCTTGGGGCCGACACGCTGGTGCCGGTCTATCTGCTCGCCGGTGTACCGCTGCTGGTACTGGAGGCGGCCGATGCGCTGCGCGCGCGGGCGAAGGTGCTGGGTTACAGCGAACGCGAAGTGCTTGAAGTGGGTCAGCACTTCGACTGGAATGATCTGGCGCGTGCGGCGGCCGGCATGTCCTTGTTTGCCACGCGACGGCTGCTCGACCTGCGCCTGCCGACCGGACGCGCTGGAACGGAAGGCGCGAAGGCAATCACCGCGTTCTGCGCCGATCCGCCGCCGGATGTCACGTTGTTGATCACCGCCATGGAGTGGAGCAGCAAGCACGACGCCGCGTGGAGCCGCAAGCTGGACGCCGCCGGGGTCATGGTGGTGTTCAACGCACCGCGGCCCGATGGCTGGCCGGCGTGGATCGGTGCCCGCCTCGCGTCGCGCGGTTTGTCGGCTACGCCGGATGCGATCGGGTTGCTGGCCGAGCGTGTCGAAGGCAACCTGCTGGCGGCGGCGCAGGAGATCGACAAGCTGGTCGTGCTGCATGGCGAAGGTCGCGTCGATGTCGCCGAGATGGAAGCGCTGGTGGCCGACAGCGCCCGCTACGACGTGTTCAAGCTCACCGACGCGGCGTTCAGCGGCGACGGTGCACGCGCGCTGCGCATTCTTTCCGGCTTGCGCGCCGAGGGCGATGAACTGCTGGCGCTGATGGGCTGGCTGGTGAATCAACTGCAGCTGGCGCTGCGTCTGGCGAACGCGCGCGAGCTCAACGCGCAAATGCGTGCCGAGCATTTGTTCTCCGCGCGCGAAACTCTGTTTCGGCAAGCCTTGCGCCGTGCGCCACGCGAACACTGGCTGCGCTGCCTGGCCCGTGCCGCGCGCATCGACCGCATGGTCAAGGGTCGTGAGCTGGGCAATCCGTGGCGCGAAGCCGAGCGCTTGATCGCTGCGATTGCTGAACCACGCGCTGACAAGGCGCTGGCGTGAGCAGCGCACGTGTTCACGCGGGGGCCCGCCAAAGGTTTCCTCCACACGCGTTGCGAGCTCTCGCCCCGGCGTGCAGCGTGACTGCCGCTCTCGCATGCCTGACTCCCTCTCCTGCGCGCAGGGGAGGGTTCGGAAAGGGCGCTTTTGATCCTGATGCCGATCTTGACCCGGGCGCCGGTCTCATCGCCAACCCGGGCGACTCCCTCCTGCCCTCCGCCTGCATGCGGACGGAGGGGTGGCAGCCAGCGCCCGCCCGATGACCCAGCGTCCGCTTGCGATCTTCGGCGGCACGTTCGACCCGATTCACCTCGGGCACCTCAGCGTGGCGTGGGAAGCATCCGAGTTGCTCGATGCCGACGTATGCTTGATGCCGGCCAGCGTCCCGCCGCATCGCCCGCCACCGATCGCCAGTGCCGCGCAGCGTGTGGCGATGCTGCGCGCTGCCCTGCAAGGCCAGTCGCGCCTGCATCTGGATACCCGTGAGCTGGCGCGTAGCGGGCCGTCCTACACCGTCGACACCTTGCGTGAGCTGCGCGCCGAGTATGCCGATCGGCCATTGGTGCTGCTGCTGGGTGCTGATGCATTTGCCGGCCTGCCGCAATGGCACCGCTGGCACGAGTTGTTTGACCTGGCCCATGTCGGCGTGCTGAGTCGCCCCGGTGTTCCGGCCGTGTTGCCGCCCACGCTGGCGCAGGAAATTGCCGGTCGCCGCGTTGCCCTTTCCGAGGGGTTGTGCGCCTCTGTCGCGGGCAAGGTGGTGGAACTGGCGGTTACGCCACTGGAAGTTTCGGCCACGCGCATCCGCCAATTGCTGGCTACGGGTCGCGACCCGCGCTATTTGCTGCCGGCGGGTTTGTTTGGCGATGCCGGTTTGTTGCTGCCCTATCGGCACTGACTGCGGGCGACGCGTGATGGCTTGCCGCGCGCGGCAGAGGGGGTGCTGGTGCTGCGGCGCTAAAGGTAGGGCTGTGGCGGCCGACACACCCGGTGGGTTCTCGCACCTGACGGCGTAGCGCCGTGTTTGGTTGCATGAGCCGACCATCGTGCCCGGCACGAGGACTGCACTTATGTCCATGCCCATTGAAACGCTTTCGCTGATCAGCGCTGTGCAAGCGATGGTGTTGGCCGCGATGCTGTGGGTGGGCGTGCGTGCCGAACCGGGTTTTGCCGGCGACAGCTTGCGTTTGCGCGCGGCGGCGCTGGCGATCGAGGCACTGGGCTGGGGCACGCTGGCGCTGCAAGCGAGGCTGTCACCGGCGCAGCTGCTGCTGGGCGGCAATGCGTTCAATCTACTGGCGCAGGCCATGGTGGTGATTGCCGTGCGGCGCGCCACTGCGTCTGCGCCTGGTCGCTGCGATCGGTGTGCTGGGCTGGCTGGGCGTGGGCTGGTTCGGCGTGGTCGATCCCGACTACCGGTTGCGCATGCTGTGGGGCTCGCTGGCGATTCTTGCCTACCTCGCGTTGCAGGTGCAGGCATTGCTGAATGGTCGTTCGCGCGCGCGCACGGTCTTGCTTTGGTTGTGCGCCGTGTCGGCGTTGTTGCTGGTGTGGCGCAATGGCGAGTTGTGGTTCGCCGCTGCCGTGCCGATCAATGTCGCTGCCGCTGATCCCGGCAATTATGCTTACGTGCTGTTTGCCGGGATGCATGCGCTGTTTGCGAGCGTCGCGTTCCTGCTGCTGTACAGCGACGTATTGCAGCGTCGGTTGCATGTGCTCGCGCGTATCGATCCGCTCACGGGTGTCAACAATCGACTCGCGTTGGCCGAGGCGGCGCGCAAGCTGCTGGCAGCCGCGGCGCGCGCACAGCAATCGGTGGGAGTGCTGATGCTCGACGCCGATCACTTCAAGAGTGTCAACGACCGCTTCGGCCACGCCGGTGGTGACAAGGTGTTGCTTGGCTTGGTAGCCAGCATCGTGGCCACGTTGCGCGCCGGGGACGTGATCGGTCGTGTCGGTGGGGAGGAATTTGTCGTGCTGGCACCGGACACTTCGCTGCAGGCGGTGGTGGTGTTGGCCGAGCGTATCCGGGTGACGCTGGGCAACACGCCGCTGCAGGTTGATGGTCATGCGCTGCGTTTGACGGTGTCCATTGGCGCGGCCGTGGCGCACGCGGGTGAACATGACGTTGCTGCCGTGCTGCGTCTGGCGGACCTGGCGCTGTATGCGGCCAAGCGCGCCGGACGCGACTGCGTGATGGCAAGCGGCCCTGCTGCCGCAGCGATGCAGACGCCGGCATCGGACCCGAGTGCTGGTGTCCCCTGAGCGCTGGCACGGGTGCCGTCGCCCATGGCGGCGCGCTTTGCTCAAGTGTCCAGTGTTGCGTCCAGCGTGATGGCAGCCTTGAGCGCTTTGGAAACCGGGCAATGACGCTTCGTTTCCTCGGCGATTTGCGCAAACATCGCAGCGTCGGCACCGGGCACCTTCGCGCTGCAGGTGAGGTGCACGCTGGTGATCGAGAAGCCGTCACCATCCTTGTCCAACGTCACCACCGCCTTGGTGTCGATACGCTTGGCGGTGAGCCCGGCCTTGCCCAGGCCGAGCGACAGGGCCATGGAGAAACAACCGGCGTGGGCGGCGGCAATCAATTCCTCCGGGTTGGTTCCCGGGCCATCCTCAAAACGGGATTTGAAGCCATACGGGACTTCACGCAGTGCATCGGTTTCGGTCGAGATACTGCCTTGGCCGCTCTTTATGTCGCCGGACCAATGCGCGGACGCAGATTTTTGCACGGGGCTCTCCTGCTGGCATTGAGTGGTGGTGGATGGGTGGCTGTGCACTCAGCATCGCAGTCCACGCATGCATGCCGTGCGAACGTTTTGGTGCGTGGCCTTCACGCGCGTTTTTCGTACACTCGCCGTATGCTTCGGGTTTGTCTCGCTGGAGAAGGTGGCCATGCCCCCTGTCCTCACGCACGAGCGCACCGCGCACCGTTTTGAAAGCCGGGTGGATGGCGTGGTGTGCGTGCTGGAATACCGACTGAGCGATGCGGTGATGACGATCGATCACACCGGCGTGCCATCCGCAGTGGGTGGGCGCGGGATCGCCTCGGCGTTGGTGCAGTCCGCGCTGACGGCGGCGCGCAGTGCGGGCTGGAAGGTGGTGCCGGCATGCTCGTATGCGGCCGCGTGGATGCAACGCCATCCCGAGTTCAACGATTTGCGCGTCTGAAACTCTGGTTATGATCGTGCTGTTGCCGGCTGTCGTGTCGGCTTGACTGGAGCGCGCCATGTCTGCTTTGCGTGATTCAACTGCCGTGGTTGCTGTCGTCTGGCCACCAAGTGAAGTAGCGCGGCAACGCGCATGACTGAGGTCAAGCCCAAGGACGATGTCGGCGTGACGATTCCGCCGCAGGGCCGCGGTTGGTCGCCGCGGCGGCTCGTCCGGACCCGGCCACGAATGATTGGATCGCTGGCGATCTTCGTGGTCCTTGGTGCGGCACTGATTGTTTCGGGTGTGGATGTTGCCAACGCCGTGCTGCTCGCCTTCGACCTGGCGGCTGTGGTGTTTCTGGGTATTCTCGCGCGCCTGTTCAACGTTTCGTCGCCCAAGCACATGCGGCACCACGCGCAGGTGCTGGATACCGGGCGTTGGGGCGTCTTGTGGAGCGGTGTCATCCTGTCGACGGTGGTCCTGGTGGCGCTGGCCAACGAATTGCATGCGGCCAGAGGCGGCGGTTGGCTGCCGCTGCTGGTGGGCGTGGTGAGCGTCATCCTGAGCTGGCTGTTTCTCAACAGCATGTTCGCTGTCCATTATGCGCACGGCTATTACGGCAACTATGGCGACCAGCATGCGGGGCTGGAGTTTCCTGAAACACCCAAGCCGGACTATTGGGATTTCGCGTATTTCTCGATCGTGATCGGCATGACGTTCCAGGTTTCCGACGTGCAGATCACCAGCAACTATCTGCGCCGGGTGGTACTGCTGCACAGCGTGATTGCGTTCTTCTTCAACGTTTTCATCATCGCGATCACGGTAAACATTGTGGCCGGGCAGAGCGCTTGAGGTGATCTGGATGCTGGGTGTGCCGGCCACGGCCTCTGCGCCCAGTCGCTCCAGCTGTGGTCTGAACAGGGCGGACGGGCGCCCGTTGCCGGCGTGCAAGCGGCAACGCCGGCGCGGTTACCCAGGGTGGGCGAGGCGCCTGCGGGCGCTATACTGCCCGTCGTCTTATCCGCGACCCCGTACCGAGGCCAGAACACTTGAGCAAGAGCCAGCGCACTCCATCGACTGTCACCGTCGCCGCACTCCGCCAGCAGGTCATCGACGCGTTGGAGTCATTGAAAGCCAAGGACGTGCGCGAGATCGACGTTCGCGGGCGCACCTCCATCGCCGACTTGCTGGTGATTGCCTCGGGCACTTCCGCCCGTCACGTCAAATCCATCGCCGATGAAGTCACCCGCTTTGCCAAGAAAGCTGGCGTCGTGCCGCTGGGTGTGGAAGGCGAGCAGGAAGGGGAGTGGGTGCTGGTTGACCTCGGCGATGTCATTGTCCACGTCATGTTGCCGCGCGTGCGCGAATTCTACGGGCTGGAACGGTTGTGGGCCGTGGGTGGCCACGAGCGCGAGGCAGATGCGGCGCAGGCTGGTTGATTCCCCGGTTCGCAGCGTGGCGCGTAGCGGGCGCTTCGGTGCATCTATCTGTGCTGGGGAATTGCGTGCCGGATCCATCGACTGTTTGTTGCTGAGTCGAATCTCTACCCCACTGCTTTGCCTGCCGCGCACACGCTGCGAGCGTCGTGCTGTGCGGGGTTGGTTGAAAGCGTGAATGTCGCATGCGCACGCGTCTGATTGCCGTCGGTGAGCGCATGCCCGCCTGGGTGGCGGAAGGTTTTGCCGAATACCGCAAACGGCTATCACACGAATTGTCGTTGCAGCTGATCGAACTGAAACCGGGCAGTCGTGGCAAGGGGCGCGATGATGCACGAGCGATCCACGACGAGGGTGCGGCGATGCTCGCGGCGCTGCCGCCCGACAGCCACGTCGTCGCGCTCGACGGGCGTGGCACGAGCTGGAGCAGCGAGGAACTGGCCGAACAACTGGCGCGCTGGCGCATGGCCGGGCGCGATCTGGCGTTGCTGATTGGTGGCCCGGACGGTCATGCACCCGACGTGCTGGCGCGTGCCGACCAGCGCTGGTCGCTGGGCCCGCTGACGTTGCCACACATGTTGGTGCGGCTGGTGCTGGCCGAGCAGTTGTATCGCGCCACCACGATCATTGCCGGCCATCCCTACCACCGCGCCTGATCCCCTGCGCGAGCAGCACACGCCGACACCTTTTGGTTCCGGTCTCTGCGCTGCCCCGATCCGGCAGAAGCGACGCGTGGCCCCGGCGGGCGCGGCAGCGCGTCGATCCCGCCCGCCGCTTACTTGCTCACGATCACCTCACCGTGCATGCCCAGATCGTCGTGCAGGGCGCAGATATACGGATAGATGCCCGCATGCGTGAAGGTCACGCGGAAGCGGGTCGTCCCGGGCGGTGCCTGCGGCAGGCCGATGCGCTCCTGCGGCTCGGCCATGATGAATCCCGAGTGCACGCTGTCGGCAGTGGAACGGATCGTCGCGTGCAGCGCACCGTCCGGATCCGTGCTGACGTTCGTGGATGGTGGCATCGGATCCGTCGGCTCGACGCCGAAGGTGATGGTGTGCGGCGTGCTCGGATCCTCATTGTTCCACTCGACCGTTTGGCCGGCGCGAATATGCATGACGTGATTGTTGAAGCGCATGACGGCGAGATTCACGTGGCCACCCGGCGTTGCCGAGATTTCGCCGGTACCTGCGACCACGCGATTTTTACCGAGCGCTTGCGCGGCATCCGCGCCGTCGAACGCACCGCGGTCTGCGAGCAGCGCGCGCTTCAGTTCGAGGCCTGCGCGGTCGTAGTAGGCCTGATCGTGCGGCAGGGGTACCCCGGGAGCGAGTACGTGCACCACGCCGGTCATGTTTTCGTGCACCAGGCAGACCACCTTGAAGTTGCCGGCCACGGGAAAGTTCACGGTGTAGCTCTGTCCCGCCACCTGGATGCCGGTATTGACGCAATGTGCGCCGTCAACGTTGGATCCGTCGGGTGTGATACCCGGCGGCGGCCCCGGCGGGCAACCGACCGGAAATGGTGGTCGTCCCTCGCCGGAGATCAGAAACGTCACGGTGTGAATTTCGTTGGCGTCGAAGGTCCAGGTGATCTTGTCGCCGGCATGGATCCACATCTCGTTCGGCAGGAACGCCATGGCCTGTCGGCCCATGTCGTTGCTCTGCGCACCGACTTTGGCCTGCCAATCCGTCGCAAACGAGGGTGTCGCGGCAAGGATGCCGATCAAACACAGGAATACACTGGGGATGCGCAACTTCATGGCCAACCTCCCGGGAAGTCTGTTTGCAGCCTTCCGGCCTGGACGTCGGTGACTTCCATGATCGGCGCCAGTGGATCGCCTGAATGCAGCGCCGGGCCAAGGATGCGACACGGACTACGTCTGGTAATCCCTGCGATGGGTCGCCGTTCTATCACGTCTTTGAACTTGTGACAACATATAGATTGGTTGCAGTTTGGTTCCCTGTCTCTTCCGGGTTGCGTTCATGGGTTTTGAAGTCCGGCAAGCCACACTTCACGATCTCGATTCATTGGCGTGGCTGTTTGACGGCTATCGCCAGTTCTACGGGCAGGTGCCGGATCTGCCACGGGCACGCGCTTTCCTGGAGGCGCGACTCCGGCAGGGCGAATCGTTGATCCTGCTGGCACAGGACGAGCGGGGTGCAGTTTCGGGTTTCACCCAGCTCTATCCGTTGTTTTCCTCGGTGCGTATGCTGCGGACTTGGCTGCTCAATGATCTGTTCGTGGCGTCGACCGCACGCCGTCAAGGTATGGCGGCGGCGCTGCTGGGCGCAGCGGCGGAGCTGGCGCAGTCGCTCGGTGCGGCCGGCCTGTCGTTGTCGACGGCGCTGGACAACGCGCCCGCGCAGGCGTTGTATGAATCGCTCGGCTGGCAGCGCGATCGGCAGTTCTGCGAGTACAGCCTCACACTGTGAGCGCCGCTCCTGCAAGCGCCTGCGCTATAACGGGTCGTATGCTGTCGGCTCGTTGCCGATCCGGAATCCCGATGCTCCATCTCGCTTCGCAGTCGCCGCGCCGTCGCCAGTTGCTGCAACAACTGGGCTTGGACTTCGCCGTCCTCGATGTTGATGTGCCCGAGGAGCGTGCGGTGGATGAAACACCGCGGGCGTATGTGAGTCGGGTAGCGCGCGACAAGGCGCGTGCCGGGCTGGCCCGTCTGAATCATGCGACCGACGCGCTGGTGCTTGGCGCAGACACTGAAGTGGTGCTGGAGGATGAAGTGTTCGGCAAACCCAGACATGCGGACGATGCGGCTGCCATGCTGCGCCGCCTGTCCGGTCGCACACATGCCGTGATCTCGTCGGTATGGCTGGTCGGCGTCGAGCGCGAACAATTCGAAACCTGCATCTCGCAAGTTCGTTTCGCGAATTTGGACGAGTCGATCATTGCGGCCTATGTCGCCACCGGGGAGTCGTTCGGGAAGGCGGGTGCGTATGCGATCCAGGGTCGTGGCGCGGCGCTGATTGCGCATCTGCAAGGCAGTTACTCGGGGGTGATGGGTTTGCCGCTGTTTGAAACCGCGCGGCTGCTGCGTAATGCTGATGCCGGTAAGGCGTGAACTTCAGCTTGGAACATTGAGCGCGAAGATCCCCGCTGCCAAGGCCATCGCGTTGTGCGTGCCATGCGCCAGCACTGCCGGCCACAGCGACTGGTAGTGCACGCGCAACCATGCCAACACGACGCCCAGCGCGATCAACTCCGGCAGCGCATACCACTGCCATTGCAGGCCGGGCAGGTGAATGGCGGCGAAGCCCGCGGCGCTGAGCAGTACCGCCAGCCGCATGCCGCAACGTGGAATCAGCGCGGACAGCAACACGCCGCGAAACAGCAGCTCTTCCGTCAGCGGCGCGAGGCTGATCGCCATCAGCGCCAGCGCGACCCGCCAGGCCAACGGCGCGTTTTGCGTCAATTGCTGGATGTCTTGCGAGATCTCGTGGCCGTTTGCCAGAAACTGCGTCAGCACGCCGCCCAGCAGCGGTGCAAGCACACCGATGGCCACCGCCAAAGCCAGCCAGCTGGGTTGCCGTGGCTGGCTGATGCCAAATCCGGGTGGTGTGGCCCGTGCCCACAGCCGCGGCCAGCGTCGGCGCACCAGCAACACGACCACCAGCGCGGCAGTGCACACGGCGATGATGGTCAGTGCGGCCCCCATGCCTGGTTGCCGCAGCACCACGGCAATCTCGCTGGCCGCCCTTGCCGTGATGTCCGGCGCGCGGAAGCGGTGAATCAGCGCGATCACCCTGACCAGAATGCCGCCGATCACCGCCTGCGACATGAGATACAGGGCAATCAGCCCGACCGCCGCCCATGTTGTCGGCGCGCGCAACTCGGGCCGTGACGGTAGCTGCGCACGGAGAGGCTGCGTTTGCAGATCGTCGTTCGTCATCGGTTTCGCGTCAGGACATGCCGCGCTGGCGTGAACGCGCAGGCGCGTCAGCCCAGCAACACTGCCTGGCCGACGCCGATCGCCGCCATCACCAGCAACGCGAGCCACGCGAGCATGCCGACAACGAAGCCCGATCCGCGCTTGGCCGGATCGCGCAGATACGCCAGCGCGTACCACACGCGGCCGATGACCCACACCAGTCCGGCGATGCCGGCCCAGCCACTGAAACCATAGATCGCCGCCAGCCACAGCGTGGGCAGAAACATCACGCTGCTCTCGATCGTGTTCATCTGCACGCGGTAGGCGCGCTCGAACGCAGGATGTCCGCTGGCGGCCGGTGCCTTGATGCCGTATTTGCCGCGCGCTCGCCCGGTGGCGAACATGGTGCCAGACAACAGCAGTACGGTGAGCAAGGTCACGAGGGCAGGCAGTTGGGTCATGCGTCGATCCTCACCAAAGATCACCTACTGTAGCCGTTGCCGGAGCGTGGCGTGATCCCCGGCAACGCGATATCGTCGCCGGACGGCGCGCACACATGGTTCCAGCAGCGGGGGTTTTATGGATTGGCGAAAGGGTGGCAGCAGCAGCAACATCGAGATGGGCAGCAGTGGCGGTGGCGGGCGCGGTTTCGGCGGCGGCGGGCGCATGGGCCTGGGTGGCTTGATTGTGTTGGCGCTGATCGGCTGGATCTTCTTTAAGAATCCGCTGGCGTTGCTGGATCAGGGCAGCGCACAACTGGGTAATTCAAGTCAGAGCGTGCCAACCCAGGTTGACCCGGAGCAGGAGAAGTTCGTCAGCGCGATTCTGCATTCGACCGAGCTGACTTGGGGTACGATTTTTCAGGCCAAGGGCCTGACCTATGTCGATCCCAAGCTGCACTTGTTCACTGGTGGTGTCAGTACGGCTTGCGGCGGCGCTACCACGGCGGTCGGTCCGTTCTATTGTCCGGGCGACCAGAAGGTCTACCTGGATGTGGTTTTTTTTCAGCAGTTGCAGGAGCAATTGCATTCCTCCGGTGATTTCGCCCGTGCCTATGTCATTGCGCATGAGGTCGGCCATCACGTGCAAAAGTTGACTGGCGTGTTTGACCAGGTGGCTGCCGCGCGCCGCCGCGGTGTGCCGATGGATGGCGCCGATGGCTTGTCCGTGCGCCAGGAACTGCAGGCGGATTGCTACGCCGGCGTGTGGGGCAATCACAGTCAGCAGGAGCTGCAGTGGCTGGAGCCGGGTGATATCGAATCAGCGCTCACCGCAGCCAGTCATATCGGTGACGACACCTTGCAGCAACAGGCGCAAGGTCAGGTGCGGCCGGACACGTTTACCCACGGCACGTCTGCGCAGCGCGTGCGCTGGTTCAAGACCGGGCACTCTGACTCCGGGGCGAGCCGGACCCCAGGTCGAGCCACTGGCCGAGCTGGCGCTTGCGTGTAATCGCTGCCGCGTCGGCGGCTGGGCTTTTTTCTGTCGATGCGCAAACGCCATGGGGGACGGAATTGCTGCGCTGAACCCGCGCGAGATGTGTTCGCGGCTACAGGGGGCTGGTCAATCGAATCGATAGATGTCCATTGCCAGCAGCCCCATGTCGATACCGGCGTCGATGCGTTGCGCTTGCGCGTGTGCGCCGGCGGCGCCCAGCGCCACGAACAGTGGTAACAGATGTTCGTCAGTGGGATGCGCACGCTCGGCAAACGGTGCCTGCTGGCGGTACTCCAGCAGCGCGCTGGTGTCGCCAGCGCTCAGCTTCTGCTCGATCCAGTCGATGAACGGCTGGACGTACGGTGCCTGCCGTTCGGCGCTGTAACCGGCGGCTAGATCGTGCAGGTTGTGGGTGATGCTGCCGGACCCGATCAACAGCACGCCTTCGCTGCGCAGCGGCGTCAGCGCCTGACCCAGCGCGTAGTGATGCGCCGGCGCCAGCTCGGGCTGGATCGAGACCGAGACAACGGGAATGTCTGCGTCCGGGTACAGCAACCGCAGCGGCACCCATGCACCATGATCAAGCCCGCGCTCGGCGTTGAGCTTGGCCGGCAACGCGGCTTGATCCAGCAGCTGACGCACGCGCTCTGCCAATGCTGGTGCGCCCGGTACGGGATAACGCAGTTGATACAGTTCGGCGGGAAAGCCGCGAAAGTCGTGGATGGTTTCCGGCTGCGCCGCACTGCTGACCTGCGGTTGGTGGGACAGCCAATGTGCGCTGGCGATCACGATGGCCGTGGGTCTCGGCAGAGTGGCGGCCAGCTGTGCCAGTCGCGTGCCGGTCAGACCCGGCTGCAAAGCGGTCAGCGGTGAGCCGTGCGAAATGTACAAGGTGGGCAAAGGGTTCATGGCGAGGTTGCCGCTCTGGGGAAATTCATCTTCATCAAGTGCGGGCGTGCTGGTGGTTTTCACCATCGCTGCGGGAAAAGCTGCATCGCCTGCTGTGAACGATCACGTGCTTGCCCGCCGCTTCACCGCAAACAGTTCGAGGCCTGCACGCAGCGGGTCAGGCAACACTCGTAGTGTGCGACAGCGCAGCGTCGCGTTGCGACGGCTGATGCATTACGCCGCGGGTATCGTAGCCGTCGGACAACGCAGGTGCGGCTACCTGCGATTTACCAATGGCGGCCGCAGTGAGGCGGTCCAGCTGCGGCCGTGCGCGACGAGTAGTTGTTTGTTCTTGCTGGATCCGGGCACGGCGATGTCCCACGGCGGCAGTGCCTGGATGATGCGGGCGGCCTCCGTGTGCGGTATGCGCACGCCGTCAGCCACGCACGCACACCACGCGCAAGCGCTACTTGCGCTGCGGTGGTTTGAAGCCACCAACACGCGGTTTGAAACCGGTGGCGCGCGCGCCGGCATGCGCACCCGGTTTGCGTGCAGGCGAAGGTGCGCTCTGCGTATTGCTCTCACCTTCGGTGCCGTCCCATTCGTGGATGCGCAACTGCTGCTGCATCACCCAGACTTTTTTCAGGTGTTCGAAGATCTCGCTGGGCATGCCTTCAGGCAGGTCGATCAGACTGTAATGATCGCGGATGCTGAGGCGGCCGATGAACTGGCTTTCCAGGCCCGCTTCATTGGCGATCGCGCCGACGATATTGCCCGGCTTCACACCGTGTTCGTGACCCACCTCGATGCGATAGGTGCGCTTGCCGGCTTCGGTGGCGTGCGCGCGCAGTGGCCGATGGCTGACCTCACGCGGCGAGACACTTTCGGAAGCGGCTGGTTCGCGCGGCGGGCGCTGGCGTGCGGCCCCGGCCACGCCAGCTTCACGGCTGGGTGGCGGACGGCGCTCGCTGGCCGGCCGCTCACGCGCGGTCCGCTCACGCGCACCACCTTCCCGCGGCGCTGGCTCGTACTTTTCGCGCTTGGGCGGCGGCGTCAGCAGCAGCGGTTGGTTGCCCTGCGCGATGCGCGCGAGCGCCGCAGCAATTTCAATCGCCGGCACGTCGTGTTCGCTTTCGTACTGCTCGATCAGCTTTTGAAACAGCTCGAGATCGCCGACTGCCAGCGTGTCGCTGATGCGCTGCTTGAACTTGTTGATGCGCACGTCGTTGACCGCTTCCACCGATGGCAGCTGCATCTGCTCGATCGGCTGCTTGGTCGCGCGCTCAATCGCGTGCAACATGCCCTTTTCACGCGGCGTGACAAACAGGATGGCCTCGCCGCTGCGCCCCGCGCGACCGGTACGGCCGATACGGTGGATGTAGCTTTCGGTGTCGTACGGAATGTCGTAATTCACCACGTGACTGATGCGATCCACATCCAACCCGCGTGCAGCGACGTCGGTGGCAACCAGAATGTCCAGCTTGCCGTCCTTCAATTGCTGGATGACGCGCTCGCGCTGCGCCTGTGCAATGTCACCATTGATCGCGGCGGCAGCCAGGCCGCGCGCTTGCAACTTGCCGGCCAGTTCGTCGGTGGACTGCTTGGTGCGCGCAAAGATGATCATTGCGTCGAACGGTTCGGCTTCCAGAATGCGCGTCATCGCATCCAGCTTGTGCATGCCGCTGACGAACCAGTAACGCTGATGAATGTGCGGCGTGGTGCTGACGGAATTCTTGATGACCACTTCCACCGGATCGCGCAGATGTTTTTGCGCAATCTTGCGGATCATGCTCGGCATGGTCGCGGAGAACAGGGCAACCTGACGCTCCGGCGGCGTCGCCTGCAGCACTTTTTCGACGTCGTCGATGAAACCCATGCGCAGCATTTCGTCGGCTTCGTCCAGCACCAGAAAGCGCAGCTCGGACAGGTCGAGCGTACCCTTGTTCATGTGGTCAATTACGCGACCGGGCGTCCCCACAACGACATGCACGCCGCGCTTGAGCGCGTGCAACTGTGGGCCATAGCTCTGCCCGCCGTAGATCGGCAGCACCTGGAAGCCGGGAATGTGCGCGGCGTAGCGCTGAAACGCCTCAGCCACCTGGATGGCCAACTCGCGCGTGGGTGCCAGGACCAGCGCCTGTGGTTTTCCGGCACGCGGATTCAGCCGCGACAGGATCGGCAGCGCGAACGCGGCGGTCTTGCCGGTGCCGGTCTGCGCCGTACCAAGCACGTCGCGCCCTTCCATCAACGGCGGGATCGTGGCGGCCTGGATCGGCGAGGGTGACTCGTAGCCGACGTCGGCAAGCACGGCCAGAACGTTGGGATGCAGCGCGAGTCCGCCAAAACCGGACGGAACCGGGGCGTTGTCGGGGGTGGGGGGCGACATGGGAAACCTCGAAACGGGAAGCGGCGTCGAAAACCAACGCGCAAGTGGAGAAGTTTATCAGTCATCGCGCGGGGACGTTGCAGTGCAGCCTGAACGTGGTCAGGGTTCGCTACACTCGGCTGGGTTGGTGCCACGGAGAATTGCCATGCTCGAAACCCTCAGCGAACAGCGTTGCCACGGCGGTGTGCAGGGCTTCTATCGGCATCACTCGAGCGCTTGCGGCGGCCCGATGCGTTTTGCGCTGTATCTGCCGCCGCAGGCCAAGAAGCGCTCGTGCCCGCTGCTGTATTTCCTTACCGGGCTGACCTGCAACGAGGAAACCGCAACGCTCAAGGCCGGCGCGCAACGCCTTGCCGCGCAGCTCGGGCTGGCGCTGGTCATGCCGGACACCAGTCCGCGCGACACGGGCATCGTTGGCGCCACCGGCGATTGGGAAGTGGGTGAGGGTGCCGGCTTTTACCTCGATGCGACACAATCGCCGTGGTCAGCGCGGTTCCGCATGGAGCGCTACATCACAGTGGAACTGCCGGCACTGCTGGCCGCCGATTTCCCGCTGGATATCGCGCGCAGTGGCGTGTGCGGGCATTCGATGGGTGGCCATGGCGCGCTCACGTTGGCGTTGCGACATCCGGGCAAATATCGCTCTGTGTCGGCGTTTGCCCCGATCGTCGCGCCCACTCAGGTACCTTGGGGACGCAAGGCATTTGCACAGTATGTTGGCCCCGACCTGCAGAAGCGGGCTGAGCATGACGCATGCGAACTGGTGCGCGCGCGGACGTTCCCCGGCACCATTTTGATTGATCAGGGTGAGGCCGATCCGTATCTCGCCACGCAACTGAAACCGGAGCTGTTTGACCAGGCCTGCGCGGAAGCTGGGCAGACGCTGCTGTTGCGTCGTCACGCCGGCTACGACCACAGCTACTACTTTGTCGCCAGCTTCATCGATGACCATTTGCGCCATCACGCGACGGCGCTGGAGTTGCTGTAGTCGTCGGGCGGACGGTGTGTGGCGTGTAGAGCACGGCGTCTCATACGAACGTGGCGGCCGTCAGGCCGCCACGTTGAGGTCACACGATGCGATGTTGCAGCGGACTGCTCAAGCCTTGGCGGCCGGCCGCGA
>CAJDVA010000033.1_pt1 | contig 28473 bp, 17 predicted proteins | sample 7391241 | NCBI WGS metagenome assembly CAJDVA01 (sample SAMEA7055678, study PRJEB34461) | soil metagenome | biome: terrestrial ecosystem; feature: Peninsula; material: soil | place: Antarctica | collected 2016
CCATCGATGACCAGCTCGCTGCCGGTCACGAATTTCGCCTCATCGGACGCAAGATAAACCACACCCCAGGCAATATCGTCCGGCTCGCCCATATGACCCAACGGATGCAGTGCGCCAACCTCACGCCGGTGTTGCGCCGGATCACCGCCCATGCTGGCGATGTGCTGTTCCACCAGCGGCGTCCAGATGAAACCGGGGTGGATCGAGTTGACCCGGATGCGGTCGGCCGCGTAGATCAGCGCGTCGGTCTTGCTCATCAGCCGCACCGCACCTTTGGCGGCGTGATAAGGCGGCAGGTCGGGCGCCCCCACCAGACCATAGATTGACGACAGGTTGACGATGCTGCCGCCGCCAGCCGCACGCAGCGGCGCAATGGCGTGTTTGGTGCAGAAGAACACGCTCTTCACGTTGACGGCCTGCACATGATCCCACTCCGCCTCGGTGAGTTCGTGCGTCGGCTTGTTCGGGCCGGCGATGCCGGCGTTGTTGACCAGGATGTCCAGCTGTCCAAACGCGACCACGGTGGCGGCGATGGCGGCGGCAACTTCAGCCTCCACCGCCACGTTGGCGTGAAAGTAGCGGGCCGGTGCCCCAAGCTGGCTGGCCAGCTGCTGCCCCGGCGCGTCCTGCAGATCGACGATCATCACGCGCGCGCCAGCCTCCACCAGTCGGTTCACGCATGCGGCACCTATACCCACCGCACCACCCGTCACCAGGGCCACTTTGCCGTTCAATCTGCCCATGCTGGTGTCTCCTGCGTGGATAGCCACAGCATGGACGGATCGATGCCAGTAGATGTTGACCGTGGTCAACTACGCGATATGGATGCAACCAGTGCTTCGTGCTTGCGGTCTCGACCAGCCTGGTCCCTGGGGCGCCATGTGATTGGCGCTGAGAGTGTGCGCGACATGCGCTTGGGCGAGGGGTGGCTCGTAGGGTGTGCGCGCACGCTCACTGCTGTTGCGCGCAGGCGGCCATTTGCGCGGTACTGGCGCGTGCGCCGCGCACGCGACCGGAGTTGGAAATCACTACGCTGAGCGCGGACGTGGCAGCGCCCGGTTGGCAAAACAGCAAGGTGAGGTTGCTGCCGCTGGCTGAGCCATCAGGATGGAAGCGCACCACCTGACGGCCGACGCTGCTGCGGATGGCCAGCTTGCCGACGTGGCCGGCACCGGCGTAGCGCGGCGTGCCGTCGGGCTGGTTGTCGTGATCGGCGTCGATGCCGAGCAACCACCCGCTCTCCCAATGCGTGGTTGGCGCACAATGCGCGCCGTCCGTACTGGGGCAGAACAATGTGCGTTTGCCGCTGGTGACCGCCGTCGAGCGCGCGTGTTGCAACGCGGCGATGAAGTCGGTCTGCGCGGTCTGCATTTCGTTGCGCGTCAGCAGGTCGCGCAACGACGGCGTGGCGACGCTGATCAGTACCCCGATGATGGCCAGTACCATGATTTGCTCGATCAGGGTGACGCCGCGCTGCTGGTGTGCGCTGCCACGCTCGGGCCCTGTGCGCATGACGCCGCTCCTGCGTTGTCGGAGCGGTGATGCTAGGCGGCGGCCGGGCAGCGCGCAGTGGCTGCAGTGGCGCGCTGGCGTGAGCCACATCGGATGTGCCATGTCGGCGCTGTCGATTTAAAATGCCGGGCCGCGCCCACATGTGTAGCCGATGACTGACCGCTTCCAACTTGTCGCCCCCTATCAACCTGCCGGCGATCAGCCGCAGGCGATTGAACGTCTGACCCAGGGTTTCGAGTCCGGTCTGGCCGCGCAGACGCTGCTGGGCGTGACCGGCTCCGGCAAGACCTACACCATCGCCAACGTGATCGAGCGCGTGCAGCGTCCGACCATCGTGATGGCACCGAACAAGACGCTGGCCGCGCAGTTGTATGGCGAGTTCAAGGAGTTTTTCCCGCACAACGCGGTGGAATACTTCGTCAGCTATTACGACTACTACCAGCCGGAAGCCTACGTCGTGGCGTCGGACACCTTCATCGAGAAAGACGCCTCTATCAACGAGCACATCGAGCAGATGCGGCTGTCGGCGACCAAGGCGCTGCTGTCGCGGCGGGACTCAATCATCGTCGCCACGGTGTCGGCGATCTACGGCCTGGGCAATCCGGAGGATTACCTCAGCCTGCGCTTGATTCTGGCCAAGGGCGAGCGCATCGACCAGCGCAAGTTGATCCATCAGCTGACCGAGCTGCAATACACGCGCAACGAGATGGAGCTGCGCCGCGGCACGTACCGCGTGCGTGGCGAAATCATCGACGTGTTTCCGGCCGAGTCGGAAACCGAGGCGCTGCGCATCGAGCTGTTCGATGGTGAAGTGGAGAACATGGCGCTGTTCGATCCGCTCACCGGCGAGACCATTCGCAAGGTGCCGCGCTACACGGTGTACCCGCGCACGCATTACGCCAGCACGCGGCAAAGCGTGTTGAACGCGATCGAGACGATCAAGGTCGAGCTGAAGCAGCGGCTGGAAATCCTGTACAAGGAAAACAAGCTGGTCGAGGTGCAGCGGCTGGATCAGCGCACCCGTTTTGATATCGAGATGATGACCGAGGTGGGTTACTGCCAGGGCATCGAGAATTACTCGCGGCATCTGACCCGGCGTGAACCGGGCGAACCGCCGCCGACCTTGTTCGACTACCTGCCGGCCGACGGCATGCTGGTGGTGGATGAATCGCACGTCACCGTGCCGCAGCTCGGCGCCATGTACAAGGGCGATCGCTCGCGCAAGGAAACGCTGGTGGAGTTCGGTTTCCGCCTGCCGTCGGCGATGGACAACCGGCCGCTGAAATTCGAGGAGTGGGAGCAGCGCGTGCCGCGCTCGATCTTCATTTCGGCCACGCCGCGCGCGTACGAGCTGGACAAGTCCGGCGCAGCCGTGGTCGAACTGCTGGTGCGCCCGACCGGACTGGTCGATCCGCAGGTGGAAGTGCGTCCGGTGCGCACCCAGGTCGACGATCTGCTCAGCGAAATCCACAAGAACGTCGCGGTCGGTGAGCGCGTGCTGGTGACCACGTTGACCAAGCGCATGGCCGAAAACCTCACCGAATATCTGGGTGAGCAGGACGTGCGCGTGCGCTATCTGCATTCGGATATCGAGACCGTCGAGCGCAGCGAAATCATCCGCGACTTGCGCCTGGGCAAGTTCGATGTGCTGGTTGGCATCAACCTGTTGCGCGAGGGGCTGGACATGCCCGAGGTGTCGCTGGTGGCCATTCTGGACGCCGACAAGGAAGGCTTTCTGCGTTCCACCGGTTCGCTGATCCAGACCATTGGCCGCGCCGCGCGCAACGTGCGCGGCCGGGCGATTTTGTATGGCGATACGATCACCCGCTCGATGCGTGCGGCGATGGACGAAACCGCGCGCCGCCGCGAGAAGCAGATTGCGTGGAATCTTGAGCAGGGCATCACGCCCACCACCATCGTGCGGCGCATCGCCGATATCATGGAAGGCGCGCGCAGCGAGGCGGGCAATCGTCGCGGCGTACCAGCATGCAAAAAATCTGGAGTTCGAGGACGCCGCGCACCTGCGTGACCAGATCCATCAGCTGCGCGAACAGTCGCTGCGCTGACGCGCCCGCCGGATTTCCACGGCTGTTGTCGTGCGGCGAGCGCTCGTCTACAATACGCGGCTCGCGCGGCATGCCGTGGCGAAGCGGGCGGTTAGCTCAGCGGTAGAGCACTACCTTGACATGGTAGGGGTCACAAGTTCGATCCTTGTACCGCCCACCAATTAGAACAGCAACTTAGCCACCTATGCGGTGGCTTTTTGTATCCGTTGCCTAATGGTCGCCTGAACTAGCCAGCGTGCAGGCAATGCCCCTCAGCCCGGCGCGGCTTGTACCAGCAGACGCGGCCCGTCGCACCCAACATGCGTGTACCCGGCCCGGCGTCCTTGGCGCGCCATGGATCAGGTGCATTTCCGACGCCGAGCCGTACCGGGTCAAACAGTGACCATCCAGCGATCAAAGGTCGCTGCTCGGCCAGGAGCAGTCATTGAACGCCAGCCATAAGCGCCACACCGTAGGCATGCCTGTCTGAAATACCAGGCCTGGGCGTCTTCAGCGTAGAGGCCAAGGAAGATTCGCACATCTTGAGTGAATGTATCTGACAAACCTCGAAGGGCTGACAAGTGGCGGCATCTGTGTTGTAGTTGCCGATGTGCATGGATGCGCCCTTGGGAGTGCAGGGATGCTTGAGCTTGACTTGTTGGCAACTGTGTTGCACCGGGGCGTCGTCCCGAGATTGCTGGTCTCGCCCGTTGGAATTGCCTGCCGGGGTGCTAGTTGGGGAAAGGGCATGTCATGAAGACCGCGCAGACCCAACAGTCCTTGCGACTACGTCGCCATTGCGGCAATTTCTCAATCCTGGTGGCCGCCCTCGCCACGGTGGCCAGCGTGGCCGGCCTGCTGGTCTGGCCGTTGCACATCCCGCTGCTGGATGGTGACTTGAAGGGAGTGTCGGTACCCAGCCGCGCGGCGGAATGGGGCGCCCTGTTTGCGGGGCTGGCACTTTGGTTGCGCAGTAACCACCTCGCCGCCGAGGGTGATCGGCGCCGGTGGCTCTACTACCTTGCCCAGTGCATGGCGCTGCTGGTTTTGGGCGTCGGGTTATTGGCATTTGTCGGCCACGAAGCGTCTGCGGGCGCGCGCTTCATGCAGGAAGACCCGATGGGGGCCAACAGCGCCCTGATTTTCTGCCTGCTCGGTGTCGCCTTCATGACGCTGGATGTGACGACCCGTGCAGGTCGCCGTCCCGCGGAGATCGCAGCACTTGTCGCGATGCTGGTGTCGATGGCTGCGCTGTTCGGCTATGCATATCAGGTCGGCTCCTTGTACACCGTGCCCGATTCCTACCCCATGGTGTTGCGCACTGCCATCCTAACTTTTCTCCTTGCCGTGGGCGTGCTGTGTGCGCGACCCGCCATCGGCTTCATGGCGCTGGCCACCGGCCCTGGCTTTGCAGGCACGTTGTTGCGCCGTCTGCTTCCGACCTCCCTGTTGATGCTGTTTGCCTTGGGCTGGCTGCGAATCGAGAGTGAGCGCCGCCATCTGTACAGCACGGAACTTGGCGTGGCCGTATTCACCATGGCCAATATCGTGATCTTCACCTTGCTGGTGTGGTGGAGCGCCCGGACGATGCAGCGGCTGGAGCAGGATCGCGATCTCAGCGAGGAGCGGCGCGGCAAGGCAGTGGCGCTCAACAACCTGATCATGGACAAATCGCTCGACGTGCTGTGTGCGATCGACGCGGCGGGTCGCTTCCTGCGGGTAAGCTCGGCGGCGGAGGCGTTGTGGGGATATTCGCCGGACGACCTAGTTGGCCGCCTGTATGCGGATCTGGTTCACCCTGAAGATCGTGGCCGGACCGAAGAGGTTGCCGCGGACATCATGTCCGGACACCCGGCACTTGGCTTCACCAATCGATACCTTCGCAAGGACGGAAGTATCGTCCCGATCGACTGGTCGGCAGCTTGGTCGGAGCCGGATCGGCTGATGTTCGCCGTGGCGCGCGACGCTACCCAGCGCCTGCAAACGGCCGAAACGCTGAGGCGCAGCGCCGAAGATCTGGCGCTGACCAACCGGGAGCTGGAGTCGTTCACCTATTCGGTATCGCATGATCTGCGCGCACCGCTGCGGCACATCGACGGGTATGCGCGAATGCTCGAGGAGGATGGCGGGGATCGGCTGGACGGCGAATTGCGCCGCTACCTGGATGAGATTGGTGCCAGTGCGCGCCGGATGGGCCGGCTCATCGACGACCTGCTGGCGTTCTCGCGGCTGGGTCGTCAGCCAGTGACTCGGCTCGAGGTGGACATGGCCGGCCTGGTCGATGGCGTCTTGCAGAGTATCGAGGCCGACGATGCCGTGGCGGCCAGGGTGTCGGTCGGGACCCTGCCGGCAGCGCACGCCGATCCGGGCCTGCTCAAGCAGGTGTGGATCAACCTGCTGGCCAACGCGATCAAGTACAGCGGCAAGCTTGGCGCGGATGCCCGCATCGAGATCAGTGGCGAGAGCGATGGCACCGTGATCCGGTATTCCGTGCGCGACAACGGTGTCGGTTTCGACATGCGCTACGTCGACAAATTGTTCCAGGTCTTTCAGCGCTTGCACCTGCAAGATGATTTCGAAGGGACTGGCGTGGGCCTTGCCATCGTGCAACGCATCGTTTCGCGGCATGGTGGCCGGGTGTGGGCGGAAGGCGAAATTGGCAAAGGCGCGACGTTCACTTTTGAGCTGCCCGCCACCAATATTCAACTGGAGGGGACATTGGCATGACTGATCAGCGCGTCGACATCTTGCTCGTTGAAGATTCTGTTGCGGATGCGGAAATGACATTGAGGACGCTTAGACGTCGCGGGGTCGCGAACGGAGTCGAGTGGGTTCGCGATGGCGTCGAGGCCGTGGACTACCTGTTGAGCGAAGGGAAGTACGCCGATCGCAAACCGGGTATGCCGAAACTGGTGCTCCTCGATCTGAAAATGCCACGCATGGACGGTTTGCAGGTGTTGGCACGGATGAGGGAGCACCCGGCAACCAAAACTGTTCCCGTCGTGATGATGACCTCATCCCGGGAGGAGGGTGACGTGCTGGCGAGTTACAAGCTGGGCGTGAACAGCTACGTGGTCAAGCCGGTGGATTTCAATTCTTTTGCCGAAACCGTGGTCCAGGTGGGACTGTATTGGCTGATGGCGAACGAATCCGTCGGGTGATGCACACATAGGGCAAGCAGACCGTTGGAGGGCACATGGATGATCCACGAACAACCCTGAAATTGCTGCTGGTTGAGGACAGCGCCGCCGACGTGGAGCTCATGCTTCGTGCCCTGCGGGACTTTCCGCGGCCGATCGAGCATCTGACTGTTGCCAGCGAGGCCGCCCTCTATCAAGCCCTCGCCGAATTCGCGCCGGAGGTGATCCTGAGCGACTTCTCCATGCCGGGATTCAGCGGCAGGGAGGCCTTGCGCATTTCCTGCGAGGTTGCGCCCGACATTCCCTTCCTGTTCGTGTCCGGCACGATCGGTGAGGAACTGGCGATCGATGCCTTGCGACGAGGCGCGGTCGACTATGTACTCAAGGACAATTTGCTGCGGTTGCCGTCAGCGGTCGAACGTGCACTCGATGCCGCCCACCATCGAACTGACCGGGCCAGGATCCAGAGTGCGTTGCGAAACAGCGAGGAGCGTTTCCGGACCATTGTTGAAAGCAGCCAGGACTGGATCTGGGAGCACGACGCCAACGGCGCCCTGACCTACAGCAATGGCGCGATCGCCCAAATCCTTGGTTACGGTCTGGATGAGCTGATGGGCCGTTCCGCCTTTGACTTCATGCTGGCAGAGGATCGTAAAGATGCAGTGCGCCGGGTTTCGGAGTGCATCATGGCACGGCGTGGGTGGCGGGGATGGCGGCTGCGCTGGCGGCACCGCGACGGCAGCGTGCGCGTGCTGGAGAGCACCGCGACCCTGCGCATGGACGCCGAAGGCCACTTCATCGGCTACCGGGGCGTGGACGAGGACATCACCGAGCGCTTGCGGCAGGAAGCCCGTATCCAGCATCTGGCGCGCATTCACGCCGTCCTCAGTGCGCTGGGCAACGAGATATTGCGCGCAGATGATCGCGACAGGCTGCTGGCACAGGTGTGCCGCGTCGCGGTGCAGCAGGGGCGGTTCGTGGCAGCGCGTATCGGTGTCCCGGATGAAGGTGCCGTATTGCGTACTGCGGCCAGTTTCGGCGAACCCTTGACGCTTCGGCTGATCGAGAAGTTGGCCACCCGGAGTGTCGAGGGTAATGCGGGTGCCGGGCTATGCGCGGGGCGACGGGCGCTGAACGAAGCGCGAAATATCCTGGTGCGGGATTTTGCGTTGGCAGGGAATGTATCTGCCAATGTACGGCGCGAAATGGCGGCTGCGGGCATTTCGGCGCAAATCGCGCTGCCCATCGGGGCGCCGCCGTGGGCTGCCCTGGAGCTCTATTCGGCAACGCCACAGGAGTTCAATCTGGAGGAGATCGAACTGCTGATGCGCCTCGTGGGAGAAGTCGATTACGCGGTCGACTTCCTGGCCCAGAGTGAGCGGCTGGAATACCTGGCCTATCACCATCCCGTGACCGGCTTGCTCAATCGAGCGGCGTTCCAACTGCGGGTGGGCGAGCGTCTTGCGCACTGCAACATGACAGTCGCGATGCTGAGCCTGGCGAACTTCGCGCGAATCAATGATTCGCGTGGGCGCGACTTCGGGGACCAGCTCCTGAAGGCAGTGGCGCAACGATTACAGGAAGTTGCCTCCCCGGACATGATCCTGGCGCACGTCGGGGAAGATGCTTTCCTGGTCGCGCAACCCGCGAAAGGTGATTTTGAAAGGGAGGTCGAACATCTTGAAAGCCTGCTGCGGGCCATGGATGAGACGCCATGCGACATGGCTGGCGAGCAGATTTGCATCAGCTTGCACGGCGGCGTGGCCGTTGGGCCGGCGCATGGCAGCGATGGCCTGACTCTTGAACGCAACGCCACCGCGGCACTTGGCGAGGCGTTGAAGCGCAAGGTGCGCTTGGAGCCGTTTACCGAGCGCCTGCATGAACAATCGTCACGGCGGGTCGCGCTGGAAGGGGACTTGCGGCGAGCCCTGGAACGAAATGAGTTGGAGCTGTTCTATCAGCCCAAATTCGCCGCCGAGGGCAATCGACTGGCGGGGGCGGAGGCGTTGCTGCGATGGCGGCATCCCCAGCATGGAATGATTTCACCGGAGGAGTTCATTCCGATCCTGGAGGACACCGGCCTGATCGTGCAGGTAGGTCGATGGGTCATGCAAAATGCCATCAGCACGGCACTGGCTTGGCGGGCACGGGAATACCCAGAATTTCGGATTGCGGTCAACGTCTCCGCACGCGAACTGCGGGACGCGAATTTCCTGGTTGAATCCCGTGCGCTGCTTGAACCCCACGCGGCGGATCAATTGCTGGACGTGGAGGTCACCGAGAGCCTGCTTGTGGAGGATGTCGAGCAGACCATTCGGCTGCTCGAGAGCCTTCGCGCGATGGGCTGCCGTATCGCCATCGATGATTTCGGCACGGGTTATTCGTCGCTGAACTACCTGGTTCGGTTGCCTGCCGATATCCTCAAGATCGACCAGTCCTTTGTTGCCCGGCTCGAACAAAGCCCGGAAACGGTCAGCCTGGTGACCAATATCATTGCGCTAGCACATTCGCTCTCCCTGCGCGTGGTGGCGGAGGGCGTGGAAACCGCAGGCCAGGCCGATCTTCTACGGCGGCAGCGTTGCGACTGGCTGCAGGGTTTCCTGTTGGGCAAACCCGTGCCATCGGCCGAGTTCGCCGCCCGCTTTCTGTAGATCCGGTGGCTCGCGCCGGTCGCGACGCGGCGGTTCTTCGCGAGGGCATTTGACCGACCGTGCAAGTCAGGTGGCGCGGCACGCTGGATTTTCCCGCACGCCGCCGTACAGGCGAGCCGGAGAGTTCACTCTCAATCCGCGGTTTCCTGCGCGCAGTAGAAACCATGGTTCACGGTCGACGCCTGACGCTGACCGACTTGGCGCGCGCGTGGCCGGGCGCGGAACGCCTTCGCGCCTCTCTGAAGGCACTGGATCGGCTGTTGAGAAATTCGCGTGTGCGTGCTGAGCGCGACATATCTACAGCGCGATGACACGTTGGCTGGTGCGCGGCAAGCAGCTAGTGATCGTAGTCGGACGGCAAGATCCAAGAACGGTCACTCCACTTAGTTCCATTGAGCGCGTTTTCTGGCCGACCTGACCGCGAGTGCCGAAACTCGATGACCAGCTCGCTGGTGTTGATCACGGTCGGCATGCCGTCGTTGCCATTCGGCCGAAATCGGCGTGAAGCCGCCATTCGAATGGAGGTAATTTTTATCCACTACCTTTGATGACCCACCACAAAAGTCTCAAAGGGACTCTTCAACGAGCTTTGGAAGGCAATGGCCAACCCGATCTGTCGTAGTTTCGTCTACCAAGAGACCAATACCGACGTCGCCCCTGTTCTAGATTGTCTGTGCCGTCTGCGCCTTCGTAGTTCCGGCAAGCAGTTGCCCGGCGGCGCCCTCGGACAACGGCCTGTGCAGCAGAAAGCCCTGGAATCCATCGCAGCCAAGTGACTTGAGCAGCGTGTACTGAGAGGGTGTCTCCACACCCTCGGCGACCACCGTCAGACCCAGGTTGCGAGCCAGCGCGATGATGGTGCGGATGATCGGCGCCTCATCGCAACCATCGAGTGGCTGCGCCCCGATCTGGCATACGAAAGACTGGTCGATCTTCAACCTGCTCACCGGCAGCTTGTGCAGGTAGCTAAGCGAGGAATAACCCGTGCCGAAATCATCGATCGCAATGCCTACACCGAGTTTGCGCAACTCAGCCAGATTGATCGAGGCCTCGGCGGCGTTCTGGAGCAGCACGCTCTCGGTGATTTCAAGCTCCAACGCCGTCGGGTCGAGCCGCGTGTCCGCCAACACGCGACGCACCATGTCCACCAGATGCCCGCGGCGAAACTGCACCGCCGAAACGTTCACCGAGATGGTCAGCGGCGTGTACCCGCTGCGATGCCAAGCTGCCATGCGGTTGCAGGCTTCGCGCATCACCCATTCGCCAATCGGAACAATCAGTCCGCTCTCCTCGGCCACCGGGATGAATCGCGCGGGCGGCACCATGCCCAGCGTTGGATGCTCCCAGCGTAGCAGTGCCTCGAACCCATGGATTTCGCCAAACTGCCCTAACTGCGGCTGATAGTGCAGACTCAACTGCCCCAGTGCTATGGCATGCCGCAGCTGGCTCTCCAGCTCGACGCGTTCCATCATCCGCGTGTTCATCTGCGGCGTGAACCACATGCAGTTGTCCCGCCCTGCCTCCTTGGCGCGATACATTGCCGCGTCGGCGTTGGCCATCAAGGTATCCGCGTCCTGGCCGTCGGCCGGATACATGCTGATGCCGAGCGAGATGCTGACGAAGAATTCGTGCTCGCCCACATGGAACGGCGCGCGCAGGGATTCCATCATTTTTTCGGCCACGCGCATGGCATCCTGCGCGTCGTTCAGCTCCGGCACCACCAGCATGAACTCATCGCCGCCCAACCGCGCCAACGTGTCGCTCTTGCGGATGGAACCCTCCAGCCGGCGCGCCACCTCGCACAGCAGGATGTCGCCGTGGGAATGGCCGAGCGTGTCGTTGATTTGCTTGAAGTGATCCAGGTCCATGAACAGCACGGCGACCTGGTGCTGCTTGCGCAGCGCCAGTACCAGCGCCTGGCCCAGCCGGTCCTGCAACACCAGGCGGTTCGGCAGCCCGGTCAGGGCATCATGCTGGCCCTGGTGCGTGAGCCGGTCGGTGAGCCGGCGGTGTTCGATCGCCACCGCGGCGAGCTGGCTGGCGGCGGTCAGGAAATCCAGCTCGGGCGCAGTGGGTGCGCAGGGCCGGTGTTGGTACACCGCGAACGAGCCCAGCACGCCGCCATCGCTGGACGGAATCGGCATCGACCAGCAGGCGCGCAGATCGTGCGGCAAGGCCAGTTCGCGGTAGCCGTCCCACAATGGGTCGGTGGCAATGTCCTGCACCACCACAACTCGATTGAAGTGGCAGGCGGTGCCGCAACTGCCCGCCGTCGGTCCGATCGGCAACCCTTCCAGTCCCTTCGAATACACTTCCGGCATCGACGGGGCGCTGCCCATGTACAGCCGTCCGTCGCGCAGCAGCAGCAGTGAACAGCGGGAGCCGGGTATCTGTGTTTCCAGCATGCCGACGACGCCCGCAAGGATGTGCTGCAACGGTTCGTTCCGCGCCACCTGTTCCAGGATCTGCCGACGATCACGGTCCAGCAGCTCCTCCAGCTTGCGCGCGCTGATGTCGAGGCAGGTGCCAAGCATGCCGGTGGCGCGCCCTTGCGGGTCGACCCGCACTGCGACATGGCTCTGCAGGGTGCGGATTTCGCCACCCTCGCAGCGGATGCGCATCTCCATCCGGAACGGCTGGCAGTCCTTTTGCGCCTTGATCATCATCGACTCGATCGCTGCGCGGTCGTCGCGGTGGGTGCGACTGAGGAAATCGCTGACCCGCGACACATGCTGCTGCGGATCGAGCTCGAAGATCCGGTACAACTCATCCGAGCAGGTCAGCACGTGGCCGCGGATATCCCATTCCCAGCTGCCCAGTTGGGCCAGCCGCTGCGCCTCTTCCAGCCGCGCCTCGCTTTCGCGCAAGGCCACCTCGGCCTGCTTGCGCTCGATCGCCGCCGCTACCTGGCCGCAGACGAACTCGAGCAGCGACTTGTCCTTTTCGGTGTAGCGGACGCTGCCGTCATAGCTCTGCACCACCAGCGCCCCGAGGGTGCGTGACTTGGACTTGAGCGGCACGCCGAGCCAGTCTATCGAACCGGTGCCGACATAGGGTAGATCCTCCAACCTGCCGTCGTTGGCGCTGTCGGGCGTAAACAGCATGGCCTCGCCCCGCTCGATCACCCGCCCGGTGACGGTGCCGTCGCTCATCTTTAGCACGTCGGGATTGGTGTCGAACTCGTCTTCGTAATAGGGAAAGTTCAGCTCCCCACGCTTCTCGTCATACAGCGCGACGAAGAAGTTTCGTGCCGGCAGTAGGCCGCTGACGATCTGATGGATGCGCGGGAATAAGTCGTCCAGCGTCTCGGTCGACTGCGCGGCCTCGGAAATCTCCCAAAGTGCACGCTGGATCCGCTCCTCGCGCTTGCGATCGGAGATATCGCGCACGGTGGCGATGAGCAGCTGCTGCTGTCCCGATACCACTGGCGTGAGCAGCACTTCCGCCGGAAAGTCCTCGCCCTGCGCGCTGCAATGCACCCACTCGAAACGATGGCTGCCCTCGCGCATGGCGATGGCGATCATCTCGTTCGCCTTGTCCACCGAGTCGCGACCATCCGGCTGGCGCGATGGGGAAAGTTGCGCCGGGTGCAAAGTGAGAATCGCCTGCTTGCTGGCGCAGTGGAATATATCCACCGTCGCCTGGTTGCAGTCGATGAAGCGGCCGCTCGCGCCATCAAGGATCATCAGCGCGTCGGCGGTCGTCTCGAACATCAGACGGAAACGGGCTTCGCTGCCGCGCAGCGCCGCCTCCACTTCGTTGATCGCGGTGATGTCGCGAAAGCTCCACACCCGTCCTGCAAGAACCCCGTCGACGATATGCGGCCGCGAATGGCACTCGAACAAGCGACCATCCTTGAATTGAAGGATGTCGCTGCTGCTTTCGGTGGGACGCTCGTAAAGCGACTCCACCAGCATGATGAACGCCTGAGGTTCCTTCAGCTGCTTGAGCACGTAATCGAGCAACCGCGCATCGTCCTCGCTGGCAATCACGTGCCAACGCCAGAGAGGGGCTCCGCAGCAAAATCCCTGTCGCAGGCCGGTTGCGGCAAATGTTCGCTGTGGCGCCTGCCGAAGCCTTTCATCGAAATGTTGGCCTGCGCGGCACCCGCTTTCAAGACGTCGTAATGGGTCAGGAACAGCGCTGTCAGCTCGGGGTCGAACTGGCTGCCGGCACCTTCGCGAAGATAGGAAAGCACCTCGGCCTCGGGCCACCCGGATCGGTGTTCTCGGTCCGAACCCAGCGCATGCCAGACATCCACGATGCTGACGACGCGGGCCGCCAGCGGGATGGCCTCGGCAACCAGCCCGCGCGGATACCCGAATCCGTCCCAACGCTCATGATGGGCGTGAACGATGTCGGTCACCGTCGGGGAGAATCCCGCGTCTTCGAGCAGCTGGCTTCCGATCCGCGGGTGCCGGCGCATCTGTGTCGTCTCGCTGGGAGTCAACCGGACCCGCTTTTCAACATGCGCCTGGGGAATCGCAAGGTGTCCCACGTCGCGCAACAGGGCGCCTGTCTTCATGTCATGCAGGGTTTTGCCGCGAAGGCCGGCAAGCCTGGCCAGACCCTCGACCATATGCGTCACGCGCCCGGAATTGTCGCCCCAGTTCATGCGCGATATCTGCATCGTGGACAGCAGGACTGTGGCCACACGCTCGCGATCATCGCGCAGGGCATGGTTTGTCGATGATTCCTGCCGACGATCATGGGTTGCCATCCAGGACAAGGCCACGATGGTGCCCAGCACAAACAGCCAGTCCTTGATCGTTGCCACGATCAGCATGAGCTCCCGATCGTGGATGAAGGCTTCCATCACGGAATTGGAGAGGCCAAGCCATACGGTGGCCAAAACCACATAGGCCATCGCCACTCTGGGTCGAATCGTGATTTTCAATGCCATGTACTCCTGCGGTGGGGTTTTCCTGACTGATTGAATGCAGCTTGCTGTGGGGTGTGCTTGTCGCCGGCTACACCGGCGCCATGTCAAGCAAGCAACGACGAAACGGTTCAACGGTGAGCAATGGATGCGGACATGCGGCATCGTCGTGGGGTGCCTGCATCCATCGACGCGCGGCCACCATCCCTGCACGCCTACGCTTGTGCCTAATGTGCCCGACACCGCAGCGGATGCCACATGCATTGGCGCCTTCTGTTTCATGGGGCCGCTCGGCGCTGCCGAGATGGCCGACTGTGCAGAACGTTCGGATCCATGGGGCCACAGGATGCTGCAGGCTTCGCTTCAGAGGGGAGGGGCGTGTGCCATGATGGTTCCAGATCGCAAGCGGCTGTAAGAGCCTCGTGGTGGGAATCCATGCAGCATGCGGGCCAGCCCGGAATGGGCAAGTGCGTCACACGTCACACCAAATGACATCCATCCGAAGAGCTTGGCGTCGAAACCCTGCAGCTCGTGGGGATTTTCGAACGCGCGAGGCCAACTGGAAATGTCGCCGCGTCCGATATGGGAGGTGTGTGACACAAAGTGTCATCGTCGGTGACGTGACGCGGCCACCTGTGGCTCAGGTGGGTCGTCGAGCATGGAGACTGGGGATTTCAGTCGATCGTGACCGGTCGTTTCGGTCACACGGGCCAGCCAGCGGCCATGTGGGAATCAAGGCATGCCTGCGGCGGACAGTGGACGACTGCCTGCCGCATGAAGCCGCTGCATGCGCCATCGGGCTGGCCAAGGACGGGGTCAGCACGTACGGCACTCGAGCGAAGACGGCGGCGCCGCGCCTAGACACGAACGGCGGCTTTGGGCCGTAGGCCGCCCGTCGCCGCACTCTACGAGAGCGCCAGCATTAAGCTGCGGCGTGTGCGTGGTCAGCGGGTAGAGTACGCCACCCCACGCTGGCGGGGGTGTTCCTTGTCCAGACACTCACCGGCTTGTCTGGGAGAGCAGGGAGCCTTCAATTGCGCACTGCGCCCTGCGTCCCGTTCCGCGGCATTGCCGCGAGTGCTTGCCGGCGTGGAGCGCGGTGAAGCGGCGCGGCCGGGATAAAAGTCGCTGCGTGAAACATGTAACCTTGGCAGCTCACCGCGCGATCCACCGCCGCGCTGTTCATCACGAGCAAAGAATCCTCATGTCAGCCATTGAAACCCTGATCAATGACGCCTTCGAACGGCGCGATGCGCTGACTTCCAGCGAAATTGAAGGTGAGTTACGGCCAGCCGTCGAACAAGTCCTTGACCTGCTTGAATCCGGTGCGCGCCGTGTGGCCGAGCCCGATGGTCATGGTGGCTGGACCGTGAATGCGTGGCTCAAGAAGGCGGTGCTGCTGTATTTCCGCATGCACGACAACAGCGTGGTCGATGGTGGACCGGCGCTGGCGTTCGACAAGGTGCCGCTGCGTTTTGCGCATGGCAATGCGGCGGAATTGCAGCAGTTGGGCGCGCGTGTGGTGCCCGGCGCGTTGGTGCGTCGCGGCGCGCATATCGCCAGGGGTGCAGTGTTGATGCCGAGCTACATCAACATCGGTGCCTACGTGGGTGCCGGCAGCATGATCGACACGTGGGCCACGGTCGGCTCGTGCGCGCAGATTGGTGCCGGCGTGCACTTGTCTGGGGGGGTCGGCATCGGCGGCGTGCTGGAACCGCTGCAAGCCGCGCCTACGATTATTGAAGACCACTGCTTCATCGGCGCGCGTTCGGAGGTGGTCGAAGGTGTGGTGGTGGAGAGCGGCAGTGTGATCGGCATGGGCGTGTTTCTGGGCCAGTCCACGCGCATCTACAATCGCGCCACCGGTGAGCTCGGTTATGGTCGCATTCCAGCGGGGAGCGTGGTGGTGGCTGGCAGCTTGCCGGCCGCAGACGGCAGCCACAGCTTGTATGCGGCGATCATCGTCAGGAAACCGTGCATGACCGAGACGACGCTATACGGGTTGCCGAACTGCGATACGTGCAGGAAGGCGCGCAACTGGCTGACGCGGTTCAACGTCGAGCATACGTTCGTTGACTACCGCGCCAACCCGACCCCGGCGGCCACGCTGAAGCGCTGGGCCGCCGACTTGGGCGGCTGGGACAAACTGGTGAACAAGTCCTCGACCACGTGGCGCAATCTGTTGCCGCAGCGCAAGCACCCCGGCCCCGGCAGCGATCCGGAGTGGACGCTGTTGTTGAAGGAATATCCGGCGCTGATCCGCCGCCCGGTCGTGGTGCGTGACGATGGCAGCGTCTCGGTGGGCTTCACCGACAACGGTTTCAAGCAGCTGTTCCCGCGCTGACGCGGCATGGCGGCCTGTTCGGTCGTGGTTGTGACGCCACGGATTTGCCGCGTTGCGCCGCGGCTTGGCCGCGACGCGCGTGCAAGGTGAGTGGTTGAACGCGAGTCGTCCGCAGCACCGTCGACCGTTCGTTGCTACGCTCGACACTCCCATCGCTGATCCACGCTCATGTCAGATCGTCGTTGTCCTGTGCCGCTGTCACTGCGTCGCCGCGCGCTTCCGCTTGACGTTGCCCGAGCGGCGCGATGAGCACGGACGCGGCCCGGCGCTTTCGCGACAATCTGCGGATCGAACGCGATAACGCCGCGCTCTACGTGCGCCTGGCGGCGTTGGCCAGCGACGCGCGGTTGAGTCACGTCTATCGGCGCATTGCGGCCGGTGAACGGGCGAATGCGCGGTTCTGGGAAGAACGCTTGCGCAAGCTTGGTGTGCCGGTGCCACCGCCACGGATCGGGTTGCGCATACGCACCCTGAGCTGGTTTGCGCGACGTTTTGGGACCGGGTTCGTGATGCCCACAGTCGTGCGCCTGGAGCATGCCGATCATGCCGCCACGCCGGTCGATCGCAGCGGCCATCGGGATCACTTCGCGGGCATGCACGGGACTGGGGTGCAGCGTTACCGGCATCGCACGCAAAGCGGCAACACGCTGCGCGCGGCGGTGCTGGGGGCGAATGACGGGTTGGTTTCCAATGTCAGCCTGGTCATGGGCATGGCTGGGGCGGCGACGGGTGATCGCGCCGTGCTGCTGGCTGGGCTGGCCGGGCTGGTTGCCGGCGCATGCTCCATGGCAATGGGTGAGTGGCTGTCGGTGAACAGTTCGCGCGAATTTTACCAAGCGCGGATCACCGAGCGCGCGGAGCGCCTCGCGGTCGCGCCGGAAGATGGCTTGCGGCACATCGCCGGGCTGTATCGTGACAAGGGATTTGCGCCGGCCGCCGCCACGCATCTGGCTGAGCACGTAGCCGAAACGCCGCGTGCGGCGCTGGACATGCTGATCCGCGAGGATCTGGGTATCGATCCGGATGAGCTGGGCGGCTCCGCCTATGGTGCCGCGGTGTCGTCGTTTTGCCTGTTCGCGTGTGGCGCGCTGTTTCCCGTCGCGCCGTACTTCTTCCTCGGCGGGCAGGCTGCGTTGCTCGGCAGCGTGTGTTCCACTGCGGTCGGACTGACGTTGATCGGCGTGGGCTCGTCGCTGTTTACGGGACGCCGCATCCTGTTTTCCATCGCCCGCCAGTTTGCCATTACGGCGGCCGCCGCCGCGATCACCTATGGCGTGGGTCATCTGCTGGGCGTGGCGCTGACTGGCTGAGCGCGCTGCTCGATCAGCTTGTTATGCTGCGTCATCCCTCCATTGCTGCGCGTTGCGAGTGCCCATGTCTGCTGTGCTTGAGCTTGCCTGTGAGCTGATCGGTCGTCGCTCGGTGACGCCCGAAGATGCCGGCTGCCTGCCGCTGCTTGGTGAGCGACTGCAACGCGCGGGCTTCCACGTCGAGCATTTGCGTTATGGCGAGGTGGAAAATCTATGGGCCACGCATGGCGCTGACATCACGCCGGGTCGCAGCCCGTTGCTGGTCTTCCTCGGGCATACCGATGTGGTGCCGAGCGGACCAGAGGCGGATTGGACCAGCCCGCCGTTTGCGCCGACGATTCGTGATGGCCGTCTATACGGCCGTGGCGCTGCCGACATGAAAGGTGCGGTGGCGGCGATGGTGGTCGCACTGGAACAGTTCGTCGCGGCCCATCCGCAACATCGCGGGCGCGTCGGCTTGTTGCTGACTGCCGACGAGGAAGGGCCGACCAACCTGGATGGGGTGCGCAAGGTGGTCGAGCATTTCCGCGCCACTGGCGAACACATTGACTGGTGTGTCGTCGGCGAGCCTTCCAGCGTGGATGCGCTGGGCGATCGCATTCGCGTCGGCCGCCGCGTTTGCGCCGGTGCTGGTGGAACTTGCAGCCGAACGCTGGGATGCGGGCAATGCCGACTTTCCGCCCACGTCCATGCAGGTATCCAATCTCAACGCCGGCACCGGTGCGACGAATGTCATTCCCGGTGCGCTCACGGCGTTGTTCAACTTTCGCTACGGCACGGCCAGTCGCGCCGAAGATCTGCGCGCCCGCAGTACCGCCATCCTGCGCAAGCACGGGTTGGACTTCCATATTGACTGGAACCAGTCCGGCGAACCATTCCTTGCGCCTCCCGCTGGCTTGCTGCGCGAAACGGTCGTCGCCGTGTGCCGTGAGCTTTGCGGCCGCGACCCCGAACAAAGCACTGGTGGCGGTACCTCCGACGGCCGTTTCATCGCCCCGCTCGGCGCCGAGGTGGTGGAAATTGGTCCGGTCAACGCGACGATTCACCAGGTCGATGAATGTGTGGATGTGGCCGAGCTGGAATCGCTGCCAGTGGTGTATCGGGCGATTTGCGAGCGGTTGCTGACTCGCTGACCGGGCTGTGACGTCGGCGACTCGACAATTGGTCGAAGTCGCAATCGTGGTGCGGCACGCCGGTGGAAACTCTTGGACCGACCTGATCAGTGCTGAAACTCAGCCAACGAAAGCCGGTGGTCAGTGCCCGCCCTTCGCACAGCGCTGATGCCGATCCACGACTGGTCGCGCACGGCCTTTGCAGGGACACTGCCCGCCACTGCCTGCGAACTGAGTTTCAGCTCCAGGGAAACGCTGGACAAGTCCTTCGACAAACTCAGGACGAACGGCAGCGGTTGATCCCGTTCGTGGTGAGCCCGTCGAACCATGCACGGAATCAACTTGTTCAGACCATCTCCAATCAGGTAAACCGAAGCAGCACCGGCATCGACGCCATTGACAGTCCGTACTGCGACGCGACGCCAGCACCGTTCCGGCGACGCCATGTGCGACGAAAAGCACGCCCTGCGCGCCGGGATCGAGTCCGGGCGTGCCGTTTCCTTACTCTTCCCCCGCCGTAGGCGGATGAGGGTGCTCTTCGGGGCGCACGAAAAAAGCGGAACATGGACTGCGCGCGCGGCGCTCGAATCTGGTGTCGCTCTCGTCGCTGAGTTTCAGGCAGGTGTGCCACGGCGCGGGTGAGATGGCGTTCGGTATGGCGTAATCACGGGCGCATAGCCGGTCATCAGTGGCTTGGCGGTACGATTCCATGGTCCGGCCGCCGACGGTTTCATGCAGGTTGGATTTTCGACTGGGATAACAACGCGTGGACAAAAATATGTCGGGAATTGCCGATGGCGGGAAAGCAAATACCGCACGTCCATGGGACGTGGCGTGGCCCATGGATGAACTGGAGTCGGTGGTTGCATGCCCGGTCTGTGGTGGCACTGCGCGGGACATGTGTCGCGAGAATTTGGTGGACAACGTGTTCTTCGTGGCACCGGGTCGCTGGAACCTTTATCGCTGCGCGCGCTGCACTAGTGCCTACCTTGATCCACGGCCGAACAGGGCGAGTATCGGCAAGGCGTATGGGGTTTACTACACGCATGTTGCCGGTGGCTCGCAGACAACATCGAATGACGCGAGCGCCATGCAGCGTCTGAAGGTCGCGCTGGTCAACGGCTATGTGAACACGCGTTATGGCACCCAGCGCAAGCCCAGCAGCCGGCTTGGGTATCTGGCTGCCAGGTTGCTCCCGCGACAGCGGCAGAAACGCGATGCCGCGTTTCGCTATTTGCCAAAGCCGGTCGCAGGTCAAAAGTTGTTGGACGTTGGCTGTGGCAACGGCGACTTCCTGCTGAACGCGCGCGAGGCGGGCTGGGATGCGACGGGGATTGATCCTGACCCCGAGGCGGTGGCCACGGCCACGCAGCGTGGCCTCGACGTCAGTGTGGGTTCGATCGATTTGTTTGCGGGCAAGTCCAGTTGCTTTGACGCGATCACGCTGAGCCATGTGCTGGAGCATCTGCATGATCCGCAGCGAGTCATCGCGGCGGCACATCGATTGTTGAAACCCGGTGGCGTGATTTTTGTCGACACGCCGAATATCGACAGTCAGGGGGCCGCACTTTGGGGAAAAAACTGGCGGGGTCTGGAAGCGCCGAGACATCTGGTACTTTTCAGCCTGGCCGGGCTGGTTGGCCTCTTGCAGGGCGCCGGGTTCGCCAACGTCGAAACCAAACGTCGCACCGCAGTCAGAAAACCCATCTATCTGGCCAGCATGCGGATGCGGTCCGGCCAGTCGCCATATGCTCGCCACCCATCCCGATTGCCGCTGCTGCTGCGGATCAGATTGAAGTGCTCGACTGCGCGCGCCGAAGACGATGAATTTCTGACGTTGATTGCGTGGAAGAACGACGGGTGAGCGAGACGGCTTGGCACTGATCTGGGCAAACGCCGGCTGGCGGAATCCGGAGCTGCGGTGTCGGGGGTGCCGGGCGCCGATGCCGATCGCGGCGTCAGCGTCGGTTGTCGCAAGGGCTGGACGGAAACCCCGGCCCGCAGCGTCCTCATGCGCTACGGTCTATCGACAGCGCAAGCCGCGATTGCCCGCGACCGGCTGGGCTTCAGGGCTTCACGAAGCGCAGCGTCATGCGGTCGGATTCGCCGATCGCTTTCATCGCCGCGTGTTCACTGTCAGGGCCAGCCAGGTCCGGCAACAGGCGGTGCACGTTGACGTCTGCGGGATCGTTGGGGTTGGCGTTGATTTGTGACACGCCGGACAATTGAAAGCCCGCCTGCAGACCGGCGGTGATCAGATAATCCTCAGGGATGCGATGCAACATCCTGGCGCTGTCCACGGCATTGGCGAATGGCTTGGCGCGATGTTCGGTCAGGCCAAACACGCCACCGGGTTTGAGTACCTTGAACGCCGCGGTGAATACCGCTGCGAGCGTTGCTGGATCGTTGTTGAGCCAGTCGTGCGTGTTGCGGAAACTGACCACCATGTCTGCGGAATTGTCCGTGCCCAGATTCACCTGATGCGGCGGTGCAAATGGCACGATCCCGGCGATGTTGCCGTACACCGCAGGCGTCGCCTTGAGCTTGGCGGCAAACGTCCTGGATGGCGGCGCCGCTTCGATCAAGTGGCCATGATCGTGCAGGAGCGGTGCGAGAAGTTCGGTGTACCAGCCGCTGCCGGGCTCCAGTTCAACCACGGTCATGTCTGGCTGCATGCCGAAAAACTGCAGCGTCTCGACCGGGTGCCGGTACTGATCGCGCGCCTTGTGCGCGGCGGAGCGCCAGGAGCCATTCATGGCCGTGTGCAGTGCGGCCACGTTGGCGTCAGCAGCTGGTGGAGTGGCTTGGGTGAGTGGTGTGATCAGCAGTGCGCCGATCAATGCGAGCAAAAGTTTGGCGTGTCGAGCGGACATGGAAACAGCCTCCTGACGGTCAAGCGCGCAGCATACGCCGCATCATCGCGGGGCCGTCACGCTGCGACCTTATTTGCGTTGCGCGCGGCGCGCGCGCTTCCTGCGCAGGTAGCCGCGCTCGATGCACAACAGGCCGCGACGGGTCGGGCGGCGCAGGAACGGGATGTCCTGCGCCAGCAGCAGCAAGCCCAGTGGCAGCATCCACAGGCCGAGCACTGGCAGGATGCTGAGTACGCCGCCAACCATCAACAGGATGCCGACGGGGATGCGCAGCCAGCGCAATCCCGGTGCACGCAGCCAGCGTAACGGGCGGCAGATCCATGCCGGCAATTGCCGCTCCAGGCGGTCAAGCATGCGGTTCAGACGGTGCTCGTCGCTGTGGCTCATCGTTGTTCTAGCGTAGCAGCGCTGCGGTAGCCGTTATCGACGCGCGAGCATGCTGGCGGTGGGTTGCATGACCGAGCAGTTCCTCGGTCGCTGCCTGGGAGGCCGGATGGAACCGATCGGCGATGCGCTCAAGGCTTCCAGTGCCACGGTGCCGCACGGCGCAGAATTCGTACCCGGGCTGGAGCAGGTGGTCAGCGGCGAGAAGTGACGTGGTGACAGCCGGGTCGCCGCGCGCGCCCGGCTGTGTGTTCTGGTGCTTGCTGCTGCATGCTGCAGCGTGCCTCATGGCTGCAGCGGCGGGGCTAGTGCGGTGACTGGAATCACACCGGATGATTGCGGATGATGGGGCCGGAGCGAGCCATTGGTTCGTATATCAGCGCCGCCGAGCCGTCGGCGCATTCGTCATCGTCGTCTTCATATTGGTCGATCGGCTCGGTGGAGTAGCTGGTGTCGCCACGCAGCAAACTGATGGAATAAGCCAGGTCGACGTCGTCATCGTGGAAGTCGTTGATGATGTCCAGGGTGATGCAGTGATCGGAAAGTTGGTATTTGCAGTTTTTCGCGTGTTTGCCCTTGATTTTCAGCTCGGTGAATTTCAGTTCGCTGCGGTCGCCAAGCGTCCACTCAATGTGATGTCCGCCGAGCGCCAGGTCAATGCGGTTCGGGATGACGATGACCTTGCGGCGGGCACTGGTATCCAGAAACACTCTGGCATGGATGGTTTTGTTGTTCATGCGTGCTTTCTCCGTTGCGGGTCTGGGGGGTGAACACTGGCGGATGGGGCGTTTGGTTCGTCGACCGGGGTGCTGCGACGACACGCCCCGCGTCGGCGAGCAGGTGCAGATAATCGGGATCTCGATAGCCCATCTGGTCAAGCAGGGCGATCGGTTGGTCTGCGGCTTGCCGATTGTCGAGCAGCAGCAGAACGCTGGCCCAGGCATCGAGCTGATCCGGATCGCCGCTGTTCTGTGCCAGTGGTTCGATGAGCTGCCGGGCTTCCTGCCAGCGATCGCGTGCGAGCTCAGGCTTGCGTTGCGCAGCCATGGCCCGGCCGTCCAGCAGCAGGCAGCGTGTCAGCAGCACGCGGGCATCGGCGTCACGCGGGTTGTCCGCGAGCAGGGCGCGCGCCGTTTCGATAGCTTGCGCAGACTGCTCGGCAGCGGCTTCCGGCTTGTCGGTGGCCAGTTCCAGCCGCGCCTGTTCGAGCCTTGCCCGGCTCAGGTCCTGCCTGAACACCGCGTTGTCCGGGTTGGCGGTGGCCAGCGTTGACAGGGATTTCCGGGCGCCGACCAGCAAGCCCCGAGCCTGTTGCATCTGGCCCTGCAGGCGCAGCGCGCGACCGAGTTGCATGCCGTAGAGCGCCGCGGTGTCACGGTTGCTGACATCCTCGGGATCGAAGTTGACCTGGGATTTGCCGATGGCCACGGCTTCCTGCAAGTGGCTTGTCGCTGCGGCGAGACTGCCGGTGCGAATCAGGGCATTGCCAAGCATGGCTTGGCTCAGGGCCACGCCAGCTTGCCAGCCGCGGTTGGCCGGATCGCGCGCCGCCAGCTGAGTCTTGATCGCCAGGTCCGCCTGGTAATGGGCGATGCTGCTGGCCAACAGCCCACGTTGCCAGTCCAGTTTGCCCAGGTTGTTGTAGGCAAAGCCCAGTTCGGTCTGCCAACGCGTGTTGTCCGGCTCGGCGGCAAGCAGCTTGCGGAAGGCGGCGAGTACTGCGTCGTACTGCTTGCCGGCGGCGGCAAGCTGGCCGCGCTTTTCAAGTACGCGGCCGCTGTTGGTTCGCGCCGCAGCCAGCGCATAGGCGATTTCGGCATTGCCGGGTTGCCGCGCGGCGGCGGTTTCGAGCACTGCAGTGGCGGCTTGAAAGTTTTCCAGCGCTGCATCCAGGACGCCCTGGTACCAGTGCGCGGTGCCGATCCAGGTCATGCTGTCCGCCTGGCCGGTCATGCGTTCGACATCGCCGGGCTCGCGCTCAAGCAGTTGCGCGGTGATCGTTTCGGCGGTGCGAAACGATGCCAGGGCATCGGCCAGGTGACCTTGGTCGATGCGCACGCTGCCGATCTGCTTGAGGGCCCTGGCGCGGCCGGCCAGCACGCGGTCATTGACGTCGGCATTGGATAAGGATGCGTAATAGGCCATGGCGCGGTCGCCGATGGCCTCAAGGGCGGACAACCGGCTGTTGGCATCCATCCGCTTGTTGTCCAGATCGTTGAGCATGAAGCCGACCAGGCTTTCGGCCTGTGACTGCTGGCGTTCGGCACGCTGGCGTGCCAGCCATGCGATCGCCGCCAGGCTGGTGGTCAGCAGCATCAGCAACGACGCGACCAGTGCAACGAGGCTCAGCCGGCGTACGTGGCGCTGGTGTTCGCGCAGCCGCAGTTCGTCCAAGCCCAGGCCCAGCAGGCCGGCGATCAGTTTCAGCTTGGCACTGGCCTTGCCGTCCTGGCCGGGGCGCGCGTCGGCGGCGATCGGTTCGGTGCGCTCGCTGGTGGGTTGGCCGTCTTCATCGAGCCTGGAGCGTAGTGCCGGACAGAAGCATTCCCCGCCTTCGCAGCCGGGTATCGCACTGGCGTCGGGTTCGCCATCCACCACCAGGCAGAACAGGTGTTCGCCGCGGCCCATGCGCTTGAACGCCAGCACCTCGGCGTTGACCCAGTGCGATTGCGCCGCGTGCGGCGAGCAGATCACGATCAGGTTGGCCGATTCGGCCAGGGCCTCGCCGACCTGGGTGCCCAGATCGGCGGCGCTGGCGAGCTCGTCGCGGTCGCGGAAAATCGGGGTGAGGCGCCGGGGGATGATGCCGGTCGCCGTGATCCGGCCGACCAGTCGTTTCGGAATCGCATAGCTTTCCAGCGCCTTGTGCAGCCAGTCGGCCCAGGCCTTGTCCTGGTGGCTGTAGCTGATGAAGGCGTGATAGCGGAACGCTGGTAGCTTGGAATCCTGCGTCACGATATGCGGCACTCCCGTGCCTGGAGATTTGTTCGGGCAGTCCCTTCTCGACGTATCCCTCGAAGTTGGTGAATATCAGCGTGAAACAGTCAGGCTCACTTTCTGGTCGCGGGCGGGCAACCTGTCGGAAAATGGACCTGACCCTTTTGTTTATTGAAGAATCAGGCTCATTGTCTTGCTTGGGCAGTCCTGCGAAAAATGAACCTGACCCCTTTTGCCGCGCCTTATTTGGGCTTGTTGCGGATGTACGGGTCGCCATCGCTTTTCGGGTTCTCGTTGGAAGGGTAGGTGATGGAGCCGGCTGAGCTGGTCAGATGCACCTGATAACCGTACGAGATGGGCGCGCCGGTATCGTTCTGGTTGTCGTCGGTGCAGGTTGCGATCATTCCGTTGGGCGACATATGAGTCATCGGAGCATGCGGATCGTCGAAGGTTATCGGCGGATCGGCAAAGTCGCACTTCTCGCTGTCATCATCCAACTTCCATTTGATCTGGTTGCTGCCATGCTTCATGTCGTAGGACATGGGTTTGATGGTGATTGTCTTGCCCTTCAATTTGACGTGGATGGTCATGCTGCGCTCTCCTTTGGCGGTTGACACCGGCTGCTGCGGGAACGGGTTGTCCTGTATCAGTTCTCCTCTTGTGGATTCGCGGTCTCGACGGCTGCGTGCGGTGCCGTCGTCGAGGTATTGGCCTGTCGCCATGCGAGAAACGCCGGATCGCGGTAGTGCATGGCATCCAGTCGCGAGATCAAGAGCTGCGCATCAACATGACGACCAAGACGGGTGAGTACTTCCGCCTCTACGTTGAGCTGGTTTGGATCCTGCGAGTTGCTGCCGAACACGTGCATGGCGTCCAGCGCCTGCGACCATTGGGTTCGTGCGCTTGCCGCATTGCCGGCGGCCAGATCGAGTTTGCCCCGCAGCAGAAGAGTGCTGGCAACACCCAAGCTGGCGTCGCGCTCGTAGTTTTGTGCGTGCAGCAACGTTGTGAATGCCTGTTCTGCATCGACGCAGCGTTGGCGCGCCATGCTGGCGTTGCCGGACTGCCACGCCAGCCGCGCCTGTTCCAGCCGCGTCGCTGCCAGCCCGTATTGCCCGCGTACGTCGGTAGGCGCCCGGCCGAGCATCTTTGCGTACAGCGTGGCGGCGCGTTCGAGCAATGGCTCCGCTGCCGCAGGCTCGCCGGTCAGGCGCAGATTGCGTGCAAGGCGGCGGCAATAGGAGGCCAGATCGCCGAGCCTGTCCATGTTGCCGGGGTCGCCGGCCAGTGCCGTTTCGCCGATGGCCTTGGCCTGGCGCAGGTTGTCACGTGCCGAGTCGGTGTGGCCCAGGCTCTCAGCCACCTGGGCCAGATAGGTTTGCGCAACCGCCAACTGGCTCGTCGCATGGGCATCGCGCGGATCCTCGGCGACGAGTTCGGCCAGCACGGCGCGTTCGGCGAGGTAGTGCTTCTCGGCATCCTCGAACTTGCCGTGCGCGTACAGCAGCGCCGCAATGTTGTCATGCGCCACCGCCACGTCGCGCTGGTGAGAAGGGTTGCGTGGTTGACGCGACGCCATCCGCCGGCTGACTTGAAGCTCCGCAGCGTACTCGTCCATGGCCTTTGACCACGCCCCCTGGGCCTCGAACACGTGGCCGATATTGGTATGCATCCATGCCAGCCGTTGCAACGCTTTTTCGTCGTTCGGGTGCGCGTCGGTCACGGCGGTAACGATCGGCAGCGCCGCCTGGAAATAGGACAACGCCTGTTCCATCTCGCCACTTTGCCAGGCGGCATTACCGAGCCAGAACTGGGCATCCACTACTGCCAGTTGCGGCGACGGCATGTGGTTGCTGGCGGCGATGGCTTGGCTGAGGCGCAGCGACTCGGTAAACGCGCGCTTGGCATCAACGACCTTGCCTTGATCGAGTCGCACTCGACCGAGCAAGAGAAATGCTTCGGCACGCTTCGATTGGGAACTGATCCCACCTGCATCCGGTTGCGCCTCGAAATATCGCAGAGCGTAATCGGCCACGTCGTCGAGGATGTCGAGCCGGCTCACGGCCTCCAACTTGGTGCGTAGATTGCCGAGCATGAAGCCGACCAGGTCCTCGGCTTGCTCCCGCTGCATCAGTGCGTTGTTGCGCTCATGCACGGCCACGCCTGCGAAGATGGACATGACGGCCATGCCAAGCAGCCCAAGCGCCGCGATCGCGCTCATGCGCCGCGCCCGACGGTGCAGTTCGCGTTGCTTCAGCGCATCGAAACCAACATCGAGCAGGCCGGCGATCAGTTTCAACTTGGCGCTGGTCTTGCCGTCCTTGCCGGGGCGGGCGTCGGCGGCGATCGGTTCGGCGCGTTGCGTGCCGAGTTGACCCTGGGCGTCGAGCTGGAAGCGCAGCGCCGGGGCAAAGCATTCCTCGGTTTCGCGGCCAGGCAGATCACTGGCGTTGGGTTCGCCGTCGACGATCAGGCAGAAGATGCGCTCGCGGTGGCCCAGGCGCTTGAAGCTCAGCACCTCCTCGTTGACCCAGCGCGAGGCGGCCGCGCGTGGCGAGCAGATGACGATCAGGTTGGCCGATTGCTCCAGTGCCTCGTTGACCTTGCGGCCAAGGTCATGCGCGCTGGCCAACTCATCGCGGTCGCGGAAAATCGGGATGAGGCGTTTGGGAATAATCCCTGCGGCGGTGCTCTGGCCAATCAGCTGGGGTGGGATCGAATAGCTTTCCAGCACCTTGTGCAGCCAGTCGGCCCAGGCCTTGTCCTGGTGGCTGTAGCTGATAAAGGCGCGATAGCGAAGCGCTGGTAGCTGAGTGGCCTGCCTCATGGCGTGCGGCACTCCCGTGCCTGGTCATGCAATCCCTTGTCGGGAAGTTCCGTGCATGCAACAGCAAACGGCGATCTTGCAGACATCGAACCCGCCGGCGCCGACCGGGGGAAGATAACACCAGATAATGTGATCTATGTCACGCTTTCATTGCGATTCTTCCTGTGGGTGTTGCCTGGTCATCTGGCGCAGGTCCCGACCGATGGTGCGCGGAGCCGGGAGGTCTGGATTGCCCTGTGCGCGCTGCGTTCTTACGGGGCTGCGGGCTCCAAGGTCAACGTGTGCCCGCTTTTGCCGGGCAGCAGCGGCGTGGGGCGGCCCGCGACCCAATCGGCGTGGCCAGCGCCGAAGTAGGGTGAGAGCGGGTTGTCGCTTTGGCCGCCGGGCATGCTCAGGGTGCCGTGCACCTCATCGCCCGGTGCCACGGCGAGTCGCTCGGAAGCACCGATGCCCGGTGCG
>CAJDVA010000005.1_pt1 | contig 28353 bp, 23 predicted proteins | sample 7391241 | NCBI WGS metagenome assembly CAJDVA01 (sample SAMEA7055678, study PRJEB34461) | soil metagenome | biome: terrestrial ecosystem; feature: Peninsula; material: soil | place: Antarctica | collected 2016
CGCCGTGTTATCGCTGCCTTGGCTTGCGCACGTAAAGCGTACCCAGCAGCGCATCCCACAGCAGCGTGGTGACGCCGAAATTCGTTTCCGGGTGGAAGTGGTGAATGTGGTGGGCGCCGGCCCAGCGCCGCAACCACGGCTGCTTGAACTGCACATGATGGATGGCAAAGTGGCTGAGGCCGTAACTCAGATAGCCGAACGTCACCGCGCTCATCATCAACAACGCAAACCCGGCGGGCATCACGGCGGTGAGCAATCCGGTCAGCGCGAGGAGTACCACCGCGGGCAGGAAGAATGGCAGCGAATCGTAGCCCAGCGGATGCTCGTGGTGCAGGCGATGGCCTTCCTCGAACAGCGGGATGTGCGTGTGGAACATCCAGCGGTGGAAAAAGTACTCGAGGAAACTGAAGACGAACAAGCCGAGTGCGACAGCCACGACCGCCCACAGCACACCGCCCGTGTAATAGCGTACGCCGGCCGCGAGCAGCAGCGTGCCGAGGGCCGTATCCACGACAAACTCGGCCCAGTAATTGGTGCGCGTACTGGACATGCGCGCAATGGCATCCAGCGTATGGCGAAGAGCGCTGTGCATTGTCAGTTGCTGCGTCATCCCGTGTGCTTGCAAAAAGACATGCCGATCTCCAAGGCTCTGGGCATTGTCCCATGTTGCTGTACGCATTACACACGCTGCGTGCGTGGTGCGCTCCAGCGTTGGGTGCGGGTTGTCAGAAGCGCCTGTGGCGCTCAGTGCGACAGCGCGAAGCCGGTGAGAATTTGCGCGGTTTCCACGGGCTTCTCCAGCATCGGCATGTGCTTGCAGCCGCTGATGGTGCTGGTGCTGATCGTGCTGGCGTGGGTCAGACCGTTGCGCAGGCTGTCCAGTGCCGAGCGGTCGATCACCGTGTCGTCGTCGCACCACAGCCCGAGTACCGGCATGCCCAGACTGGACAGCCGGTTTTGCACGGCGAGTTGTTGCGCCGGCTGGCGCAAGCTGTCGAGGGTGCTCTGGAGGAAGGCGCGGTTCGCTTGATTGCGCCGGATGCGCACGTCGGCAAACCGGCCGCGCAGCGGTGGTGGTTGCGCGAAGGACAGCGCGTCCGCGCGCGCCAGAGCAGTGCGATCGTCATACACGAATAGCTGGGCGCTGGCCGTCGCGTCGCTGAACGCGCTGTGCGTGGTTTTCAAGCCATACGCATCGAGCAGCGCCAGTTCGCGGACAGACTCCGGATGCTCGGCGGCGTAAACCGCGGCCACTGCGCCGCCCGTACCGTGTCCAACCAGCACGAAACCGTGCGCGCCAATAGCCCGCACGAATGTGTGCAGGCGGGCGGCCTGTGCTTCGATCGTGTAGTCCACGCCCGCGACGCGTGAGGATTCACCCCAGCCCGGCAGGTCGGGAATGATCACATGGAAGTGCGCGGTCAGCTGTCTGGCCACGTCCAGCCACACGGTCTTGTCGGCGTCAAAGCCGTGCAGCAACACAATCTCGGGGCCATCGCCGCCTGCGTAGTACGACCACGTCGTGTCGCCGGCTGGCACCGAATGTTTTTCGACATGCGCGGCGAGTGCCTGCCGTGCGAATTCAGCCTGCACCAGCCATTGCGGCGCCAACAGGTAACTGCCGCCGAGGACCACGACCAGCAGCGCGAGTAACCAGGCGAGAAATTTCAGCCGACGCAACAGCAAGCGCTGCCACAGCGGGCGGGTTGGCGAAGCGGGTTTTGACATGCTGACTTGATGGCTGCGGGAAAGTGGGCTGCTGCGTCGTTGCGGTCGCGGCGACAGGTGTGTGCGCGGTGGGAATAGACAACATTGCGCCCACCACGAAACGTTGCAGTTGGGCCGCGGCGAGTGCCGCGTTTACTTCTCCTTCTGTGCCGGCTTCTCCGCGTTTTTCGCCTTGGCAAAGATTTCCTCGACGGCCTTCTGTGTCATCGGGTGATAACCGGCCTTGGCTTTGGCGTAGACCTGTTCGGCGTAAGCCAGCCCTGCGGGAGTTTTGGCAAACGCCTTGTACAGCGGCGTGGTCAGATACAACCGGCCGATGCGGTGCATGTGTTCGGCCGCAGCCGTCCACACGGCTTTGTCGCCGGCAGCGATGGCGTGCGTATACCAGCGCATGCCGATTTCGGCGTTGGGTGTGCCGGTGAGATGCCACGCGGCGTCCAGCTGCTGCAGTCTGTCCAGCGGCGCAACGTCGGGCAGGCGATCGAGGAAATACATCCATTCCTGCGTGTTCCAGCCTTGCGCATCAAGCTTGCCCGCGGCCAGTCTGCCGGCGAGGAAATCGGTGCGTTCCTGATCGATGGTATTGAAGCGTGGCGAATCCGGCAGCGGTGCATCCTTGGGGATGCCTTCGCCGTAGACCCAGGTTTTGACTTCGTCCCAACTCATTTTGCCGGGGTATTTTTCAATCAGGTTCGGCTTCAGGTAATCGAGCATGTGTTCGGTGGTGATGCTCTGAAACGCGAAGTGTGCGAAGTAGCCCTTGAGATAGTTATCGAAGGTAGTGCGACCAAAGCGCAACTCCAGCGTACGCAGGAACCACGAGCCTTTGTCATAGGCGACGTCGGACAGTGAATCATCGGCGCCGATGCCGCGCGGGTCCGGCGCGAGCTTCTGTGTGTTCACCTCCATCGTGCCGATTTTTTTCTGCAACGCGCGCGCGGACAGCAGGGCTTCCTCGTCGGCCAGCGCCGTGCCGTACACGGCCTCGGTGATGCGGCCTTGCACGTAGGTGGTGAAGCCCTCGTTGAGCCAGATGTCGCGCCACGCCGCTGCGGTGACAAGGTTGCCGGACCACGAATGCGCCAGCTCGTGCGACACCAGCGACACCAGACTCTTGTCACCGACCAGCACGGTTGGCGTGGCAAACGTCATGTTCGGGTTTTCCATGCCGCCGAACGGGAATGACGGCGGCAGTACGAGGATGTCGTAGCGACCCCACGCGTACGGACCGTAGAGTTTCTCCGTGGCGGCGATGAGCTTTTCGGTGTCCTCGAATTCGTGCGCGGCCTTGGCCACGACTGATGGCTCGGCGTACACCGCCGAGCGCGGGCCGGTTTCCTGTGCGGCGATATCGCCCGCGCTGATTGCCAGCAGGTAGGAGGGGATCGGGTGCGGCTGGTCGAAACGGAAGTCGCCGTTCAACGGATGCCTGGCGTCGTTGATCGCGCTCATCACTACGCGAATATCTTTCGGTGCGCTGACGTGTGCGTCGTAGGTGAAGCGCACCGCCGGCGAATCCTGCAATGGTACCCACGAGCGCGCGTGGATCGATTCGGACTGCGAAAACATGAACGGCGCTTTGTGGTCCGCGGTCTGCGCTGGCGTCAGCCACTGCAGGCCGGAGGCCTCCGGCGAAGTGCTGTAGACGATGCGCACCCGGCTCGGATGCTGCGGCGTGGCAATGGTCAGCTTGCTGCCCAGTTGCTTGTCGTGCGGCGCCAGCGCGTAGGTCAGTGCGGTGACCTTGCCGTCAGCGCCCAGCGCTTCGACCTTGGCAATCTTCAGGTCACGCGTGTCCAGCACCAGCGCAGGTGCTTGCGCGTTTTTCCAGTCCAGCTTCAGCGTGGCCTGACCGTCGAGCTGGCGCTGCGCAAAATCAATCTTCAGGTCCAGATCCAGATGCGTCACGCGCACCTGGTCGGGTTGTGCGTAAGAGTTCGGGTCGTTGGCATAAGCCGCCAGCGGCAGCATCAGGGTGCCAAGGGCAACAATCGGCAGCAGGTGCATCGGCGAAGTCCTCGCGGGAAAACCGCGAGTATGCCACCACGACTATCACCCGGCCCGTGGCGGAAGGCCTGATACGCGTGCCGATGCGCAGTTCAGACGTAGCGATCGGCGAGCCGGTCAGTGGCTTCGATCAGGGCATCGACGATGGCCGGTTCCGATGCCGCATGGCCGGCGAGCACAATGCGCAACTTCGCTTCAGGCCACGCCTGCGCCAGATCAAACGCACTGCGCGGCGGACAGATGGTGTCGTATCGACCCTGCACGATGGTGGTACGAATGTGGCAAATCTTGTCCACGTCGCGCAGCAGCTGACCGGGCTGCAGCCACGCGTTGTGGCGAAAATAATGCGCCTCGATGCGCGCCAGACTCACCGCCACTTCCGGCTGCGCAAACTCTGCCACGGTTTGCGCGCTTTCGGCCAGCGTCAGGCTGCTGCTTTCCCAGGTGGCCCACGCCTGTGCAGCAGCCAGTCGCACTGCCGGATCGTCGTCGGTCAAGCGCTTCCAGTAAGCAACCAGCAGATCGCCGCGCTCGTCCGCGGGGATTGCTTCGACGTAGTGCTGCCATTGCTCGGGCCGAATCCACGATGCGCCACCGCCGCCATACAGCCAGTGGATCTCTTCGGCCCGGGCCAGAAAAATGCCGCGCAAGACGAGTCCCAGCACGCGCTGCGCGTGCGCCTGAGCGTACGCCAGCGCCAGCGTTGAACCCCACGAGCCGCCAAACACGACCCAGCGCTCGATGCCCAGCAGCTCACGAATGGCCTCGATATCCGCCACCAGATGCCAGGTGGTGTTGTCGCGCAGTTCGGCAAACGGCGTGGATTTTCCGGCGCCGCGTTGGTCAAACAGCACAATGCGGTAATGCGCCGGATTGAAGAACCGCCGGTGATAAGCCGACAGTCCCGCCCCCGGGCCACCGTGCAGAAACACCACAGGCAGGCCAGCGGGGTTGCCGCACTCCTCGACGTACAGCGTGTGCGTGGCGTCCACCGCAAAACGGTGGATTTGGTACGGTTCGATGGTCGGGTACAGCTCGCGCATGATGGCGTCCACAAAGGTGGGTTGTGGTGGCTGCGGTCAGCTCAATTGCAGCGCGGCGGTCAGGTCGCCCGGCGCCGGGCCGCCGGCAGCCAGCATGGCTTGCTCGCGCAGAAGCAGGCCGGGAAGCTTCTGCAAGCCGAAGCGGCGCGTGATGAAGCGCAGGATCGAGCCGGTGTCGTAGATGGTGTGATCGACAAAACCCCTCTTGGCAAATGGCGAGACGACGAGCATGGGGACGCGCGTGCCCGGACCCCAGCGGTCGCCTTTGGGTGGTGCCACGTGATCCCACCAGCCACCGTTTTCATCCACCGTGATCAGCACCAGCATGTGTGTCCACTGCGGGCTTTTTTGCAGTGCGTCGACGATGCCGGCCAGGTGCCGGTCGCCCGCGTTCACGTCGGAGTAGCCGGCGTGCATGTTCAAGTCGCCTTGCGGTTTGTAGAACGTCACTGGCGGCAAGGTGCCCGCTTCGATGGCCGCGATGAAATGGTTGCTGCGTGCGGTTTCGCCAAAGCCGCCATCGCGCAAATGCTGCTGGCGGGCTGCAGTGCCCGGCGCAAATTGGCGAAAGTAGTTGAGCGGCTGATGATGCGGCTGGAAGTTCGGCACGCCGGGGAACTCGTCCGGGTCGCCATCGCCCTTGCCCTCCAGCGCCAGTTGCCAGCCGCCGGAGTACCAAGCCCAATCCACGTTGGCCGTGCTCAGCGCGTCGCCAATCGTCGTGTGCGTTTGCGCTGGCAACGTGTTTGGACTGCCGGCGTCGGCCAACAACACGTTGTGCGGGTCCGGGTTGAACGCGGGGGCGTACGCCGGGCCCATGGTGTTCACCACCCAGAAATCCGGCGTCAAGGTGTCGGCCGCGGCAAACTGCGCGCGGCCCTGCATTGCGCTGTGCGGTGAGTGGTCGGCCAGCCGCGGATGAATGCCGGTCGGGTCGTCGCCCTCGAGTACGGCGATGTGCAGTCGGGCCTCGCTGGTGTCCGCATGCGGGTAGTACGGCGGCTGCGCGGCGACAAGATACTGGTGGTTGAGAAACGAACCGCCAAACGCGCCCATGAAGAAGTTGTCGCACAGGGTGAACTGCCGGGCAAGTTGCCACAGCCGCAGATTGATCGCGCCGTCGGCGTAGTGGCCCATGGGCATCGCCCCGGTATTGCCCCAGGCGACGAAGCCATCGTTCTTGCCGCCATTGATCTGCAACTGGTTTTCATAGAAGCGATGCACCAGGTCACGCGTGACCACACCGTGCGGCAGCGGCTCACCATCGGCTGTGTGCAGCGCAAATGGCTGGTTTGGCAGGCCGGTGATCGCGTGCTCGTCGAGCTTGTAAGTGCGGTGATCGACCGTCTGCGTTTGCGGCACCATGCCTCCCCACACCGGCGGCAAGGTGTTCAGCACGCTGCCATCGCGATCGCGCTGACGCGCGGCCTCGGCTGACACCTGGGACAGCGGCTGCGCCAGCCCGGGGAAGTCGGCAAACAAATTATTGAAGCTGCGGTTCTCCGCGTACAGCACCACGACGTGCTGGATGTGTTGGCGCAGCAGCGCGTCGATGGCCGTTGCGGTGGGCGCGGCGGCTGCACTCGGGCGCTCGTCGATGACTGGCCCGCAGCTGCCGAGTGTCAACGCCGCACCGGCCAGTGCCGCACCACCCAGCAGTCGGCGGCGTTCGGGGTTGCTGGGGGACTCGTCGCCCGCGGTCAACGGTTTGTCGGTCGGCTCGCGGATCATCGGGTCTTGCCTGCGTAGCGGCTTGCTGCACGGCCTGTGATTATGGCGCAGCTTCACTGTAGAAGCGCGACAAGTCAGCCTTGACCTGTTTCAGCGCATCCACATCGAAGTAGATCATGTGCCCGGATGGGTAGAAGCCGAACTCAATGTTCTTGTGGAGCGCCGCGTCCAGACCGAGATGGCCAAGGTCGAACTCGGTGGCATAAAACGGAGTGGCGAGGTCGTAGTAGCCGTTCGCTGAAAACACCTTCAGATGCGGATTGCGGCGCATGGCGTCCGCCAGATCGGTACCGACGTAAGGTGACTGGATGCGCGCGTGTTCGCCACCGCGTTTCCAGTCCCATCCGCGATTGATCACGGCGTAGTTGTTGGGCAGGTAGGCGTGGTCATCGCTGTACTTCAGTTCGGTGCTTGCGTACTGATTGAACGCCGCAAGATAGGCGCCGGTGGCAGCGTCGCTGGCGGCGTCGCCAGTGGGGGTCTCGCCGGCAGCATCCGGGTCGATGCCTTCGAAACGGCCGTCCAGACGGCCAACCGTACGCCGCTGGTCGCGCAGCAGTTCCTTGCGGAAGCGGCCGGGCTCGATGCGCAGATTGGCCTGCGTGATGTAGGTCGGTGACAGGCCGATGTACTGGCTGAGCTGGTTGGCGATGCGGTCGGCCTCGATCGGCGTGATCGCGTCGCCCTTGGCCAGTGCCGACGCGTAATCGTTGGTTGCAAATTGGCGCACGCCGGCGAGGAAACTGGCGATATCAGCGGGCCGGTTCGGCACCTTGTGGTGGTACCAGGCGATGGCGGCCTCGGTCGGCAGGTTGACGATGTAGGCATGGTCAACGCCGGTGTTTGCCCACACGGTGAAGTCGAGAATCGACGACATCAGCACGACGCCGTTGAACTCCATGCCCTGCTGTTGCAGCAGCTTGACCAGCACGGCCGAGCGCGTCGTGCCGTAGCTCTCGCCGAACAGGAACTTTGGCGAGTTCCAGCGGTGGTTGTCGCTGACATAGCGGGTGATGAATTTCGCGAACGCCGCGGCGTCCTGATCCACCCCATAAAAGTTCTTGCCTTTTGCGGTGCCGACCAGTTGTGAGTAACCGGTGCCAGGCGCATCGATGAACACCAGGTCGGTCTTGTCCAGCAGGCTGTCCTCGTTCGCGACGGTTGCGTACGGCGGAGGCGGGATGGGCTGATCGCCGCGATTGGCCACCCGCACCGGGCCGAACGAGCCCATGTGCAGCCACATGCTGGAAGAGCCCGGGCCGCCGTTGAACATGAAGGTGACCGGCCGCTTGCCCGCCTTGTCGTTGTCCGCCGTGTAGGCAACGTAGAAGAAGCTCACCGTCGGCTTGCCCTTGTCGTCCTTGATCAGCAGCGTGCCGGTGGTGGCCTTGTAGCTGATCGTGCGCCCGTCGATGCGCACGCTGTGTTTGGTGACGACGTTGTGTTCAGGCGGGACTGGTAGTTCGTCCTTCTTGCTGTCCTTGTCGGTCTGCGCGGTCTTGGCCGCGTCTTTCGGCGTGTCGTCGTCGGCATGTGCGGGCGTGCCCACGACCAGCAGCAGGGCCAGCGCAAAGGGGACGAGCAGAAACTTGTTCATGGCGGAACTCCGTCAGCGTTGTGGTGCGGCGTGGTCGTAGAAGCGCGACAGGTCCGTCTTGAGCTGCTTCAGCGCGTCGGTGTCGAGATAAATCATGTGTCCGGAAGGGTAGAACTCGAACTGCACGTTGCCGCGCAGCGCGGGATCAAGATTCATGTGCGCCAGGTCGTACTCGGTGTTGAAGAACGGCGTGGCAAAATCGTAATAGCCGTTGAGCGACAGCACCTTGAGGTTGGGGTTGCTGCGCATCGCGTGCGCAAGATCGCCGGCCACGTAAGCCAGCGGCAACGGGCGCGGTGCGTCCGCCGCCTTGTGCTTCCACTCCCAGGCTTTGCCGATCTCGCGGAAGGTGGGGCGGTAGTCCAGTTGGCTGTGGTAGTTGAGCTGCTGGTCCAGGTAAGCGTGGAATGCACTGACGAAGGCGCCGCTGATGCCGGCGTCGGACGCGTCGTAGCCGGGGTTCTCGCCGGCAGCATCGGGATCGGTGCCGGTGAAACGGCTGTCGAAGCGACCCAGAGTGAGGCGCTGGTCGCGCAGCAGCTCTTTGCGGAAGCGGCTAGGGTCGACGCGCAGGTTGGCCTGTTTGATGTACGCGGCCGGCAGTCCGGTATAGACGGCCATTTGCTGCGCCACGGTTTCAAGCTCGGTCGCCGGCAGGTTGTGGCCCTTGGCCAACGCCGTGGTGTAAGGCCCGCGTGCCCATGCGCGCACTTGTTCGATGAAGGTCGGCAGGTCGCCCGGCTTGTTCGGTATCTTGTGGTGATACCAGGCTGCGGCGGCGTAGCTTGGCAGGTACCCGATATACAGCTCGTCGTAACCAGGCAGGCGGATGGCGTAGTTCAGGATCGACGACATCAGGATCACGCCGTTGAACGCCATGCCCTTGTCCTGCAGCGCGTCGACCAGCGCCGCCGAGCGGGTGGTGCCGTAACTTTCGCCATACAGGAACTTCGGTGAGTTCCAGCGCTGGTTGACGCTGACGTAACGCTGGATCGCGCGGGAAAATGCGGAGACGTCCTGATCCACGCCCCAGAAATCCTTGCCCGTGGCCTTGCCCAGCGGCCGCGAGTAGCCGGCGCCCACTGCGTCGATGAACACCAGATCGGTCTTGTCCAGCAGGCTGTCGTGGTTCGGCAGCAGGCGGTACGGCGGCGGCGCGGTGGCGGCTGGGCTGCCGGTCTCGATGCGCATCGGTGCGAACGAGCCCATGTGCAACCACAGGCTGGAGGAGCCGGGACCACCGTTGTAGAGGAAAGTCACCGGTCGCTGGCTGCCCTTGCCGCCATCCTTGTCCAGCGTATAGGCGACGTAGAACACGCTGGCCTGCGGCTGGTTCTTGTCATCGCGGATGATCAGCGTGCCAGCGGTGGCGGTGTATGCGTAACTGTGGCCGCCGATGCTGACGCTGTGCGAGCTGCGCGTGGCGCTCTCGGTGGTCGGCACGTCGATGTTGGCTGCAGGAGTTTGACTGGTGGCGGCCTTGGCCGGAGTGGATGTTTCCTCGGCTTGGCTGGCGCCGAACGGGGCCAACGCGAACGCGCCAGCCAGCAACAGCAGGATGAAGTGACGCACGGAACCCCCACGAAGACCATCGGACCAAGACCGAAGTATGCGTCTGCATGGGTGGCGGCGACCGTGGCAGAAGTACCGGGTGGATGAGCAAGCCGGTACGCCGCGCCGCGTGGGCCCCGGGCGCGATGCTTTGTGTTTGCGCGCGGCTGGCTGCCGGCCGCGGTGTGCGCGTCTGGCCATCACCATGCAGCGTGGCGACAAACGCGCCGCCACGCGATGGTTGTTGCTCAGTTCAGGGCAGCAAGCCGTACCACCTGCGCATCGTCCGCATGCTCCAGCAACAGCTTGCGTACACGCCCCTGCCAAGCTTCGGCGAAGTCTTTGCGCTGCGTCGCGGTGGCGCCCGGGTTGAGCGCAGCAATGAGCAACTCGCGCAGGTTGGGCACTGGTGGCACGGTGCTCAAGTCCAGTTCCACACTGACGGTCTTGCCGTTGTCGTGGCGGGTGAACTGAATGTCGCCGCTACGCGCTGTCTCGGCGTAACTCAGCAGGGACTGGCGCACGAAGTGGCCGCCGATGCCGTGGAAGCCGTTGTCGGCAGCCGCGCCGGTAATCAGCGTGAGTACTTGTGCGATGACGCCGTTGACGCCTTCGTCCTCGGGCCCCGGCATGCGCACATTGATCGCGCCGCGCTCGGCGGGCTGATCCGGATACAACGCCCGCAACGCCGCACGCGCCATCAGATACGCGCCGGCAACCGTCGGGCAGGAATGCCCGGCCAGATGCACCGCGTCGAGATACGTGTATTCCATCAGGCCGCCTTCTGCGGCACCGAGAAAGTCCGACAGCGGATCACGCATGGTGATGCGTGGTGCTTTGTCGTAAAACGCCGGGTAAGTCATGTGCGTCGCGGCCTCACTCAACGGGCATGTCGACAATGCCGAAGTCGATCACGATCGCGCCCGGTTCGCGCTGGCGATAAGTGACGGTCAGGTTGTCGCCCAGGCGATCACGCAACTGGGCAAGCAGCGGGATGGGGTCGTGGTCATTGATGAAGCGCATCGTCTCGCCCGAGCGCAGTGCGCCGATGGCGCCAAAGATGGCCGAGTGGCGGAAGCGATGGGCGATGCCGCGCGCATCAAACGGGTAGACGTTTTCTTCGGGGGCCATTTCAGCGGACATGCTGTGGATGCTCAGGTGGGAAAGGGAGCATCAACATACGCCGGCGCCGACGCCACGCCTCTGACGTGGATCAGCCGGGCAGCGGGCACGCCTCCGCCGCGCGCGGCAATCGCGTGCATGGCGCATGTTGAGAGATGGGGGCGACCCTCAGGCTCACGTGCCGCATACAGGCTGGCGGCAACACGCGACGACGCAGCGCTTCAGAACTTGTACGCGCGATGGATCGCCACAACGCCGTTGGTGAGGTTGCGCACCTCGACGCGACCGAAGCCGGCGCGCTCCATCATGCCCTTCAGCGTGGCTTGATCCGGATGCTTGCGGATTGATTCGGCAAGGTACTGGTAACTGTCGGCGTCGCCAGCAAACAGACGGCCAAGCCGCGGCAATACCTTGAACGAATGGAAGTCGTAGAGCTTGTTGAACAGCGCGTTCTGCACGCGCGAAAACTCCAGCACCAACAGCCGGCCACCGGGCTTCAGCACGCGATAGATGGCCGCCAGTGCCTTGTCCTTGTCGGTGACATTGCGCAAACCGAACGCCATCGTGACCGCGTCGAAACTGTTGTCCGGAAACGGCAGTGTTTCGGCGTTGAGCTGCGCCCAGCGCAGGCCCGAAACCAGGCCGCGATCGGTCAGCCGATCACGGCCGACATCGAGCATCGCGGCGTTGATGTCACCAACCACCACTTCGCCCGTGGCGCCCACGACGGGTTGCAGCAGCGCAGCGATGTCGCCGGTACCGCCGGCCAGGTCGAGTACGCGATCACCGCGACGCACACCGCTGATGGCGACGAAGTGACGTTTCCACAAACGATGCACGCCGAACGACATCAGGTCGTTCATCAGGTCGTAGTTGTGCGCGACCGAAGTGAACACCTGGCCGACCAGCTTCTGCTTGTCGCCGACCGGCACATCACGGAAGCCGAAATGGGTGGTTGCGGGCTGCTCGTTCATGTCCGTCATGCTACAGGATCGGATGTTTCGCGGCGGTTGATCAGCCTGGTGCGAGCGGCTTCGGCCGCGCTGCCTTGGGGCATGTCGGCGTGGCAAAACCACAGGCGGGGCGCGCGCGAATCCGTGGGGGCGGGCACCGCCCGCCGGCTTTTTTCACGTGATATGTCGTTGCGGGAACGAGGAAGCGGCGGGCAGTGCCCACCCTACGCCACCGAAACCGCTCCCACCGACACCGCCATTCAAAGTGTTGTCGGCTTGCCGGCTTCCTTGTAGACCACGCCATCCTTCATCACGAAACTGACGTGCTGCATCGCAGTGATGTCCTCCAACGGGTTGCCGGGTACGGCGATCACGTCGGCGCTGCGGCCCACGGCAATCTGGCCGAGCTGGTCGGATTTGTGCAGCAGTTCGGCGGCATGCGTGGTCGCCGCTTGCAACGCATACATCGGCGGGATGCCGGCTTGCACCATGTACTCGAATTCTTTCGCGTTCTGGCCGTGCGGATACACCGCCGCATCGGTGCCGAAGGCGATCTTCACGCCGGCCTTGTAGGCCTTGCCCGCCGTGGCCTGGATGATTGGGCCCACTTCCTTGGCCTTGCGTGCGATCTGCGGCGGGTAGTAACCGGGTTTGTCCGCCATCTCCTGCACGTATTTGCCGGCAATGATGGTGGGGACATACCAGGTGCCGTGCTGTTTCATCAGCTGCATGTCGGCTGCGTCCATGAACGTGCCGTGTTCAATGGAATCCACCCCGCCGATGATGGCGCGGCGGATGGCCTCGGCGCCGTGCGCGTGTGCTGCGACGGTCAAGCCGTAATCGTGTGCGGCGGCGACTACGGCCTTGATTTCGTCGATCGACATTTGCGGGTTGTCGGCGCTGGCGCTTTCATCCAGTACGCCGCCGGAGGGCATGATCTTGATGACATCGGCGCCAGCCTTGTAATGCAGACGCACGGCTTTCCATGCGTCCTCGGGGCTGTTGATGACGCCATCCTTGACGCCAGGGTCGCCAGCCAGATCCATGCGGTAGCCGTCGGTGGGATCAGCGTGACCGCCAGTGCTGCCAATTGCCATGCCGGCGGTGAAGATGCGCGGCCCGGGCACGATGCCGGCATTGATGGCGTTGCGCAGCGCGATCGATTCGTTGTTGCCGTCACCCAGGTTGCGCACCGTGGTGAAGCCGGCCAGCAAGGTGCGTTGCGCATACACGGTGGAGCGGATCGCGTAATCGGCAGTGTTCCAGCGGAACTGGTCGGTGTAGCCGGTGGGGCTGGTTTGAAACGTCAGGTGCGTGTGTGCATCGATCAAACCCGGCAGGCAGGTGGCGTTGGGCAGGTTGACGTAGCGATAGATGCCGCCCGCTGCGGTGGCGGCGTTCTCATACGGCTTGCCATCCACCGCACCGGCGTGGATTTCGCGGACACGGCCGGCGTCGACGATCAGCGTCGTTTCGCCCAGCAGCTTGCCGGCGGCAGTATCGAGCAGGTGTCCGCAATGCAGCACGCTGACGTCATGTGTCGACGGGGCTTCTGCGGCCCGTGCACTGCATGGCAACGATACGAAGGCGGCGGCAACCAGTAGTGCAAGACGTGTGGACATGGGCGGCGTTCCGGTAGTGGTACGGCCATCTTGAGCGCGTGGGGCGCACATGGCCACAGTGCCGAAAGTCACTGGACGCTGCGCGTTCGTCTGCGCTGGCCGTAACTCTTCCATGGCGCATTGCGCGTGCGGCGTTTGCGTCGAGCTGTCGGCAGCGTCGGCTCAATCGCGCTTCTGCGCGTGCCTCGGACGGGTGCCGGTTGCCGCAATATCCGTCGCTGGCGGATCGACCGGCGCCATCGGTGCCTGACTGGGCGCGTCCGCTGACGGGCTGGCATCGGGCACACTTCCGCCGGGCGTGATCTTGAGGATGGAGTGACGTACCTCGCGCGACAGGATCACCCGTGCGTCACGCACCATGTCTTCCAGTGCACGGTCGTAGTCGAGTTTACCGTCGTCGTCGGTCCACACCACGTGGCGCTCACGCAGCTTGTGGATAAAGCCGCGGAACAACGCCTTGTCAAAAAACTCCGGCGCGGACAATTCGTTGAGCAGGCTCAGGCGCTGCGCGGTGAGTGTGCACGCCTTTTCCAGTTGCACGGCGGTCATCGTGTGCGGACCGTTTTTGACCAGCGCGGCGACGGTGATGTAGTAGCGCTCGAACGCCTGGATCAGGCTGCGCGCGATGACCTTGAGCTGGAATGCGCTGTCTTCCTGGCCCGGACTGCGCTCCAGCACGCGCCCGTCGCCGCTGGACTCCAGCAAGCCACGACGCACGAAAAAATCAATCGTCGCCTGCAGCTGGACGCTGAAGCCATCGCCATCCCACGGCAAAAACAGCTCACCCTGGATGAAGGGGTAGATGATGCGTCCCAGGCGCAGCACCGATGCGCGTGACATGCGCCGGTTGTTGAGAAAACAGCATGCCACCCATGCGCCGGTGGCGGTGAGATGCAGTACGTTGTTGCGGAAATAACTGAGCAACACGGCCTGCTCGTTGGCCACGCACAACACGTCCCCCAGCGGATGCGTGACGCGCTGAATCCAGCCCATGTGCTCGCCGTACTCGACGATGCTGGCGCTGTTCATCGCCGTCAGCGTGATCCGGTCGGAATACGCCAACTCCTCGAGGAGTGCCTTGCTCAGGTCGAGCTGTGCCAGCAGGTCGCTTTCCGCCATCGCGTGCTTGGGTGTGGCCAGCAGCACCAGCGCGAGCAGGTTGATGGGATTGACGTCGGCCGCGCGGTTGATGTTGATCTGGATTTGCTCGGCCAGATGGTCGGTTGCCGCGTTGAGCCACTCCGGTTTGTTCTGTGCGAGGGCATCTGCGTTGCGCCAGTCCGCGCCCGTGGCATCCAGCAGCGGGTTCAGTTCAATCGGCTCGCCGAAATTCAGCGTGACGTGGCCGTAGCGCTGGCGCAATACCTTCAGGCCACGCAACAGGCCGAACAGGGATTCTTTCTCTTTCGGTTTGCCGCTGAGCTCGCCGGCGTAGGACTTGCCTTCCATCAGCTTCTCGTAGCCGATATACACCGGTTGGAACAACACCGGCCGGCGCGGCGCGCGCAGAAACGCGCGGACGGTCATGGCCAGCATGCCCTCGTGCGGCGCCAGCAGGCGACCGGTGCGCGAGCGTCCACCCTCGATGAAGTATTCAATCGGCACGCCGCGATCGATCAGTTGCGCCAGATATTCGTTGAACACCACCGAGTACAACGCGTTGCCCTTGAAGCTGCGGCGCAGGAAGAACGCCCCGCCGCGGCGCAGGATCGACCCGACCACCGGCAGGTTGAGGTTCACGCCGGCGGCGATATGCGGTACCACGACGCCGGAGACGTGCAGCTGGTAGCTGAGCAACAGGTAGTCGGTGTGGCTGCGGTGGCAAGGCACGTACACCACCTCAAACCCTGGCGCGGCGGCGCGCGCCTTGTCGAAGTGGTGCATGGCGATGCCGTCGTACAGCTTGTTCCAGAAATTGCGCAGCAAGAACGATACCGAGCGCACCACCGGGTGCGAGTAATCGGCCGCAATCTCCAGCACGATCTTGTGCGCGTTGCGCCACGCCTTGGCCGGGGTGATCTTTTCCTTCGCTGCGCTGGCGGCGATAGCCGCGCGCACCGGCTCGGCGTTCAGCACCGCGTCCACCACCGTGCGCCGATGTGACAGATCCGGCCCGATCACGGCGGCGCGAATGCGATGAAAGTGCGTGCGCAGCACACGCGCGATCTTGCGCACGACGCGCTCGGCGGCCAGATCGCCGGATTCATCGAGCACACTGCGCAGCGAGATGGGTGCGGAAAAATGCACCACGGTGTCGCGCCCGTTCAGCAGCAAGGCGAGCAGCCGGCGAAAGCGGCCGACCATCACCCAATTTTCTGAAAACAGTACGCGGAACCAGCCGCTGTCGCGGCTGGGCGCGCGCCCGACATAGATCGCCACCGGCACGATCTGGATATCCGCCTCTGGCCGGCCATGCAATGACTGCAGCAGCTGGCGCAAGGCGACCTGTGCGGAGCGCTTGCGGATGCGCCCGAACAGCCAGCCCTCACGCTGCACCAGGGCAAACACCGAACGCCGCCGCCGCGTACCGGCCAATGCCTGCAGCGGGCTCGGCAAACCCGCCTCGCGGCAGGCGCGCTGCAGGATCAATGCATCGGAGAAGCCGTCACGCTCGATCACGTAGCACACCGGAGCGTCACCACCCAGCAACGCGGCCGGCTCGGCCGGGTCACGGCGAATCTTTACCCACGGCTGCAGCAACGGACCGGCAAGGTCGAACCACCACGGTGCGCGCTGGCGGGAAACGGGTCGGGTACGGGATATATCTTGCATAGGCCCATTCTAACGGCAGGGCCTCGAGCGACCATGGTGTCGCGGGGGTCTGGCCAGCCGGCTAGCCTTGACGCGCATCGTTTCGGGCCGGGTGTTTGTTGTTCGAGGCCGCCGGGCTCAATCCACCGCTGCGGCGATGTCGCCACGCCGGATAAAGAAAACCCCGCGGGCAACTTGCCTCACGGGGAGCCCGGCAGTGCCGGAAGGGAAATGGTCGAACTGGCTTGCCGTGTCGGTTCGCGAGTTGGACGGAAGAAATTTTAACCGACACGCGATCTTGAGACAACACATTTATTCTATATTCTAAGTGACTGAATCCACGCGTTTTACTTCGCCAAGGAACGCCCGAATACGTTGTCATCCCAGCGCAGGCCGGGATCCAGCGGCAAGTCCTTGAAGGCGCTGGATCCCCGCTTGACCAGCTCCGCTGTTGTCGAGCGCTTCGCCGGAATGACGGATTTGAGCTTATGCAGACATTCCCTGGAACTGTCAGTGATAGCGCAGCGCGTCAATTTTCTGCTGACGCCGCTGCTCGCGTGGCGCGCGCCAGTTGTTGTTGAACAGCGCCGGTTCCCATGAGCCGTAGGTAGGGTTGGGCAGCACAAACCAGCGCGTGCCGATCCATGGCAAATAGGCGGCAACGGCCTCGCGGCGGCCGGTGGCGGTGTTGCGCGTGACGTTGATGAAGTCGCCGATCTGGTCGCCAAACTGCATCAGCACGCGGTAGTGCTGACCCACCAGCTGGCGCCGGCAGCCCTTGTCGGTACCAGCTGGTGCGCAGCCGGCAAGCACCGTACCGAGTCCGAGAAACACATCTGGCCCGTTGACCGGAAAGCCCACCGTGCGCAGGTTGGCCAGGGTCGCCTGATCCAGATCGCGGGCGCGGTTGGAGATGTAGATCACCGCGATACCGTGCCTGGCCGCAAACTGGGTGAATTCCACAGCTCCCGGCAATGCGCGCGCGTTCTGTTCCTTGCACCATGCGGCCCAGTCGGCTTCGTTGAATTCACCGCCACTTTTCACCACGCGTGCTTGATACGGCGAGTTGTCCAGCACAGTTTCATCGATGTCCAGGATCACCGCCGGCTGCAGATGGGTGAGCGGCGTGATCCGATCGGACTTCCCCAACGCATCCCAGTGCGGGTCGTGCAATGCGGTCAGCAGCTGCGACCGGGCATCGCGATAGGTCTGCACGTAGATGAGGTCGTGTTCAATCGCGGTCTGCGTCCAGGCGACGGCATTCAAATTGTCGTCGGCGGCAGGTGTGACGACGGTATTCGGCGTTGCCGCACTCGGCGGCGCTGTTGTCGGAATGCCTGGTTGCGGGGGAGTGGTGGCACAGCCGGCCAGCAGAGTGGCGGTAGCGAAGACTGCAAGCAGGCGAGAGGACATGGGCCAGGTTCTGCGCTGAAGGTGGCCCGGTAGTTTACGGTAGGGCACCACGCCGTACTTGCGCGGCGCTGATGCGATGCACCCCAGCGAGGCGACCAGGCCCGACGTTCCTGCACCAAGGTTTTCCCGCGCCTGCTCATGCACGGTTGATGATGTCGGCCCAGCGTCCACTGGCGGCTGGCGGCACCTGCTGACAGACTGGCGCTTCTTCCGTCCTTGAATCTGGCCAGCTTCACTATGGATTTTCCGTTGCCCACGGCGCATGAGCCATCGGCGCTTGTGCGTCGCGCCAGTTACCTGCTCGCTGCCGCGGCGTTGATCGCGGTGATTTTGCTGCGTCTGCTGCCGGCGCTGTTGGCGGCGTTGCTGGTGTACGAGCTGGTGCGTACGATGACGCCGCTGCTGGGTCGGCGTATCTCGGGCGATCGCGCGCGCGTGGTCGTGGTGGCGGCGTTGGGCGCAGTCGTGGTCGGGCTGCTGATCGGCTTGATCCTCGGGGTCATCAGTTTTTTTCGTACCGAAATCGGCAATCCGGAGTTGCTCTGGCAAGAGCAGTTGATGCCGCTGGTGGAAAAGGCGCGTCAGCAACTGCCGGCATTGCTGGTGAACAACCTGCCCGACAGCGTGGACGACTTGCGCGTGGGCGTGGTCGAGCTGGCGCGCAAGCACGCGGGGACGCTGCAGCTGGCCGGTCGCGAGGCAGCGCGGATCTTCGTGCACATCATCATTGGCCTGGTGTTGGGCGCGATCGTGGCGCTCAGTCGTACCCGCGCCGCCCATCAAGTGGGCCCGCTGGCGGCAACGTTGAGCCTGCGTTGCGAGCGTCTGGCACTGGCGTTCCACAATATCGTGTTTGCGCAGATCAAGATCTCGCTGATCAACACCGCGTTCACTGCGATCTTCTTGCTCATCGCGCTGCCGCTGATGGGTGTCCACGTGCCGCTGGCCAAGACGCTGGTGGTGGTGACCTTCATCGTTGGCTTGCTGCCAGTGGTGGGCAACTTGTTGTCTAACACCGCCGTCACCATTGCCGCCCTGTCAGTGTCCCTCGGTGTCGGTATTGCGGCGCTGGTGTTCCTGATCCTGATCCACAAGCTGGAGTACTTTCTCAACGCGCGCATCGTCGGCACGCAAATCCACGCTCGCGCGTGGGAGCTGCTGATTGCCATGCTGGTGATGGAAGCCGCATTCGGCCTGGCCGGCGTGATCGCCGCGCCGATCTATTACGCGTATCTGAAGAGTGAACTGGAGGCGAAGCGGTTGATCTGAACCGTGCGCGACCTTGATCGGGCGTGCTCACCCACCCGCGAGCATCGCCTTGATTTTTGCCATGTGCGATTGCGCGGTTTCGCGCGTCGTTTCCTTGTCTGCTTCCGGGTCCTTGCCTTGCCAGTGCAGATCGGCTTGCGGCAGTTCCTGCAGGAAGCGGCTGGGCTGGTTGGTGTGCACCTCGCCCCAGCGTTTGGTTTTCGCTGACCACGACAGTGTCAGCAGTTCCTTGGCGCGGGTGATGCCGACGTACATCAGCCGGCGTTCCTCCTCAATGCGGCCTTCGTCAATCGCGCCTTCGTGCGGCAAGGTGCCCTCTTCGCAGCCGACGATGAAGACGAAGCGGAACTCCAGACCCTTGGCGGCGTGCAGCGTCATCATGCGCACCGCGTTGCCGGGATCGTCGCGGTCGGCGTGGCTGAGCAGGGCCAGTTGCGAGGCGAGGTCGCCCGTGCTGGTGCCGTGCTTTTGCATTGTGCGAAACCAGTCAGCTAGCTCCTTGAGGTTGCCCAGGCGACGCTCACGCAATGCCGCGTCGCCGGTGCTGGCGACGATCTGCGCGGCGTAGCGGGTGCGTTGCAGGATCGTTTCCACCAGGTCCGCGGCGCTCTGCTGCAATGAGGTGCTGCGCAGTTCGTCCAGCAGGTTGGCGAATGCGGCGAGCGCGGCGGCGGGACGCGGCGTGAGCTGGCGCAGTACGCTGTCACTGCGTGTCGCGTCGAGCAGTGAACTGTGTCGGGCTTGCGCCAACTGCCCGAGTTTTTCCAGCGTAGTCGCGCCGATTTCACGCTTGGGCACGTTCACTACGCGCAAAAACGCAGCGTCATCGCTGGGGTTGGTCAGCAGGCGCAAATAGCACAACAGATCCTTCACTTCGGCGCGATCGAGAAAGCTCAGTGCGCCGGTGAGGTGATAGGGGATGCGTGCCAGACGCAAGGCTTTTTCCAAAACCCGCGCCTGGAAGTTGCCGCGATACAGGATCGCGATGTCGTGCCAGCGCGCCTTGTATTTTTCGGCGAGCGTGGCGGCGATCGCGGCGACGTGTTCGGCCTCGTGTTCGGCTTCCTTGCATTCGAGCACGCGGATCAGCGCGCCTTCCGGATGGTCGCTCCACAGCTTCTTGGTGTGCAGATGCGGGTTGTTCGCGATCAGTGCGTTGGCCGCGCGCAGGATGCGTTTGCCGCAGCGGTAGTTCTGCTCCAGCTTGATCACGCGCAGATTCGGCCAGTCGCGACCGAGCTGGTCGATATTCTCCGGATTGGCACCGCGCCACGCATAGATGGACTGGTCGTCGTCGCCCACGCAGGTGATGCCGCCGCGCTCGCCGGTCAGCGCTTTCAACAACCGGTATTGGGCGTCGTTGGTGTCCTGGTACTCGTCCACCAGCAGGTAGCGCAGGCGTTCGCGCCAGGCGTCGCGACACTCCTCGTCAGCTTCCAGGATGCGCAGCGGCAGCCGGATCAAATCGTCAAAATCCACCGCGTTGAACGCCGCCAGACGCTGCTGATACCTATCGTAGATCGTGGCTACTTCCAGCTCGCGCGGACTGCGTGCGGCCGCCAGCGCCTCCTCGGCTGACAGCCCGCCGTTCTTGGCGCGTCCCAGCAGATGGTGAATGCTGCGCAGCACATCCGGCTTCGCCCCTTTGGGCGCCAGTTCCTTGATGATCGCGCCGCTGTCGTCTGCGTCCAGCACCGAGAAGCCGCGACGCAGTCCGGCGCGTGCGTGTTCGATCTGCAGAAACTTCAGCCCCAGCGCGTGGAATGTGCTGACCGTCAGCGCCTGTGCATCTTCGCTGCTGATCAGCTTGGCCACGCGCTCGCGCATCTCGCGTGCGGCCTTGTTGGTGAACGTGATCGCGGCGATCTTTGCAGCCGGCAGGTGCTTGCGGGCGATCAGCCAGGCGATTTTCTGCGTGATCACTGAAGTCTTGCCGGAGCCGGCGCCGGCCAGCACCAGCAGAGGGCTGTCGCAATGTTCGACGGCAGCCAGTTGTTGCGGATTGAGCATGGAGTCCAGAGTCGGGATGACGCGAACGTCGATGGTAACAGGGCGCTTTGCCACTCGGCAGGGCGCAGCAGCGCGCCACTGTCCGTGCACCGATTGCATCGGCAATAATCGCCCTCTCGATCACGCCCACGCCGGGCACTACCGATGGAGCGACGCATGACGGCAGCATCGGACGTGCATGGCGAGACCTGCGACATCGTGGTGATTGGCGGCGGTCCGGGCGGCAGTACGGCGGCAGCGCTGCTGGCGCGGCGCGGCTACACGGTGATTGCACTGGAGAAGGCGCACCACCCGCGCTTCCACATCGGCGAGTCGCTGCTGCCGATGAACCTGCCGGTGTTTGAGCGGCTCGGCGTACTGGAGAAAGTGCGCGCGATGGGCGTGTTCAAACCTGGTGCGGATTTCGAGGCGGACAACGCGCGCGGCTACAACACTTACGCGTTTTCCCGGGCGCTTGGGCGCTGCCCGCCGCACGCGTTTCAGGTGTGGCGGCAGGATTTCGACAAGATGCTGTACGAGCACGCACGCGGATGTGGCGTCGATGCGCGTGAAGGGCACGAGGTGGTGAGCATCGAGCAGACCGGCCTGCGCGAGTCGCGGCTTGCGGTACACCCCGACGCCGGCCGCGACTACACCATTCGCGCGCGGTACGTGGTCGATGCCAGCGGACGCGATGGGTTTCTGGCGCAGCGGAAAAAACTCCGGCGCAAGAATACTCAGCACCAGAGCGCGGCGATCTTCGGTCACTTTCGTGGTGCCGTGCGGCGCGCTGGCGAGGATGAGGGCAACATCAGCATCTACCGTTTCGATCACGGCTGGATGTGGATGATCCCGTTGCCGAGCGGCGTGATGAGTGTCGGCGCGGTGTGTCGCCCGGAATACCTCAAGCAGCGCAAGGGCCGCACGTTGGAGTTTCTGCGCGAGACACTCATGCTCAATCCGGCGTTGTGGCAGCGCATGGATGGCACTGAGTTGATCGACGACGCCGTTCGCGTCACCGGCAATTATTCCTACGACGCCACGCAGATGGGCGGTCCGGGATGGATTCTCGTCGGCGACGCGTTCGCGTTCCTCGATCCGGTGTTTTCCTCCGGCGTGTATCTGGCGATGAGTGGTGCCGAGCAGGCGGTGGAGGTGGTCGATCAGGCGTTGCGCGATCCGGCACGTGAGGTGGCGCTGCTGCAAAAATTGGAGCGGCGTCAGCGCGCTGGCATGGCGCGCTTCTCGTTCTTCATCCATCGCTTCAACGGTCCGGTGCTGCAGCAGATGTTTCGTCAGCCGCGCGCGCGACTGGCGGCGCAGCCGGGCTGAGCACCGCTATCGGCTGACTCAAGCGCGGATGCAGTTTGTCGGCGGCAACACCCCTTTGGACAAGGCCTGATGCGTGCTCCCTCCCCCGCTCGCAGGGGAGGCAGGAGGTGGGGTTCGCTCTTGATCTCCGCATATGCGGTGGAAGGTGCGATGCGACCATCGCGCTACCATGCGCGGATCACGATTCGAACGTATCCGCATGGCCAAGCTCTATTTCTATTACTCGGCAATGAATGCCGGCAAGACCACGGCGCTGTTGCAGAGCGCCTACAACTATCACGAGCGCGGCATGCGCACGTTGATCCTCACGCCCGTTCTGGACAATCGCTATGGCGAGGGCGTCGTGGCGTCGCGCATCGGCTTGAAAGCTGATGCGCATCGGTTTGCGCCGCAGGACAATCTGCTGGATCTGGTGAACAACAACATCGTCGATCATGGCGCGCTGCATTGCGTGTTTGTCGACGAGGCGCAGTTCCTCACCAAGGCGCAGGTGTGGCAGATCAGCGACGTCGTCGATCAGTTGCACATTCCGGTCCTGGCGTATGGCTTGCGCACGGATTTTCGCGGCGAACTGTTCGAGGGCAGCAGCTATCTGCTGGCCTGGGCCGACGAGCTGCATGAGATCAAGACCATCTGCCACACCGGGCACAAGGCGACGATGGTGGTGCGCGTGGATGAACACGGGCGCGCGGTGACGGAAGGCCCGCAGGTTGAGATTGGGGGCAACGATCGCTATGTCTCGGTAAGCCGCGCCGAGTTCAAGAAAATCAATCAGGGCGCCGGTCGCATCGAATTGCAGCAGTCGGTGTTGCCGCTGGGCGAACGCCATTGACCACCAAGGAATCCGCATGACCGACCCGCATCCGCCCGCCGCCTGGCCGCGACCGTACTGGCATCCCAGTGCCGAACAGGTGGTTCTGGATTTCTACGTGTTTGGCCAGTTTGCGCCGGAACTGGTGATCCCTTCCCCGCGCTACGGCAGCCCCGGCTTGCCGGCTGGCGTGACCATCGAGCGCTTCCAGAATGCCGTGTTGCGCAAGTGGGATGGCTATCCGTTATCCGGCGAGTTGGGCGACATTCTGCGCGAAGAGACGCCCGAGGCGTTTGACAGCGCGCGCATCGCGCCCCAGGTGCTGGTGGTGCGTGGTCGGATCGCCGATGCCGACACGCTGGATTACCTGCGCGACACGCTTGGCGTGCTCGCCGGCCTGCTCGATATCGGTGGCACCTCGATCCTCGATCCGCAGACGCTGCGCCTGTTCGCTGCGGCCGATTGGCGTGAGCATTATCTGCTCAAGGGTGGCGCACCGGCGCGCCAGCACGTGCTGATCCTGCATAACGCGGATGACGAGCACGCGGGCCGGTCGTGGGTGCGCACGCGCGGCATGCGCAAATTTGGCCGTCCGGACATCAGCATCCACAACGTGCCCGAATGCGATGTCGACCGTGCCGGTGCGTTGTGCGAGCAACTCGTCGAGCTGCAATCCCTCGGTGCGCATTTCGATGCCGGCCAGCCGCTGGCGGTGGACGGCTTGCCGCCCGGCTTGATCGCCGCGCCCGGCGGCGACATGAGCGATCCGCGCTTCAACAATACCCACGTGGAATTTCGCTGGCCGGCTTGATCGTGCGCCTTCTTCCGTGCGAGCGGCTTCAGCCGCGATGCTTTTGGTGAATCTTGCCGAGCGTATTGATCAATCCTCGTGCGCCTTCTCCATGTGGGAGCGGCTTCAGCCGCGATGCTCTTTACCTCATCGATCGAAAGCATCGCGGCTGAAGCTGCTCCCACAGGAAGCGCCTCCCGCGGGTTGTGTCACTCAGCGTTGGCAGTACGCACACCAGAACGTGGAACGTTGTCCCAGCGCGACCTGGCGGATGGCCGCGCCGCAGACGTGGCACGCTTCGCCAGCGCGGCCATAGACATTCAGCTCGCGAAAGAAGTAACCGGGCTTGCCGTCGGGGCTGATGAAGTCGCGCAGCGTCGTACCGCCACGCTCGATCGCTCGCGTCAGCAGATTTTTCACCTCGGTGGCCAATCGTGCGTAACGGGCGCGCGAGACGCTGCCGGCGGCGCGCCGCGGATCGATGCGCGCGGCAAACAGCGCCTCGCTGGCGTAGATGTTGCCCACGCCGACGACCACGTGGCTGTCCATCAGGAAAGTCTTGACTGCAACGATGTGGCCCCGCGACGTACGCCACAACGTGTCGCCATCAAACGCATCGCCGAGCGGCTCGGGGCCGAGCGTGGCCAGCAGTGGGTGCACTTCCCCATGCACCTGCCACAGCAGACAGCCGAAGCGACGCGGATCGGTGAAGCGCAGGATGCGGTCGGCGTGCCCGGCGGCGTGGTCAAACGTGATATCGACATGGTCGTGCTTGCCCACCGGCGTATCCGGTGGCAGCACGCGCAGCACGCCGGACATGCCCAGGTGCAGCAGCGCGCTGCCCACTTCGGTGTGCAGCAGCAGGTACTTCGCACGGCGCTCGACGGAGTCGATACGCTGGCCGGGAAGCAGCTCACTGATCTCGCGCGGAATCGGCCAACGCAGGTTGGTCCGGCGCAGCGTCACGCCGTCGACGCGCCGACCAATCAGATACGGCGCGATGCCGCGGCGCGTGGTTTCAACTTCGGGAAGTTCCGGCATGTTCGTCTGGTGGGAAGCGTGGCGCCGAGTGTGGGCGTCTGTCCGATTCTACGCAGCGTGGCGGTGGCGTGCGGATTGGTGATTGGATCGCGGCTTGTTCGTTTGCCGCACGCACGCCTTGCTGCGGCGCTTGCGCTAGGGGGAGAGGCGCGAGCGAGCTGCCCTTCACTGTCCCGCTTGGCGCACCGTGCCGGTCGGCGGGCGTGGGCTGTAACGCGCGGGGACCAACGCAATGCGCTGGCCGACGCGCACATAACGCTGCGCGCCGGTGACAGCCGTTTCGCCGAACTCCAGCGTTTGGCCGTCCAGACTGAGTATCACCTGGGCGGGCATCAGTCCAATCTTCGCCGGCTCGAAATCGCTGGCCGCGCGCCAGCTCATGACCGGCGCGGCGGCGGTGTTCGCCAGTTCCGCGAGGCGACCGTCATCCGCTCGCACCGGCGTGCCGTCCACCCGCCACCAGTGACTGTCGCGTTTTTCGTAGTGCATGGCTGGCGCGTCGCCAAGGGTCAGCGCGATGTGGTTGATGTGCTCCGGCGTCAGCGCCAGCACGCTGCCCGCTGCGTTGCGTACGTCGTGTTGCCCTTGCCAGGCGGCAAGGGCCAGCAACACCAGCACGGCGACAAGCAGACTCACGCGCTGGCGGGTCGCGCGGTGCATCGCTCAGCGCCGACGCCGGCGCCACACGATCGTGCCGCCGATCAATAACAGCAGCAGTGGTAGCGTGAGCAGGAAGCCGAAGCTCACCGCGTTCAACTCGCCTTGCGACATGGTCAGCAGCCGATCCGGCGCGCCGCGTGCCGGCATGTCCACCAGTTTGTCGTCGCCGAGCAGCCAGTCAAACATGCGTTCGCCCAGCGCACGGTTGCCGCCGTTGCCGAGAAACGTGTTGGACAAGAAGTCGCCGTCGCCGACGACCATCGCACGCTGCACGCTCTTGTCCGGGTTGGGCGAGAGTCGGCTCAGCGCAAAACCGAAATCGAGCGGCCCTTTCAACTCGCCGGCGTTCGCGTCGTAGCGGATGGTGGAGCTGCCGTCGTTGGCGATGGGTTGAAACTCCGTCCAGCTTTGCGGCCCGGTACGCAGGAACGGCACGACCGCCCACGCGGCGTGGCTCACCTGCGCCAGTGCAGAAACCTGCGGGAACAGCGTGGTCAGGCGGAAACCTGCCGTGACCGGGTGCGGCAAGTACTCGCCGAGCGCGATCATGCGTGGATCCTTCAACCCCAGCGCGCTGCCACCGCCATCGACCAGCACGCCGGGCAACACCTGCACACTGAGTGCGGCGGCCAGTGGACGCAGACCCAGATCCTCGTTGCCCGGTTCGGTCAACCACAACAGGTTGCCGCCGTCGGCCAGGTAATCGACCAGCGCCTGCACTGCGCCGGCCGCCAGCGGCGCCGAGGGACTGGCCAGCACCACCAGATCGGTGTGCTGCGGCACCGCTTTGACTTGCGAAAAACTCAGCGGCACCGCGCGGACGCCGCGACTCTCCAGCTGGCTGATGAACATGCCAACGTCCGCGTTCGCCTTGCCGTCCGCCTGCCGCTCACCGTCGCCGGTGACAAACGCGATGATGCGTTCGCCGCCGCGCGCCAGCCGCTCCAGCGCATTGCTCAGCGAGCGTTCGGACAGTTCATCCAGCCGCTGCTCGCGTCCCCTGTAGTGCACGAGCAGCGCGCCATCGACGGTGATGCCCAGTTCGCGCATCGCCGCCGGGTCCTGGGTCGGGTCAACAAAACGCAGGCGCAGATCGCTTTTGATGGCGGTGTAGCGCGCGATGACTGCCGCCACCGTCTGGCGCAGGCTGCCTTGCGGGCCCGCATAGCTGACGATATCCACCGGGCCGTCCAGCTTGGCCAGCACGGCGCGGGTTTCCACCGAGACACTGGCGCGGCCACGCGCGGTCCAGTCGGTTATCTGCTCGTGGCGGGTGGTGAGATAACCAATCGCGCCGGCGCCGACCAATAGCGCCAGAGCCAGCAACCAGCCGTCCAGCCGACGTACCGCGCGCATCAGTGGTGCCCTCGTTCGGTACCCAGTCGGTGCGCGGCCAGCGTCAGCGCGATCGCGATCACCAGCAGAAACCACGCCACGTCGGCGCTGGAGACCAGCCCGCGCAGCAAGGTTTCCAGATGCGTGCTCAGCGCCAGCCAGTTGATCGCGCCGTTATCCATGCCGGCGGTCTGCGCGCCGAGGTTCACCATCATCAACGCCAGCCCCAACAGCAAGCTCGCGGTGGCGGCAATGGCGGGGTGCGATGCGAATGCGGAGCAGGCCACGCCGATCGCCGCCAGCGTTGCCAGCAGCAGTGTCATGCCGAGCGTGGCTGCGGCCAGCTTGCCCCAGTCCAGATGCGTGTCGTGGGCCAGCGTCAAGGGCATGGCCAGCACCAGCGCCAGCCACAACAACAGCCAGATGAACACGGCCAGATATTTCCCCAGCACGATCGAGCGTGCCGACGTGCCGGTGGCCAGCAGCAACGGCAACGTGCCATTGCTGCGCTCGCCGGCCAGCGTCGACATGGTCAGCAGCGGCACGATCAGCAGAGCGAGCTCGGTCAGCCCAAACGGCACGATGCCGCCGGTGAGCAGGCTGCTCAACAGCGGCACGGCCACCAGATCGGTGAAACCCGGGCCGCCGGGCATCGCGGCCAGCTTGATTTGTGCGCCAAGGAAGTTGCCCAGCAGCAGCACGAAACGCCATGCCAGTTCGGCAAACGTCAGCGCACCCAGCACCCATGCCAGCGGGCGCATGAATAGTCGGCGCAATTCCAGCCGCATCACGGCGCGTGTGCTCATGCGGCGTGCGCTGGTTGGTCTGTCGCGCCCGCATCTTGCTGGGCGATCTGGAAAAAGGTGTGCTCCAGCTCCGCATGACCGTCGGCATCGACCGCGCCGTCATGGCGCAGCGTGCCCGCGTGCAGGATCGCTACCCGGTCGCACACCGCCGTGACCTCGGCCAGCACGTGCGTCGACAGGATCACCGCGGTGCCGGCGGCGGCTTGGGCGCGGATCAGCGTGCGCACGGCCGCGACCTGCACCGGATCGAGCGCATTCGCCGGTTCATCCAGTACCAGCAGGGCCGGTCGGTGCAGCAGCGCGCAGGCCAGGCCCAGCCGTTGGCGCTGGCCTTGCGAGAGCACGCCCGCCAGCCGTTGCACCAGCGGCGCCAGTTCCAGCTGCTCGATGACCGTGAGGCACGCCGCGTGCAGCTCGGTGCTAGCCAGCCCGCGCAGACGACCGTGGGCACGCAGGTGTTCAATGACCGTCAGCTCGTTCCATACCGGCGCGCGCTCGGGCAGCCAGCCGATCAGGCGGCGCGCCAGCTCGGGATGAGCGCGCCGGCAATCATCGACAACGTCGTCGATTTTCCCGCACCGTTCGTACCCAGCAAACCCAACACCTCGCCACGTCGCAAGGTCAGGCTGAGGTCGCTCACGGCAGGGCGGCCGGCGCGGCGACGATGAACGTGGGTCAACTGCAGCAAAGGGGGCGTAGCGGACGTAGTCATTGCGCCATTGTCATGGCGCCCCCATGGTTAAACAACAAGCAAATAATGTGACTCAGCCGACGCTTGTGCCGGCCCGCTCGAGTGGCTATG
>CAJDVA010000060.1_pt1 | contig 28290 bp, 30 predicted proteins | sample 7391241 | NCBI WGS metagenome assembly CAJDVA01 (sample SAMEA7055678, study PRJEB34461) | soil metagenome | biome: terrestrial ecosystem; feature: Peninsula; material: soil | place: Antarctica | collected 2016
GAGTGCGCGCCGCGACTGCCGCGTCGGCTGCAGCGCGCCAGCGCCACCACGGCGATCATCAGCAACGTGCGCACGGTCGGCAGACCAAACCCGGCGAGCGCGCTGTAAATGCCTGCCACGCACAACGCCGCGGCCGCCTGCGCCTGCGGCCGGGGCAGACGCAGTGCACAGACCGGCCACAACATATACGCCAGCCACACCAACCCCACTCCAAACACCGCCGCCACACCCACATGAAAACCGGAAATGGCAATCAGATGTGACACGCCATTCGCCCGTGCCACCTCCCAGTCGTGCTGTTGCAACCCGCGCGTGTCGCCCACGGCCAGCGCCTGCAACAACGCCGCGTCATGCGGATCATGCACGCGCTTCGCGATACCGTCGGTTATCGCCGCGCGCACGCCATCGACACACCAACCGGTGCCGCCTACGCGCGCATTGCCCGGGTCATCGCGCACGTAGCCGGTGGCATGGACACCACGCTCCAACGCCGAGCGTTCGCTGTCTGCACTACCCGGGTTGAGCAAACCGCGCGGACGCTTCAGGCGCAGCAGCAAACGCCAGCGCTCGCATGGTGCCAGTATCGGCGCCGTGTCGTACCACGACACGGTGATGTGCCCGCGCAACGCCACAGGCTTGCCGTCCAGCGTTGCCTGCTCCACGTTCAGCGTGAAACGCACCGCATCGGTACGCTTGTCAGGCAAATCTGCCAATGTGCCGACAACCTGGAAATCGCTGCCTTCCAGTGCCCGCGGCAGACGCGCGTCCATCGCCGCCGCGCCACGCCATACCGCCCAGCCGACGCCAAGCAACACAAACAACAACCAGCGCCAGCGCCGCAGCGACCACACCAGCAGCGCGGTCGCCAGCAATGCCAGCGTCGTCCACCACGGCGGCGGCAATCGCGGCAACCACTGCACCACCAGCACGCCACACAACAACGCCAGCGCTGCAGCACTGGCGTTGAGTGGCGTCATCACGTGGGTCATGCCGGCTGTTCCGTTCCATCGGATAGCGTCGAGCCTAACGCGCTACGTGCTGCGACAAGGATGAAATAGCTGTAGGCCTGCGCCGGTACGTGGCACCAGCGGCGCGAAGGTGATCGATCATCAGCCCGCGACGCAAACAGCCAATGATTGGTGCGTCCGCAGCGTCAAGCCGGCGGTTTTTCCTGCAGTACACCGTTATGCAACACCAGCGTGCGATCCATGCGCGCGGCCAAGCGCGTGTCGTGAGTGACGAGGATGAAGCTGGTGCCGATTTCGTGATTGAGTTCCAGCATCAGCGCGTACACCTGCGCGGCGTTGCCTTCGTCGAGGTTGCCGGTCGGTTCATCGCCGAGCACGCAGGCTGGTCGCGTCACCAGCGCGCGTGCCACGGCACAGCGCTGGCGTTCGCCGCCGGACAGTTCGGATGGCTTGTGTTCCATGCGCGCTCCCAGGCCAACGCGTTCGAGCAACACCGACGCCCGCTCCTGCGCTTCGCTGATCGGCGTACCGCGGATCAGCAGCGGCATGCACACGTTTTCCAGCGCGGTGAACTCGGGCAGCAAGTGATGAAACTGGTAGATGAAGCCGAGGGAGCGATTGCGCACGCGACCGCGCTCGGCATCCGACAGCGTGGACAGCATGCGCCCATCGACCTCCACCTCGCCGGCGCTGAGCGTGTCCAGCCCGCCAATGATGTGCAGCAGCGTGCTCTTGCCCGAGCCGGAAGCGCCGACGATGGCCATCGTCTGCCCGCGCTTGAGCGCAAAGCTGACGTTGTTCAGCACTTCCGTGCGCAGACCACCTTCGGCATACGTCTTGGCTACGCCGCTGGCGCGCAGCACGTTTTCGCTCAATGGCATCGCGTGTTTCTCATTCATAGCGCAGCGCCTGCGCCGGCTGGGTGCGCGACGCACGCCACGCGGGATACAGCGTGGCCAGCAGCGAGAACGTGAACGTCAGCAGCGCCACCCAGCCGACATCGTGCCAGTCCAGACGGCTGGGCACCTCGCTGATGTAATACACGTCCGGCGAGAGAAACGTGACGTTGAATGTGTGCTCGATCCACTTGACGATGCTTGGCAATTTCCACGACAGCAGCGAGCCCAGACCCACACCAAAACCAATGCCGACAAAGCCCACCAGCAAACCCTGCACCATGAACATGCCCATGATGCTGCGCGGCGTGGCACCGAGCGTGCGCAGGATCGCGATGTCGGCCTGCTTGTCGGTGACCAGCATCATCAACATCGAAATCAGGTTGATCACGGCCACCAGAATGATCAGCGAGAGGATGATGAACATCACCATCTTTTCCATCGACAGCGCGGAAAACAGATTGGCGTTGGTGTCCATCCAGGTCTGCACGCGATACACCTGCCCCAGCTGACTCTCCAGTTCGCTGGCGACCGGCCGCGCGTTGAACAAATCATCCAGACGCAGGCGAATACCCGTCGGGCCGGTCAGACTGTTGAGCTTCTCCGCGTCGCCCATGTTCACCAGCGCGAGCCCGGAATCGAATTGCTCCATGCCCAGCACAAACAAGCCGGTGACGTGAAACGCGCGCATGCGCGGCACGCTGCCCAGCGGCGAGGCGCGCAGATCCTGCACGGCCATGGTGACCCGATCGCCCACGCCCACCCCGAGGCTCATCGCCAGGTCCCGGCCGAGCACGATGTTCCAGCTGCCCGGCGTCAACTGATCCAACTTGCCGGCGATCATGTGCTGGGCAATATCGACAACCTTCGGCTCCTGTGCAGGCTCAATGCCGCGCACCATCGCCGCACCCGAGCGTCGTGCCAGCAGCATCGCCTCGGTTTCCACATAGGGCGCCGCACCCAGCACGTGGGGATTGCCCTCGGCAATCTTCAGCGCGCGTGGCCAGTCTTGCAGGCTTTCACCGACGCCGGACACCGTGGCGTGCGACACCGCGCCGAGAATGCGCGTACGCATCTGATAGTCAAAACCATTCATCACCGACATCACCGTGATCAGCGCAATCACGCTGATCGCGATGCACACGATCGACACGGTGGAAATGAAGGAGATGAACTGGTTGCGTCGCTTGGCCCGGGTGTAGCGCAAGCCGATGAAAAGTTCGAGCGGTCGAAACATGGCAACCTGATGCGTGGGATACAACAAAGTGCGCCATTCTGACACCGGCGGCGATGCTGCGCGAACACACGGTGCGCCGCTGCCGCAGAGTGCCCGAAGTGGCAAGATGCAGCAAGTCAATGACGTGCAGCGTTGCCGCCCGCAGGAGCCTCATTCAGAGACGCGGGAGAGCTTCGTCAGCTTGCATGGTTGCCAGCCGCATGCGCAAGCGCCGACGGATATCGGCGTCGCTGTTGTCCGGCCCCAGCAGCAAGGTCTGCACGCCGAGCCCCGGCGCACGCAGGCGCAACAACACGAAGGCGCCGAGGGCACGAAACGACAGTAGTGTCGCGGCCACATCATCGTGTGACGACAGATGCAGCGTCCACTGTTGATCCGCATCCCAGCCGGCAGCCACGATCGGCCCACGAGCCATCTGGCGCAAAGCACGCCAGGTTGCCACCAGCACAACCGCTGCCAGCAGCGCCTCCGCATACAGCGGCAACGCGCTCAAGCCAATGCATAGCAGTGCAAGCGCAACAACGCCAGACAACGCCCGGCGCAACAGCCGCGACGGCCGATATTCAAAGCCGATGGCGGGTGCGGATGGCATCGATGATGGCCTGCCAGTCGGCACGTGGTGGGCGCGAGTGGCCCATGACCCAGTCCCACAGATCAGGGTCCTGTTCGTTCAACAACTCGTCGAACGCATTTTGTTGGGCGGCGTCTGCACCGGCAAATGATTCATCCAGCCAGCCACCAAACAGTGCGTCCAGCTCGCGCGTGCCGCGACGGACCCGCCAGCTCAGGCGTTTGCGCCGAGCTTCGTCCACAGGTTCAGAAGACATAACGTTGATTCCTGGCGCCCCGAATCCGGGGCTGCGTTGCGCGCTCGTCCGCGAGGACGCGACCCGCGACCCATTGCGCTGGACGGCGAATGGTTCAACCACGTCGAGCGATCATCAGTTTCTTGATCTCGGCAATCGCCCTGGCCGGGTTCAGTCCCTTGGGACAGGTACGCGTGCAATTCATGATGGTGTGACAGCGATACAGTTTGAATGGATCTTCCAGGTCGTCCAGACGCTCACCAGTAGCCTCGTCGCGACTATCCACCAGCCAACGATACGCCTGCAGCAACACCGCCGGTCCGAGATAGCGGTCGCCATTCCACCAATGGCTGGGACAGCCGGCCGTGCAGCATGCACACAGGATGCACTCATAGTAGCCGCTGACCTTCTCGCGCTCCTGCGGCGACTGCAATCGCTCGCGATCCGGGGTCGGACTTTGCGTGCGGATCCACGGCTTGATGGAGGCATATTGCGCGTAGAAATGCGTGAGGTCAGGTACCAGGTCGCGCACCACCGGCATGCTTGGCAGTGGGTAGATACTGATCTCGCCGGCACAATCGGCGATGGCCTGCGTGCAGGCCAGCCAGTTCGTGCCATTGATGTTCATGGCGCAACTGCCGCAAACGCCTTCGCGACAGGAACGACGCAGCGTCAACGTGGGATCGACTTCGCAGCACCAGCGGCTGGGTGATGTTTGCCCGGTTGTACCTTGGAGTTCTTCGGCAATGCAAACGCAGCCATCCCCCCGTACTCCTCAAGTTGGTACTGCGAAGGAGTAACCCGCTCGGGCGACTCCCAGCTCGGCCTTGATAGTACCAGTGGCGTAATCCCCGCGTCGCGAAGTGACTCAGCCGCGCCGCGCGACCATCAACTTCTTGATCTCGGCAATCGCCTTGGCCGGGTTCAAGCCCTTCGGGCAACTGCGCGTGCAGTTCATGATGGTGTGGCAGCGATACAACTTGAACGGATCTTCCAGATCGTCCAGACGCTCGTTGGTGGCTTCATCGCGGCTGTCGACGATCCAGCGATAGGCTTGCAGCAAAATGGCCGGGCCGAGGTATTTGTCGCCATTCCACCAGTAACTCGGACAACTGGTGGAGCAGCACGCGCACAGGATGCATTCGTACAAACCATCCAGCCGCTTGCGCTCTTCAGGTGACTGCAGGCGCTCACGAGTTGGCTCAGGGCTCTGCGTGCGAATCCACGGTTTGATTGAGGCAAACTGCGCGTAAAAATGCGTGAGGTCAGGCACCAGATCCTTCACTACCGGCATGTGCGGCAATGGATAAATCTTGATGTCGCCCGCAGCCTGCTCGCTGATCGAACAAATGCACGCCAGTGTGTTGACGCCATTGATGTTCATCGCACACGAACCGCAGATGGCTTCGCGGCAGGAGCGGCGCAACGTGAGCGTCGGATCAACTTCGTTTTTGATTTTCAGTAATGCATCCAGCACCATTGGCCCACACCCGGCGAGATCGACCTCGAAGCTGTCGATGCGCGGGTTTTGTCCGTCGTCAGGCGACCAGCGATAGATACGGAAGGTGCGCGGCTTTTTTGCATCCTTGGCCGGGTAACGTTTGCCCGGCTGGATCTTGGAGTTCCGTGGCAGCGTGAATTCACCCATGGCAATGCCCTTCAATGTTCTTGAAAACGGCACGCAACCGTAAGCCGCGATACCGCAAGTTTTATACGCGTGGATATGGAAACCTTGTGCGCCAGATCAGTAAACGCGCTTGCCCAACGGCACCGAAGCCACTTCGTCGGTCAGCGTGTTCATGTGCACCGGGCGGAAATCAAAACGCGTGTTGCCAGCCGGATCGACCCACACCAAGGTGTGCTTCAGCCAGTTGACGTCATCGCGCTCAGGGTAGTCTTCCCGCGCGTGGGCACCTCGAGTTTCCAATCGCTGCTCGGCCGAATGCATGGTTGCCACCGCCTGCTCCAGCAGGTTGGCCAGCTCCAGCGTCTCGATCAGGTCGGAGTTCCAGATCAGGGAGCGATCGGTGACGTGGACGTCCTTGAACGAATTGAAGACCTCGGTAATTTTCGCCTTGCCCTCGGCCAGCGTGCTGCCGTCGCGAAATACCGCGGCGTACTTCTGCATGGTGCGCTGCATGGTCAGACGAATCTGCGCTGTCGGCGTGCTGCCATTGGCATTGCGCAAGGTCTCGAAACGCTCCATCGCCTTATCCAGCAGACCGACCGGCAGATCCTTGTGCGGCGTGTCCGGCTTGATGATCTCCGCGCAGTACTCGGCCACGGCACGCCCGAACACCACCAGATCCAGCAACGAATTGGAACCCAGGCGATTACCGCCATGCACGGAGACGCACGCCGCCTCGCCCACCGCAAGCAAGCCGGGAACTGGCACGTTGACGTCATCGCCGCGTTTCTGCACCACCTGACCGTGAATATCAGTCGGAATGCCACCCATCACATAGTGCGCCGTAGGTAGTACCGGAATCGGTTCCTTGGTGACGTCGACGCCGGCAAAGATACGTGCGGATTCGGCAATCCCTGGCAAGCGCAAATGGATGACGTCGGCGCCCAAGTGCATCAGGTTGAGCAACAAATGATCCTTGTGCTCACCCACACCGCGACCTTCATTGATCTCCACAGTCATCGCGCGGCTGACCACATCACGTGAAGCCAGATCCTTCGCATGCGGTGCATAACGCTCCATGAAGCGTTCACCGGTGGAGTTGGTGAGATAGCCGCCCTCACCGCGCACACCTTCGGTGATCAGGCAACCCGCACCGTAGATACCCGTCGGGTGGAACTGCACGAACTCCATGTCCTGCAATGCCAGACCCGCGCGCAGCACCATGCCGCCACCGTCACCAGTGCACGTGTGCGCTGAGGTGCAGCTGAAATAGGTACGCCCGTAACCGCCCGTCGCCAGGATGACGGCGTGCCCGCGGAAGAAGTGCATCGTGCCTTCGTTCATGTCCAACGCCAGCACGCCGCGACACACGCCTTCCTTGTCGAAGATCAGGTCGATGACGAAATACTCGACGTACACCGTGGCGCCATGTGCCAGCGCCTGCTGGTACAGGGCATGCAACATGGCGTGGCCAGTGCGGTCGGCCGCCGCGCAGGTGCGCTGTGCCTGTTCCTTGCCGTAGTTCGTCGACATGCCGCCAAACGGGCGCTGGTAAATCTTGCCCTCATCGGTGCGCGAAAACGGCACACCCTGATGCTCCAGCTCGATGACTGCACGCGGCGCATCCTTGCACATGTACTCGATCGCATCCTGATCGCCCAGCCAGTCGCCACCCTTGACCGTGTCATAAAAGTGGAAGCGCCAGTCGTCCGGGTGCATGTTGCCGAGCGCTGCGGAAATGCCGCCCTGAGCTGCGACCGTGTGCGAACGCGTAGGGAATACCTTGCTGATACACGCCGCTTTGAGGCCCTTTTCAGCCAGGCCAAACGTGGCGCGCAGCCCGGAACCGCCAGCGCCAACCACGATCACGTCATACAAATGTTGTTGGATTTCCACGAAACTGCTCCTCGCGTCTCAGGGGGTCAGCGCAATGCGCAACACGGCCAGCACGCTGGCGAGCGCACCGATGACCGCAAGGAAGTAAACCGCCACCAGTGCCACCACTTCTCTCCAACGGGTGTGCACGTAGTCCTCGATCACTACCTGCAGGCCAAGCGCCGCGTGCCAAAACATCGCCAGCAGGAACGCGATCATCAACAACGCGTTCCACGGCTGTGCCAGCGTGGTACGCGCCGTCGCATAATCGGCACCGAGCAAGCTCAGCACTAAAATCACGAACCAGATACCCAACGCCACCAGCGCCGCAGCGGTAATGCGCTGCACCCACCAGTGGTGCACACCCGAATGCGCCGAGCCCAGACCACGCGCAATCTTGACCGGATGGCGCTGGTCTTTCACGGCAACGTCCTTTGCAGTCATGCCGCACCCCCGGCTGTCAGCACATACGCCCACACCACGACCGTGAGCACCGCGCTGCCAACCGCAGACAGCCAGCTGGAGCGCACGAACTGCGCAATCTCGTAGCCCGCGCCGGCGTCCTGGATCAGATGCCGCACGCCGTTGCACAAGTGATAGAACAACGACCAACTCCAACCCAGCAACAGCAACATGCCGATCGGGCTGCCAATGACCCTGCGGAATTCGTTGAAGCCGTCTTCACCGCCAGCGAGCTTCACCAGTCCGCAAACGACAACCAGGGTGCCTACTGACAGCGCAATACCAGTGGCGCGATGCAAGATGGAACTGACCATCTGCACTTGCCATCGATAGACTTGGATATGCGGAGAGAGCGGTCGTTGCGTATCTGCCATGGCGGCTATCCTGTGTGGAATCGCTGATGTTGTGCGGTGCCAGCCCCTGCCCCACCCTCGGCGTCTTGCGCGCCATGGACGGCGCTCAGAAGTCGATACAGCGTCCGTTCTTTTCCCAGTCGCCGTAGCGCGTGGGATCGAGAGTCGATGGCTCGCGTGCCAACACTACCTTGTCCGCGTCGCTCTTGACAGGCGTCGCCGACGGCTCCGCCGGGGCGGGTTCCGCAGGTATATGAATGTGGGAAGGAGTATCGGACATGGGGTTTTGTCAGCCGGCAAATCGTAATACTTGCGGCGTGGCAGCACAACCGGGACACGCCGGTGCGAACGCTGTTGCGTACCGCTGCACTTGCACACCGCCGAGCGCGCCCCAACTCCATGCGGCATGACAACACCCTTTGTCGGCCACACTGTACTGATCGAAGGCGCTGACGCGATCGCGTTCGCACATGCGCAATTCAGCAGCCACGTCAGCTCACTGGCACGCGGGCAATGGCAGTTCAGCGCATGGCTGGACGCGCAAGGTCGGGTACGCGCGTTGTTTCACCTGGCGCGCCGCAACGAGGATCAATTGCTGTTGCTGCTGCGTGGCGGCGATGCGGCCACATTGGCGGAAGCGCTGCGACGCTACGTGTTTCGTGCCAGGGTCAGCGTATCGGCAGCTGCGCCCCGTGCGCTCAGCACCGGCCCCGCCGCGCCACTGCATGCGTTCGTGACCCACGGCAACATGCTCACGTTCGGTTGTGGCGACCACAGCCTGCAAATCGGCGCAGTACAGGGCGGCGACATGCATTGGCGCCTGCCGCAACTGCACGCCGGTTGGCCGTGGCTGCCGCCAGTGGCGCTGGATACCTGGCTGCCCCCGGCGCTGTCGTTGCACCGCTTGCTGGCGACAGTGACTGACAAAGGCTGCTACCCCGGGCAGGAAATCATTGCGCGGCTGCACTTTCGTGGCGGACACAAACGACACCTGCACAGCGCCACGCTGTCGCGCCCGGCGGTGGCTGGTGAGCGACTGCATATCGACGGTCGCGATGTCGGTTGCATACTCGATGTGGTTATCACGAGTACGCAAGTCGAGGCGCTCATTGTTGTTACTGACGAGGCTGCGGCTGGTGCAATAGATGGACGTCTGGACGTCCATGCCGACAACCTCGTCATTCTGCTGAATACGACCTGGCCAGCATGAAGCAGTCCGCTGCCAAATGATGGAAGCGCTGCACGATTGGCAAGGCTTCGCACAAAGTGAGTGTGAAGTGAACGTGATGTCGCAGGCACTTGTCAGCAGCGCAATCCGCCACTAGGCTCCACCGATCAAATATCGCGACATCCTTCTGGTGGATGTCGAAATGCGCGACGAATCGGAAGAATCCGAATCGGCGCGACCCGGCAGATTTCCGTCGGATGACATATCCCCTCCGCATGATTGACGCGGAGGTGTTGCAGGCAACACGGTCGCCACTGGCTGCGCAGCGCCACGCAACGTTCAACCTCGCTCGGCAAGCTATCGCCCGCCGTTCGAATGCCACAATCCCGTGGCAAACGCCCAATCGTGGATTATTCGATTGCGGCGATTCATCCAGGTGGAACGGCCTGCCCGCCCGTCCACCGCAACGGCGTGTCGAGCTGTTCATGCTCGGCGCGTACAGCACGCTGGAGGCAGAACTGATGAATCTTTCCATGCTGTTATGGCTGACCACACTCATGCCGCAGCCCGTCGCTGATCACGCCTGCCTGGCCACCACGGTGTACCTGGAGGCGCGCAGCGAAAGCACCAACGGTCAGTTGGCCGTTGCCGAGGTCGCCCTGCGTCGTCGTGATCGCGGCACTTGGGGTGACACCTTGTGCAAGGTCGTGACGGCGCCGCATCAATTTGCGACATCCACTACACCGGGTTCCTTCGCCATCGACAATCCCGATGCGTTCAACAAGGCTTGGGAGGTAGCGGGCCGTTCGATCCAGAATTGGCAACTGCCGGTGGCGCAGCGGCGCATGCTGGTACCGCGCGCTGATCACTTCACGACACTGGCGGTGGTACCCAGTTGGTCGCTCAACCGACCGAGTACGACGATCGGCGATCACGCGTTCTACGCAGTGAACTGATCAGCGTGCGGTGAAACCTGTCTGCCAAATGCAAGAGGCCCCCGATTGGGGGCCTCTTGCATTTGGCAACACCAAACACTCATGCCGCCGGACGGCTGGACGGCTATACCTGCCACCTGTCCATCGTGTTCAATGCATCAACGCGCGTACACCTGACCGTTGCTGACTTGAACATAGTCACCACTGCGCACACCGGGATTCTGCCGCTGTGTGACGGTCGCGTACTGGCCGTCGTCAAGGCGCACCACGATGCGCCACGCGGTGCCGCCGCCATCATTGCGCTTGCCCACCTGATTGCCGATCACGCCGCCTGCGACAGCACCACCTACGGTCGCCGCCTTGCGTCCGTCACCTTTGCCAATCTGGTTGCCGAGCACGCCACCGGCTACCGCGCCGATGATCGCGCCCAGGGTGCCGCCATTGCCGCTGCTGCCATCGGTGTAGACCTGCTGTACCTCCTGCACAACACCACAGTTTTGGCAGCGCGCCTGGCGGCCACCGTAACTGTTGGATTGCGGGTAACTCCGGTTGTACTGGCCACTATTGCCGTAAGGCTGGGTGACACAACCGCCCAGCGCCAGGCCACCGGAAAGTACGGCAGCGAAAGCCAATTTGCCTGCTAGTGCATTCATGATCAATCCTTCTTCAGTGGGTATCTTGACGAGCGTTGACGCTGAGCTGATCAGCTCAGCTCAGCGCGCATCGGAAACAGCGGTGACACCTTCCTGCACCTGCACGCGATCACCCGGGTCATGATCCATCCGTACCGAGCGGGTTACCCCGTTGTAGACGTAACGCACGTCGTAAGCGGTGATCTTGCTCGCGCCAGTGCTGTTGACCGTGCGGCAGCGGCGTTCAACACTGGACGTCACCTGCCCGCGCTGACGGCTGGCCTCGATGCGATTGCCCGCATAGCCGCCACCAACGGCACCGGCCACCGTGGCGAGCGTCTTGCCCTTGCCGCCGCCGATCTGGTTGCCGAGCAAGCCACCTGCGACAGCACCAATGGCAGTTCCGACCACCCGATGCTCATCGCGCGGCGGTGTCGTGTGATTGACGACCTCGTCGCGGCACACCTGCTTGGGCGTGTTGGCCGCCTCGCGCACCGGGTCCACACTGATGACTTTGGCGTACTTGATTCCAGCGTCCGCGCCTGGCGCTGAATCACCCGCTGCGCCAGAGGACAACAACCCGGAGCCATCGGACGTACCGGCATCGGCGTTGCGATTGCAACCGGAAACACCCACGGCGAGCGCCGCCGCGATGCCGATGCTGAGCGCGTTGATCATCATTCTGTTCATCAGTGTCTCCTCCGCTGTTCGCGGCAATGATTGATGCGTTGTGCATCCTTGTCATTGCGCGTCCTGCTTATTGAACCCTTGTCTAACTGAATCGGACCTAGACCATCATCGTTGCGTTATCGTTACGTTGCCACTGTTGTGCGCGTTGTGTGTTGTCGCGGAAATCACCTGCCCATGTTTGTTGACAGCCATGTCCATCTTGATCATGTCGCGTTCGACGCCGATCGCGCGCAAGTACTGGAACGCGCGCGCGCAGCCGGGGTTGAAATGCTGGTGGTGCCTGCCGTGGACGCCGGCAGCTGGCCGCAAATCCGGCAGTTGTGCGCACGCAGTAACCGAACCTTTCCCGCATACGGCCTGCATCCGCTGTGCACGCGCGCCGCGCGCTGGAGGAGGTCAGCCTGGCGCTGCGCGAGGTGGGCGGCTTGCGCGGTGTGGTGCACAGCTTTTCAGGCAGTCAGGAACAGGCCGCACGTTTGTGGAGCATGGGCTTTTATCTGGGTATCGGCGGACCGATAACCTACCCGCGCGCGCAGCGTTTGCGGCGCATTGTGACGCACATGCCAAGCGAGTTTCTGCTGCTGGAGAGCGACGCGCCGGACCAGCCCGATGCCAATCATCGCGGTCAGCGCAACGAGCCGGCGCGGGTGGCCGGGATCGCGCAGTGCATCGCGATGCTGCGCAGTGAACCCGTCGCCACACTCGCCGCGACCACGAGTGCCAACGCATGCCGATTGTTTGGCCTCGACCGACCGAGGCCATAACCCTGCACGCCGTGTCAGTTGTGCGGCGGTGAACGTTGCGCAATGCCGTCGCAGCACTTGCACAGCGCTGTGCGACTTCGCTATGTTACTTCACTGATGAATTATGAGCTGGTGAAATGGCGCAGCTTGGCGAATGCATCCTCACCATGGACCAGGGCATTGGCCGGGTAAGTCAGACCATTCCGGAAATGCCGGCGGCACAAGCGCGTCTATGCCGTCTGATGCTGATCGTCGGCGGCCGTCTGCAACGCGAGCTGGAAGCCATCGTCAAACCGTATCGGATCAATCACAGCGAGTTCACCACGCTGATGATCCTGGACAGTCGGCCAGATGGCTGTTCCACGCCCGGCGAGTTGTGCGACTTGGCCACACAAGGCGCCACCAACATGACGCGCATCGCCAACGCGTTGCTCACGCGTGGACTGATCTCACGCCGCAGCAACGCGCACGATCGTCGGCAGGTGGTCATCCGCATTACCGCCGCCGGGCGTCGCCTTGCGCAAAAGATGCTACCGCCGATGTTTCCGCGTATCGCCGATGCGTTCACCGGATTCAGCGCCATCGAGCGCGATGAGTTGCGCCGGTTGTTGTGCAAGCTGGCAGCAAATCTCGATCAACTGGACAGCCGCCCCGCGCCATGAAGCAAACTTTCTCTGTCCTGCTCGCCCAGCGTTTGCTGCCGGCGCCAACCGTCCCGCCTCGCGGCACGGGTAACCATGCGGCGAAGACATCGACCAGCGTCGGCAACGCGCAGCGCACAGAAAATCGGTGGCGCGTTGGTCGCATGACGCTGCCGGCAACGCTGCTGCTGCTCGTCGCCGGCTGCGCCAGCATCCCCGCACGACTCGGTCAACCGACATTGCGCGACAGCGTGCCACTGGCCGGACTGGACATACCCACGCGCGACGGCTGGCCGCAGTCACAGTGGTGGCGCACCTACAACGATGATCAGCTCGATGCGCTCATCGCGCAGGCGATGGCGCATGCGCCCGATCTGGCGCTGGCGCAAGCGCGCGTGCGCAGTGCCGAGCAATCCGCGCGCATGGCGGCAGCGCAAGCAGGATTGTCGATCAATGGCCAGGCACAAGTCGCCCGTCAGCGCATGAGTGATCACGGACTGATCCCGAGCCAGTTCCTCGGTTTCAGCTGGTACAACCAGGCCGACCTTGGCGTGCAACTGCAATACGATTTCGACTGGTGGGGCAAGAAGCGCGCAAGCATTGAGTCAGCGCTGGACCAGGCGCACGCCGCCAAGGCCCAGCGCAGTGCAGCGGCTCTGGCCATTCAGTACGCCGTGGCGGATACCTATTTTGCATGGCAGGCCGACACCGCACGCGCGCAGCTGGCACAGCAATCAGCAACGGTGCAGCAGCAGCTCGCGCATATTGCCCGGCTGCGCGTGACGCAAGGTGTCGACTTGCCGGATACCGCACAGTCTGCCCGCGCACAATCGGCTGCCGCGCGTGAAATGCAGGTGGCGCTGGAAGGCTCGGCGCAGATTCGCCATGCGGCATTGGCATCACTGCTCGGCATTGCGCCGAGTGACCTGCCACCACTGCAGCCGCGTACGTTGCCAACGGTGGAGGCCGGCCTCCCGGCCAATGCCGGCCTCGACCTGCTGGCGCGGCGGCCGGACATTGCGGCAAACCTGTGGCAGGTACAAGCCGCACTCAGGCAAACCGATGTGGCGCGCGCACAGTTCTACCCGGACATCAGCATCAGCGCGATGGCGGGCCTGTCGAGCATTGAGCTGGGCAAACTGCTTACCACCGACAGTCGCGTGTTCGGGCTGACGCCAGCGCTGCATCTGCCGATTTTCAGCGGCGGACGATTGCAGGCCAACTACGGCGTTGCCCGTGCGCAACTGGACAGTGCCGTGGCGCAATACAACTCCACCGTGGTGAACGCGGCGCGCGAAGTTGCCACGCAAGTGCTTGGCGCTCAGCAGACCGCAGCGCGCGTCCAGCAGCAGCACATACAGCTGCAAGCGGACACGCAACTACTGGCCAGTGCGCAGGCACGACAACGTCAGGGCGTGCGCGATGCACGCGAAGCCTTGGCTGCACAGGCGCAACTGTTGCAGCAACGCGATGCAGCAATGCAGCTTGAAGCACAGGCCGTGGCGACCGACCTCAACCTGATCAAGGCGCTCGGTGGCGGTTACCACTTGCCGGTCGCGACACCGACTTCAAGCCGCGCGGCTGATGCCGCTCTCTCCCCTTCTGCTGGAAATGCCTCGCATGAGCAGCGCTGATACCACCACGGCGAACGAACCCACACCCGAGCAGCCGCATGACAGCGGACTGGCCGCCAAGGACCCGCGCAAACGCCGTCGCGCGTTGTTCATCGTGTTTGCGGTCTTTGTGCTCAGCGGCGCGATCTGGGTGCTGCTGCAGATTTTTGTGTTCTCCACGCGGGTCACCACCGACAACGCGTACGTTGGCGGCAATCAGGTGGCGATCTCGGCGCAGGTACCCGGTACGGTGATCGCGATCCTTGCCGACGACACGCAACACGTCAGTGCCGGGCAGACTCTGGTGAAGCTGGACAGTACCGACGCACAGGTGCGCCTGAGTCAGGCCAGCAGCATGTTGGCGCAGGCCGTACGCCAAGTACGCCAGCAGACGGATTCGGCCAGCAGCAGTGATGCGGCAGTCAGAGCCCGACAGATTGACGTGAGCAAGGCGCAAGCCGACCTCAAGCGTCGCTTGCCGCTGATTGCCGCGCAAGCGGAGTCGCCAGAGATCGTGCAGCACCTGCGCGATGGTGTGGCGCAGGCTCAGGCGGCGTTGCAGGTGGCGCAGGCACAGGCGTCTGCCGCACACGCAAGCATCGAGGGCACCGACGTGGCCGACAACCCCGCCGTACAGCAGGCGCGGGCGAACTTTCGCGCCACATGGGTGGCCGCGCAGCGCAACACCATCGTCGCGCCGGTCGCCGGTTACGTCATCCAGCGCAGCGTACAGCTCGGCAACAGCGTGCAACCAGGACAGCAGTTGATGACCGTGGTGCCGCTGCACAATTTGTGGATCGACGCGAACTTCAAGGAAGGCCAGCTGCGCCACATCCGCATTGGCCAAAGCGCGAAGATCAGCACGGACTTGTATGGCAGCGACGCGGAATTCCACGGCAAGGTGATCGGGCTGGGCGCGGGTACCGGCGCGGCGTTTTCGCTGCTGCCGGCGCAGAACGCCACGGGCAACTGGATCAAGGTCGTGCAACGTGTACCCGTGCGTATTGCGCTGGATGATCAGGAACTGGACCGTCACCCGCTGCGCGTGGGCTTGTCCACCGATGTCACCGTGGACATCCGCGACGACAAGGGCGCCGTGCTGACTACCGCCGCCGACACCACACCGGCGGCGCAGACCAGCGTGTACGACGCAGTGGCCAGTCAGGCCGACGCCGAGGCCGAACGCATCATCCAAGCGAACCTTGGCGCGAGCATTCAGCACGTTCATGGAAGTGCTGGACATGACCATCGTCAACGTCTCGGTGCCGCACATTGCCGGCAGCCTCGGCGTGAGCCCGAGCGAGGGTACGTGGACAATCAGTTCCTACGCCCTCGCCAGCGCGATCATGCAACCACTCACGGGCTGGCTGGCGCGACGCTTTGGCGAAGTGCGCACGTTCATCACTTCAGTGGGTTTGTTTGTACTGTTTTCCATGCTGTGCGGTCTGGCTACCAGCATGCCCATGCTGGTGGTGTTCCGCCTTGCGCAGGGCGCCGGCTCCGGTCCCATGGTGGCGTTGTCGCTGGCGTTGTTGCTGTCCAGCTATCCCAAAGCCAGGCAAGGCATGGCGCTGGCGTTGTGGGCCATGACCGTGGTGGTAGCGCCCATCTTCGGGCCGATTCTCGGCGGCTGGCTCACCGACAATTTCTCATGGCCGTGGATCTTCTATATCAACGTGCCAGTTGGCGCGCTCGCGGCGATCATCACCTGGGCCTTGCTGCACAAGCGCGAAACCAAAACCTTCAAGACGCCGATTGATGTGGTCGGGCTGGTGCTGCTGGTGGTGGGCGTGGGCGCGCTGCAATTCATGCTGGACAACGGCAACGACAATGACTGGTTTGCTTCACCGATGATCATGACGCTGGGCATCACCGCACTGGTGTGTCTGACCTTCCTGATCGCCTGGGAGGTGCTGGCCAAACACCCGGTGATCGATCTGGCACTGTTCAAACGGCGCAACTTCACCGTGGCGGTGGTGGCGCTGTCGCTGGGCATGATGGCGTTCTTCGGCATCAACGTGGTGTTCCCGTTGTGGTTGCAGATAACGCTGGGCTATACCGCGACATGGGCCGGGTTGGCCAGTGCCCCCGTGGGTGTCCTGGCGTTCGTGATGGCGCCCATCATCGGTGCGAACATCCAGCGCCTGGAGTTGCGCGCGGTGGTCACGTTCGCGTTCGTCGTGTTCGCCGTGACCTCATTCTGGTTTGCCAGCTTCGACAGCACCGCGTCATTCGGGACGCTGGTGTTTCCACGCTTCGTGATGGGCATTGGCATCGCCTGCTTCTTCATCCCGCTCAATCAGATGTATCTGTCCGGGTTGCCCGCCGATCAGGTGGCGAGCGCTTCCGGGCTGGCGAACTTCTGCCGCACACTGGCGTCAAGTATTTCCACTGCGGCGACGGTGACGCTGTGGACGCATCGCGCTGACTACCACCACGCCACGTTGACCGAGCACATCACGCCCGCTGCGCCGGCGACCAACCACTTCCTGCAGCAACTGCAGCACGGTGGCTTTTCACCGCGGCAGGCGCTGGGCGTGATCGACCAATTGATCACGCGCGAGGCATTGACGCTGGCCGTCAACGACGTGTACGTGGTGTGCGCGTGGCTGTTTCTGGCGATGATCCCGCTGCTGTGGTTTGCACGTCCGCCGTTCGGCAATACCGGTGGCGCAGTGGGCCATTGATGCAGCATTGCTGCGCAGCATCGCTCTGGTGCAGCGCAATACGTTCTGCTAATTTGTGGGTCATGACCCAAGCCAAACGCATCATCAAGAAGTACCCGAATCGCCGTTTGTACGACACGGAGATTTCCAGCTACATCACGCTGGAGGAAATCCGCCAGCTGGTGCTGGACAACGAGGACTTCGAGGTTCGTGACGCCAAGAGCGGAGCGGACCTGACCCGATCGGTGTTGCTGCAGATCATCTCCGAGCACGAGGACGAGGCGCAGCCGATGCTGTCCCCGCAACTGCTGAGCCAGATCATCCGCTTCTACGGCAACTCGCTACAGGGCTTCATGGGGCCGTATCTGGAGCGCAGCCTGCAAGTGTTTCTGGACCAGCAGACGCAGTTCCGCAGCCAGCTCAACAGCTTGATGGGGCAAACCCCGTGGAACACGTTGAACGACCTGACTGCGCGCAACATGGACGCGTGGAAAGCGATGCAACGTGGCCTGATGGAAACGGCCGCCAAGGTCGTTCCTCCCCCTCCGTCCAGCGGCCGCAGCAGCAAGAAATCCAGCTGACCGAGGCCAGCATGCTGATGGGGGCCGGTCACTCAATCGCGCGCACTCCGCGTTCTTGCCGTTGCCCGCAGCCAGCGCGGCCGCCATCCACAACGAAGAATCCATGAATCGATTTCCTGCGCCACAACGCATTGCTGTCGTTACCGGCGGCATTGGCGGTCTCGGTACGGAAATCTGTCGTCAGCTCGCGCGTGCCAATCGTCTGGTAATCGCCGTCGATCTTGCCGCACGCACGGAACGCGTGGCTGTATTTCGTACTGAAGTCGCCGATCTTGGCGCGGCCATCAGTTTCGCGGCCGCCGACGTCAGCAACTTTGACAGCTGCGCGCAACTGATCGAATGCATCGAACAGCAGCACGGCAGCGTCGACATCCTGGTCAACGCTGCCGGTATCACCCGCGACGCCAGCTTGCGCAAGATGTCGCCGCAGCAATGGCACGAACTGATGCAGGTGAATCTGGACGGCGTGTTCAACATGTGCCGCAACGTGATCGAAGGCATGAGCACGCGCGGCTTCGGGCGCATCGTCAACATCAGCTCGGTGAACGGTCAGACCGGGCAGTTCGGCCAGACCAACTATTCGGCGGCCAAGGCCGGCGTGCATGGTTTCAGCATGGCACTGGCGCGCGAAACCGCACGCAAGGGCATCACCGTCAACACCGTGTCGCCGGGCTATTGCGACACGCCGATGGTTGCCGCCGTATCCGCCGAAATCCGTGCGCAGATCATTGCCGGCATCCCGATTGGCCGCCTCGGCTCACCCGCCGACATCGCGCGTGCTGTCGCGTTTCTTGCCGACGATGAAGCCGGCTACATCACGGGTGCCAACCTGCCGGTCAATGGCGGTTACTTCATGAGCTTCTGACGGGCGCAATCAGTAAACACCCAGGCTCGCGCCTGGGTGTCGCGCACACGTCAATGCACCAGCTGGTTGATTTCCATGATCGGCAGCAGGATGGCGAGGACGATCACCAGCACGATGCCGCCCATGACCAGGATCATGACTGGCTCCAGCAGTGTCAGCAGGACCGCCAAGCGTCGTTCGAGGGTCTGCGTTTCGAGCTGCGCGGCGCGTTCGAGCATGTGTTCCAGCTTGCCGCTGGCTTCCCCACTACCTACCAGGTGCAGCATGAGCGGCACCGACGAGGATGGCCAGCGTGCTGGCGAAGCGTGAGGTGTTCAGTCCGCGTATGACCGCCCCGAGCCAGGGCAAGCGCAGCACGAAAGCGTGCCAGCGTCGGCGGTGGCGATCCTGTCGGAGCGTGACCCGCGCTCCGGTCGCGGCGCCGATGCCGATGCCGACAAGCCAGGGCCCGGCACTACGCAGGAAATCGGAGACCGCGATCAATGCGCGGGTGAGCAGCGGCAGGCTTTGCCGCGATTGCTGGAAAACCTGCACGATCTGCGGCACGACGTAGACCAGCAATCCGGTAACCACGCAGATGGCCACGAAGGTGACCAGGGCCGGATACAACAGAGCGAGGCTGGTTTTCTGGTGCAAAGCCTGGCGTGCGTCCAGATAGTCGGCAAGATGTTGCAACACGTTCGGCAATGCACCCGATTCCTCGCCGCCGCGCACCAGTGCCCGGTAATAGTCGGGAAAGTTTCGGCCGTAGACGCCCAGGGCGCCGGCGAGCGAAAGGCCGGCGGTGACTTCAGCCTTGACACCGCCAAGCACTTCGCGCGTCTTCGCTGCCGAGACTTCCTCGATCAACGCCGTCAGCGCACGCTCCATGGTGAGGCCGGAGGCAAGCAGTGTGGACAGTTGGCGCGTCAGCAGGCTCAGCTCGGCGGCGGGGATGCCGCGTGACCACAGTGGCGTTGCGCGCTCCCGGCTGCGAACGCGGTCGATGCGCTCCGGGTACAGGCCTTGCGTGCGCAACTGGGCGCGCGCCTGGCGTGGCGAATCGGCCTGCACCAGGCCGGACTTGGCGCGCCCAGCGAGGTCGAGTGCCTGGTAACGGAACGCCTCCATCGCATCACTCCCATCACATCAGCGCGCGCGGGTGACGCGCAGCACTTCTTCCAGGCTCACCGTGCCTTCAGCAGCGAGCCGCATGCCGTCATCGCGCAGCGAACCCATGCCACACGCACTGGCGCGCTGGCGCAGCGTCTGCTCGGCGACGCGGTCGTGGATGAGCTTGCGCAGGTCATCATTGACCGCGAGCAATTCGTAGATGCCGGTGCGGCCCTTGTAGCCGGAACGATTGCACGCGGGACAGCCGCGCGGCGCGTGGAAGTTGCCCGACATCGACTCCAAACCGACGCTGCGCAGCTGTATCGCATCTGGTGCCAGTGGCGTCCGGCATTCCAGACAAAGTTTGCGCACCAGACGCTGGGCGCCGATGCCGATCAGGCTGGAGGCCAGCAGAAACGGTTCAACACCCATGTCGACCAGACGGGTGACGGCGCTCACGGCGTCATTCGTGTGCAGCGTGGTGAGCACCAGATGGCCAGTGAGGCTGGCCTGGATGGCGATCTCCGCACTTTCCAGATCGCGAATTTCACCAATCATGATCACGTCTGGATCCTGACGCAGGATGGTGCGCAAGGCTCGCGCGAAAGTCATGTCGATGCGGCTGTTGGTCTGCGTCTGGTTGATGCCGTCGAGGTCGTATTCGATCGGGTCCTCGACGGTCATGATGTTCAGCGCCTTCGGGTCCAGACGCGACAGCGCGGCGTACAACGTGGTGGTCTTGCCAGAGCCGGTCGGGCCGGTCATCAGGATGATGCCGTGCGGCTCGCGGATCAGCGCATCCATCTGCGCGAGAGTGGCGTGGTCCATGCCCAGCCGCGACAGGTCGAGCCGCGCGGCCTGCTTGTCCAGCAGGCGCAGCACGACGCGTTCACCGTGCCCAGTCGGAATGGTCGACACGCGGACGTCGATCGGCTTGCCTGCCGCGCGCAGCGCGATGCGGCCGTCCTGCGGCAGGCGTTTCTCCGCAATGTCGAGCTGCGCCATGATTTTCACGCGCGACACGATGGCCGTGTGCAGCGCGCGCGCCGGCTCGATCAGGTCGCGCAGCGTACCGTCGATGCGCAGGCGTACCACCGAACGCGACTCGAACGGCTCGATGTGAATGTCCGAGGCGCCTTCGCGCAGCGCCTGGGTCAGCAGCGCGTTGATCAGGCGGATCAGCGGCGCGTCGTTCTGGCTGTCCAGCAGATCCTCGACCCGCGGAATTTCCTGCAGCAAGCGGGACAGGTCCAGGTCTTGCGCCAGATCGTCCGCCAGCGCGGCAGCGCCTTCGCCAGCGCCGTTGTACAACGTGGAGATGCGCTCGTCGAACTCGCCGGCACTGACGCGCTGCGCGCGAATGGGCACGCCCAGCGCACGCCGCAGTTCAGCCAGTGCGCCGGCCGACGCGTCATGGCGCATGACGGCTTCGGCCACGCCGTCACCCAGTCCGGTGACGACGATCCCGTTGGCCTTGGCGAAGGCGTACGGCACGGGTGGTTTCGTCAGCATGTCGCGATCACCGCCGCTCGTCCGCGTCGGCTGGGGCGGCCGGCAGGCGTGGCAGCAGTGGCTGCGGATCGTCGCGGTGTACCGCGCCGCGTACCGGCTCGGCGTGGATCTGCTGGCCGCGGATGTAGTCGTAGCGTTCGCTGGTCACCGCGTCGGCACGCCGCGCGTCACGCAGAATGGTCGGGCGCAGGAACACCATCAAATTGGTCTTGGTACGCGAGTGATTGTTGTAGCGGAACAGACCACCCAGCAGCGGAATATTGCCAAGCACGGGTACTTGGGACACGCCACCATTGACGGAATCCTGGATCAGTCCGCCCAGCACGATGATCTGCCCGTCGTCGACAAGAACCGTCGACTCGATCGAGCGCGTGTTGGTGATGACGCCAGCGGCATTGGTGGTGTCGGCAACGCTGGAAACTTCCTGATAAATCTGCAAGCGCACGACACCGCCTTCGGAGATCTGCGGACGGATCTTCAGGGTCAGTCCGACGTCCTTGCGCTCGATGGTCTGGAACGGCGATGGCGTGGTCGCTGCGCCCGAGACCGCGTACTGACCGGTGATGAACGGAACGTTCTGGCCAACCACGATCTTCGCCTCCTCGTTGTCGAGGGTGAGCAGGGTCGGCGTCGACAGGATGTTGGCATTGCTGTCCGTCTCCAGTGCGCGGGCGAGCAGGCCAAGGTTCAAGATCTGCACGCCACCGATCGTCACGGTGCCATGCATCGTGCCGATGTTCAGTCCCGGTCCGGCGCTGGCCGGGTTCTGCGCAATGCCGATGATGTTTTGTCCGGTGCCACCGAAGTTCGTGCCGCCGAACACCTGCGTGCCCGCTTTCCCGATGCCGCTGAGGTCCTGCCACTGGATACCGAACTCGCCAGCCTTGCTCGCGGTAAGTTCGACCACGAGCGCCTCGACGTAGACCTGCAAGCGCCGCGCATCGAGTTTTTCCACCACGGCGCGCAGGTTGTTGTAGACCGCGTCGGGCGCCGTGATGATGATCGAGTTGCTGGCGGCGTCCGCCTGGATGATGCCCGGCGCGGTTCCGGCGACGGGTGGTGACGTGGCGTCTCCCATCGTCGGCATGCTGCTGCCGCTCGCCGACGCCTGCGAGCCGCTGCCGATGGTCGCCCCGGCGCTGCCACTCAATGCGACCGCCTCCGTTGGCGCGGTCGGAGCGGATGCCTGTGTGGGCGACGCTGTGGCACCGGAGTAGATACCGCGCAAGGTTTCGGCAAGCTTCACGGCCTCGGCGTTCTTCAGGTAGACCACGTGAACGTTACCGGCGGCGCTGGTTGGCGAGTCGAGCATGGCCGCGAATTGCCGGATCTGCGCGAGCCGCGCCGGATCGGCCGCGCGCACCAGCAGGCTGTTGGAGCGCGCATCGGCGATAACCGCAACGCGCTGGGTCGGGTCCGTTCCCTGCAGCGTCTGCACCGCCTGCGGCGCCGGCGCGAGCAGGCTGTTGATGGTTCGCGCCGTATCCAGCGCAGAAGCATGGCGCAGGACAATCATCGCCGAGCCGGAATCTTCCGGCTGATCGACCGCAGCGATGATGTTCGCCAGTCGTTCAAGGTTGCTGGCGTAGTCGGTGATGATCAGCGTGTTGCTATTTTGCAGCGCGGTGATGGTGTTGTTCGGCGCCACCAGCGGACGCAGTGTCGGCACCAGCTGCACCGCCGACTGGTGCGTCAGCGTGAACACCCGGGTCTGCATTCCGTCGCTGGCTGCATGTTGACCGGCCACGACATTGCGATGCAGCTTGGCGTCCGCTTCCGGCAGGATCTTGACCAGGCCTTGGTCTTCCACCGCAGTGAAACCCTGCAGGCGCAGCGCCGACAGGAAGACGTCATACACGACGGCGCGCGCGACCGGCTGCGCCGAGATGATGTTGACGGTGCCTTTGACGCGTGGATCGACCACGAAATTCTTGCCGGTGATTTCCGCCATCGCCTTCACCACGCCCTCGATGTCCGCGTTGACGAAATTGAGCGTGACGGTCTTGGTCGTCGCCGAACTTTCCGGTGGCGGCACTGCGGCGGGTGTTGCCTGTGCGTGTGCACAGAGCAGAGCCAGGGCAACAATGATGGCCTGCAGCCAGTGATATTTCATGCTGGTATGCACGGGAAAGATGGCCGGTGGCGTTTCATCGAACGGGAGCACTCGTGGCAGCGGCGGCACCCTGGACGGGATGCGGCCAGACCAGCGTTTCGCGCACTCCATTGCGCTGCAGGATCACTTGTTGCGGAAGCACCTTTTCGAGACGGATGCCTGGCGCGAGATATCCGCCAGCGCGCACCACCTGGGTCTTTTTCGCGTCGAGTTGCAGCAGTGCGTAACCGGAGCCCTCCGGCGCGGCGGCCATCACACCCAGCAACTTGACCGCCAGTCCGGTTGGCGTATCGGCGTGTGCGTCATCCTGCACCCGGCCAAACAAGTTGCCTGCAGCCGCCAGACGGCCCGCCGGCTCGGAAATCTCCATGGCTCGCGGCAGCGGCGACGGTGCGCACCACGCCCAGGTCCAGTACGCGAGCACGAGCCCAAGCAATGTCAGCGCACCGGCTTTCGACATGCGGGCGATCGCCGTTTGCGCGAGGTTCGATCGTCCGGACGGCATGTCTGTATCCCTTCTGTCTGCGCAAGAGAGCCTCGAATAACCTCGTCATCCTGGCTTTCACCGGAATGACGTACTTGGCAGGGTTTTTCGAGGAGCCCGCAGGTTGGATGGTCATGGAGACAACGGGGTTCCCATGCCAATGGATCGCTAAAGGTTTCTTGGCGGTGCACCGACGGGTACGCTGCCGAGTGGCGGGTTGAATTGCAGTACGAAATCACCGTTGCCGCGTTCGACGGCAATCAGGCGCAACAGCGGCGTCAGTTGTGACCGGTGCTGAGCGTCGACCCGCGCCGTGGCGGAAAACGCCAGCGGACCGCTGCCGCGCCACGACCCGCCGCCGTCCAGATAAAGCGGGCCGCTGCTGGTGTGCAGCGTCGCGTTCAACAATGCGCCCGCGTTGGTGAGAAGAAGCTCGTAGGTCCCGAGCGGCGCGACCGAGGTCAGCGCGGAGCTGGCGCCCTTCCACGTCACGACGGCATCGACCAGGACGGTGTCACCGGCGCGCGAGAACTTCGCGACGTGGACAGCAAGCTCCCCACGTGGGCCGAGTGGCGCAACGCGGGGCACGGCAACGCCAAGCGCGCCGGCCGGCAGGGAGAAGTCGACATTGGACATCTCGACCCCTCGCGTAGAGATGCGCACGGGGAAGCGTCTGGTGGCGTGGTCGATGGCAACCTCGAAGTCGAGGCGCCCACGCAGCAGGGCACGAGGTTGCAGCGTCCAGGACAGATCTTTGCCGACGCCGCCCTGCCCGGTCGTGTTCCGGATTTCGAGCAGTCCGCTGCCCGACCACAGTGTGCCATGCGCTTGCGCGAGACGCAGCCTCCCGGTGGTGGCATGCCGCACGCCGGCATCGAGAAGTGTGGCGGGCGCCAGCACCACCAGAAACAGCCCATAGGCGCCGAGCACCACGCAGCCGCTGGCGATGATGCTTCGCCATTTCAATCCGCGCATCATCGGCTGGGCCGCTCGATGGTCGCGGTCACACCCACCTGCCCGGGCGTGGACTGGGACTCGATCCGGACCACGGCAAAGCGCAGGTGCTGCGCCTGCATGACATCCGCCCAAGTCAGCCAGTCGACGAACGTGACGCTGCTGAATACCAGCTTCACCTGCTGCGCGTCCACCCGCTCAATGCTCACCAGGGACCGGTTCAGTCCACTGGCATCCACCTGGCGTTGCACAAGCTGGCGTAAATCCGCCGTCGATGGCGGTGATGTCGGCGTCGCCCGCAGGCGCATGATCTCGTCGGCTTGCTCGCCTTGGCGGATGGCCTGCGCCTGTAGTTCGGTGACCGCCGGTACGAGCCGTCGGCGCGCATGCGTCGTTGCCTGCAGCAGCCACGCATACAGCGCGAGTCCAAGGCAGAGCGCGACCACGGCAATCAGCCAATGCTCCTGCGGGGAACGCGACGCCCACCACTGACTGAGTGCGCGCTTCATGGTGACCTCAGCGTCAGCGTGACGGTGCCGCGAACAGCGCTGCGTGCTGTCTGCGGCACCTGGACGTCAAATTCGGCCTGGATCAGGCGGGCCTCAATCCGGCGTGCCAGCGCGTCGCCCGGGGCAGTGAATTCCAACGTCATGCGCCCGTTCTCGTACGACAGTGCATGCAGCTCCGCGGCCGGCACGCCGGCCAGTGCGACAACCACTTTGCCGAGCATGACCGGGAAATCGCCGGCGTCCGGCTGGTTCGCGGCGTGCCGCGCCTGTGCCAGTTGCCGGCGCGTCTGCACTGTCGGGTCGGCAACCGCAGTGGCGTGAGGGAACAGCGAGCGGAAGCGCGCTTCCATCTGCTGGCGAAGCTGGTGCTGCTCGCCCGCCAGCCGCATGCGATCGGCCAGCAACGCCGTCGAGTGCAGCAAAAGCGCCGCCAGCAGAATCCAGCCGATGTGCCGCCAGCGCGTGAGAGTGGCTGCGGACGGATGCCAGTGCCCGCGCTCCTGATCGATCCGGATCCCGGCCGTCGCCGGCGCCATGCGCCAGTTCGGTTGCGGCGCGAGCCGAACGTCAACCCCCAGGCTTTGTTGCCACGCCTCGAGATCTGGCTGCGCCGCAGGCGTCGCCACATGCAGCGCGATCGAAGTGGGTACCGCGCCGCGTGCCCGCGCGTCCCCAAGCAGCAGTTGCAGGACCAGTGGCGGTGTCTGCCGGTCACCGCAATCGGTGGCGCTACCTTCGAACTCGCCGGTGCGCACATAGCCCTCCTGCCCGTTCCAGGCGAGACTCCACTCCCCGTTTTGCACCGGCAACATCAGCGTCTCGCAATACACGCCGTCAGCGTGGATGCCGACGGCGCCAAGTGCTTCGCGCCAACTTTGCAGTCGCTGCCGGTTCACCACCGCGAGCACGTCGTCGCCATCGATCTGGCCCAGTCTGCTCACCTGGTTGGCGTCCGGATCGGATGCCAGCTTTTCCTCAGCTGCGTAGGCAAGCAATGCCGCAGATCTGCGCCTGCTTGTCGGCGGCAGTTGTGCCCGCGTAATCAGGACCTGACTGGCGGCGAGCACCAGTTCGACCTGCGCAGCGTTCCGTGGCAGTTGTGCCAGCGCGCCCTCCCCCGGATGGATGCCGGCGCGGTCGTCGAACAGCACCCACTGGCATGACGCGGGCACCGCCGACAGCGGGCAGAATATGCGCAGCCGGCTCATCGATCCTTCCGCCAGACAACGTCGGGCCAGCGCGCCGCGTCCGTCCGCGCCAACAGCAGCTGGCCGCGGGCCTGCGTCTTGCCGTAGGTCACCCGCAGCGTCACCAGGAAATAGTCGCTGCCGACGCGGATGTCCTGGTCAGGCACCGTGGCGTCCTCGCCGAGCTGGCTCAGGAAGTCGGCGTTATTGCGGTAGAAAACGCCACCCCGACGGGCGACCAGGGTCCGCGCCGAATCCAGGTCCAGACCATCAACCACGGCGGCGAGGACCTCGGCCGGTGCCGTGTTGACGTTGAGCGCGGTGGCTCCCGGCAGCGCTGTCACGAAGGGGGTGAGGCGCGCGCGGACAGCGGTGTCGAAACCACGCACCAGGGACAGTTCGTCGAGGTCGATCAAGGGCCGGTTGGCCGCGAAATAAGGTCGACTGAGCGTACGGTAGTACGCGTCCTCCGCTCCGCCCGCCGGCTGCGCTATGCCGTCGGCGTCGATCCAGTCGGCGAGTGCATCGGCCAGCTCCGCCGGCAAGCCGAGAATGGACAACAAGCGCTGGAAGCGCGCGTACTGCGTGACGTCGAGTTTGCCGTTGCGGACCAGATTGTTGAGATTGAACAGGCCTTGTTGGTCCTCGATGCGACCGGCAAGTTCGCCGTTCTCGAACGGTATCGGTGGCAGGCGCAGCGCCCACGGTTCGCCGGCATGATCAATATCACCGCTGGCGCGGCGGTCGTCGAACAGCATCGCGCGCGTCCAGTCGCCGCCCGCAGCGACCAGTTCCTCGGCTTGGACATGATCGGCGACCAGTCCAGCCTGACGCGACCACGTACTCAACGCGACCAGCATCGCCGTGGACGCCACCGCAGCCACGGCCATGATCGCCATCGCCATCAGCAACGCCGCGCCGCGTTCCCGACCGTTCATGAGCGCAGCGCGAAAACGCGCACCACGGTTTCGCCCGAGCCGAATTCGACTTGCAAGCGCACGGCCAGTGGCAGCGGCGGGTCACTTGGCGCCGTCGGCCACGCGCGGTTCCAGGTCAACGCGGGGCCGAGGTATTGCAGGCGCAAACGCAGCACATCACCGAGCACCACATAGCGAGCCGGTGGCGTGTTGGCGGCGAGGTCGAGTCCCGGCCAGATCCACAATTCGATCTGGTGCGCGCCGTTCACTCCGTAGCCGACGCGGTGCGGCGTGTCGACGCCGACACTCCCGGCGAAGCGAGTGAATTCCAGCAGCGGCGCCTGCACCGCATCGGCTCGGCCGAGCCACGCTGGCGAGGTACCGGGCGTGGTGCGGCGAGCCGCACATCGCGCTCGAAGCGGGTAAAGAACGACTCTGCCTGCCGCCATCGTGTGGATTCCGCTTGAATGTGGTTGCGCGATGCCATGACCACGCCGAGTCCGCGATAGGCCATCAACGTCAGCAGCGAAAGCACGAGCAGCGCCGATAGCAGCTCGATCAAGGTGAATCCATGGGCACCGCGAAGTCGGTCGACGTTCATGGCCCCCCCTGCGCTGGGTTCACCACGAAACCCACGGCATGCGCGAGGAAGTGCGATGGCTGCGTGGGCTCGAATACGTAGACGTCGATGCGCCGGAACGCCGCGTTCGGCGTCGCGGACACTTCTTCGCGCCAGCCGAATTCAAGATTGCCCTGGTGCTGGG
>CAJDVA010000023.1_pt1 | contig 27932 bp, 28 predicted proteins | sample 7391241 | NCBI WGS metagenome assembly CAJDVA01 (sample SAMEA7055678, study PRJEB34461) | soil metagenome | biome: terrestrial ecosystem; feature: Peninsula; material: soil | place: Antarctica | collected 2016
GCCGACATCACCGCCGAAATTGCGCGTGTGCTGGGCACGCTGGATGAGCGTGAGGCCGAGGCGGAACTGGAGCGTATCAACGAGTTCAAATCATCCACCGCGTTTCGACTCGGACTGGCGTTCAACGACGGTCGTGCCGATGCCGTGTCCACCGCGCGACGACTGGGGGCGTTGGCCGAATCGGTGGTGATCGCCATCACCGCGTTGGCCGAGCGTGAGCTGATTGCCCGGCACGGTCGGTTGGCGGGCGAGGGCTCGGGCTTTGCCGTGCTCGGTTACGGCAGTCTCGGTGGCGAGGAACTGGGCTTCGCGTCCGATCTGGACTTGGTGTTCGTCTACGACAGTCGCCGCGCCGACCTGATGAGTGACGGCGCGCGGCCGCTGGAGGGTTCGCGTTGGTACCAGCGGCTGGCCCAGCGTGTGATGAACTGGCTGACCGTGCTGACGCGGGCCGGGCGTCTGTACGAGGTGGACACGCGGTTGCGCCCGGATGGCTCCAAGGGTCTGCTGGTCAGCTCGATGGACGCGTTTGTCGCGTATCAGCGCGGTCGTGCATGGACCTGGGAGCATCAAGCGCTGTTGCGCGCGCGGCCCGTCGCTGGCGATCAAGTGCTGTGTGCGCAACTGGCCGGACTACGCCGCGAAATCCTCACTGCCACACGTGATCGCGCGGCCGTGCTGGCCGAGGTCAGCAGCATGCGTGAGCGTTGGCGCGGCGAGCGTGATCGCTCAGACGCGCAGCAGATGGATCTCAAACAAGGCCGCGGCGGTTTGCTGGATATTGAGTTTGCCGTGCAAGGTCTGGTGCTGGCCGGCGCGGCGCAGCATCCGGAACTGCTTGGGTTCACCGCGAATGCCGCGCTGATCGAGGCCTGCCGCGCCGTCGGTCTGTTGACGCCCACCCAAGCGGCGATTCTCATTGTGGCGCACGCGGAATTGCTGCAGCGCGCGCTGGCCTGCACGCTGGATCTGCGTTGGCGCATCGCGCCACGCGATGCGGTGCTGGAGCAGTTGTGCGCTGGCGTACGTGGGGTCGCCGACGCGCTCGGTTTCGCCTTTGACACCTCCAGTGGGCGGGCGACGGCGCCGTCCAGTTGAATCGAGTTTGCCGCCGGCTGGTGGGCACGCTGGTGTCGATCGGGCGCGCAGCGACGCCTGCGCTGGCACGGTTGAAGTGCGCGTTGGTCGACACGCTGGCGCTTGTGTGGAACCGTGTCGACGGGCAAGATCGAGTGCAGTCGGGTGTGAGTGTGGGCGACAAGGGGATGATGGACGGCGCAGCGAGGGGAAACATGGCGCGCAAGCGCTACGCGATCATGTTGGTGTGGGCGCTCTGCGTATTCGGTATGCACGTAGCCGGCGCAACGAACCCGCAGATACCGTTCCACGGTTATGTGCTCGATCACTGGAACGTCGAACAAGGCCTGCCGCAGATCACGGTGCTCGACATCACCGAGGACCGGGCCGGTTTTCTGTGGGTCAATACACAGACTTCGGTCGCGCGTTTCGATGGCACGAGTTTCGTCAACTACGATCGGGTTGCCACTGGCGTGGACACCAGCATGCTCGTGGCGGCGTGGGCCGATCCGCAGGGGCAGGTCTGGTTTGGCGGTCCCCACGGCCTGCTGCGCGAGCGCGGCGGGCACTTCACCGCGCTGGGCGGAGATGCCGTCAACGCGATCGTCGACGCCGGGGACGGTACGCCCTTGCTGGCCACCTCACAGGGTGTGAGTCGCGTGCAGGACGGCAGGATCGTGCCGCTGGCGGGCTACGCCGGGCCGGCGTTCAGCTTGCTGCGGGACGGCAAGGTCTTGTGGATCGGTGGTCTCGGGCGCGTGTGCCGGCGCGACGGCAGCGTCGAACCGGCGGTGGTGACCTGCATCCAGCAAGACCCGGTACAGCGCCAGCGCATGGTCGTCGAGCAGATGGCTCACGTGCGCGGCAGCGTGTGGCTGGGCACGCAGGTCGGGTTGCTGCGCGTGGACGGGGATCGTATCGTGCCGTCCGGGTTGAGCGCGGAACTTGACGTCACCTCGATCGAAAGTTTGTTGACCGATCGTGACGGGGCGCTGTGGATCGGCACGGTGCAGGCGTTGTATCGACGATTGCCTGACGCCAGCCTGGAGCGGGTCGACGACGGTGACATTGCGCCGCATCCGTGGGTACAGGCGCTGTTTGAGGATCGCGCCGGCAATTTGTGGCTGGGCACCCATATCAATGGTTTGTATCGGGTCTGGAATGGCTGGGTACAACGCGTGTCGGTGCGCGAAGGTGTGACCGATCCTCTGGTGTGGAGCATCGTGCGCGCACCGGACGGTCGGGTCGTGCTCGGCACCAACTCCGATGTCGAGGTGTTCGATGGCCAGCGCGCACGCATGCTGATCCCGGGCAGCGCCTTGCCGAATTCGTCGGCGTACGAGTTGTATTACGACCGTCGAGGTCGGTTGTGGGTCGGCACGCGCGCCGGCATTGCCGTCTACGATCAGGCGCGGGATGTCACGCCAGCGGCCTTGTCCGCGCTGGGCAGCTGGCGCATCGACGACATCCGTGAAGTGGCGGATGACGATTTCTGGATCGGCACATCCGGTGGCCTGTATCGCTGGCGAGAGGACAAGCTCAGTCGAGTCGATCCGGGCGTGTCGGCTGCTGCTGCGAGCATCCGTTCCATCCTGCCGCTGACACCGGAGCATCTTTACATCGGCACCGAGGACGGCGTGCGCGAGTGGCGCGATGGCAAGTTGACGGAGCCGGCGTGGGCCGAGCCGTTGCGCGGCCACTTCGTCGCGCGTCTGTCCATGTTGAAGCCCGGTCTGCTCGGGATCGCCACTGCCGATGTCGGTGTTGGCGTGATGGTCGATGGCCAATTGCGCATGACTGCCAAGAAGGATGGCTTGCCGAGCGACAATGCCTGGACCCTCGACGTGCTCGATGGCAACCTGTACGTCGGATCGGTCGCCGGCGCGTGGCGGCTGCCCCTCGCGCAACTGCCGTTGCCGGGTTCACCGCCGCGTCGCGTTGCGCCGCAACTGTTTGCCGGCGCTGCACGCGACACCAGCATCCGCAATGCGCACTGCTGCAACGGCGGTGCCAGCGCGCGCAGCCTGGTCGATGGTGACGTCATCTGGTACAGCACCACCGATGGCGCCCTCCGCCTGGATACCCGCGCGCTTGGTGCGCTGCCGGCAGCGCCGCCAGCGCGGGTCGAATCCGTCGAACATGCTGGTCAGCAGTTCCCTGCCCGGAGCTTCGATTTGAGCCAGGGCGCGCGTGATCTGACGATTCATTACACCGCGCCGTATCTGCGCATCGGTACGCTGCAGTTCCGCTATCAGCTGGAAGGCTACGACACCGAGTGGCAGGATGCCGGCGCCCGCCGTGCCGCGTTCTACACGCACCTGCCGCCCGGTCAGTACCGTTTCCGCGTCGCTGCCACGCTTGCCGGGGCTGCCGGATACGGCCCGGAGGCGGACGTTGCCATCCAGGTCAGGCCGTATTGGCATGAACGCGCACTGGTGCGGGGTGTGGCCGTTGTGTTGTTGTGTCTGCTGCTCATCCTGCTGGCCCGCTGGAGCATGCGCGTGCAACGTCGGCGCAATGTGTGGCTGGAGGCGCAGGTCGAGCGACGCACGGAGCAACTCGCGCGTGCCCTCGAACGCTTGCGCGTGACCAACCTCGCGCTGGCCGAGGAAAGTCATACCGATACACTCACCGCACTGCAAAACCGGCGCTACCTGCTGGCGCGGTTGCCCGAGCTGCTTTCCAGTGAGGGCCGTATCGGCCTGGTGCAGATTGATATCGATTATTTCAAGCAGATCAACGACCACTACGGCCACGCCGTAGGCGACTCGGTATTGCGTGAGATGGGTCGCCTGCTGGCCGCGGCGCGGCGTGACAGCGACATCACCGTGCGCTGGGGTGGTGAAGAGTTTCTGCTGCTGCTGCGCGACGTTGATGCCGCCGGCATGTTGGTCATCGCCGAGCGCCTGCGCCGCGACATTGCGGCACGGGAGTTCGCGGACGGTCGTGGCGGCAAGGTCCGACTGACCTGCTCGATCGGTTTCAGCATGCATCCACTGGCGACACGGATCGACAGGACGACCTTCGACGCGGCCCTGGAGTTGAGCGATCGCGCCCTGTATGGCGCCAAGCAGGATGGACGCAACAGTTGCGTGGGGCTGATAGTCGGCGTGCCGCTGTCGGCTGAGGTTCTGCGCCACCCGTTTGCGCCCCAGGTGGATGCGCTGCTGGCGTCCGGCCAGCTGCGCTGGATGCGCGCAACGTCATGAGCGGTTGGCGTGGGCGCTGACGCGTTCGCGCAAGGTGGCCGCGATTGCTGCAGTTTCGCGCAGAGGCGGCCCTCGTTCCGTCGTGGCCTGCTCGTCAAGGTTGCGCAGCAATCCGGCGCTGCGCAGCGCTTGATGGAACTGCGCGATCTTCGTCGGCAGCGGCGCGTTGATGAAGGTGCGCACTGGACAGCCGACCGCGCATGCTTCGCTGAGCATGTTCACTGAGTCCGGCGTCACCACCAGCGCATCGGCCCAGCCGAGCACACCCGGGTAAGGGTTGGGGCCGTCGTCGTTGCCCGCCCAGAGCAGGCCGGGAATGCCTTGCAATGCGCGGCGGAATGGTTCGATCAACGTGGCTGGCGTGCGTCGCGACGCGAGCACCAGCAGGCTGCCACCGTCTTGTTGCTGATGTACACGCAGGCGTCGTGCAAGTTCTCTGACGCAGGCCGCGTCAAGCGCGATGCCGCGCCGTGGCCCACCGAGCAGCACACCGACGCGCGGCGTCGGCAGCTGTCCGAGTTGTGGCCACGCGCCGCGTGCATCAGCCAGCCAGATGTCATCGATTGGATTCAATGATCCCAGCGGTTGCAGCACGTTGGCGCCGGGCAGATGGTCATGGCGCGGCGTGATCACCGTATCCCAATGCCTGGGGGCGATACGTGGGTTCAGGATTTGCACGGTGTAGCAGCTGCCGGCGGCCAACGAGCGCAGCATGCGCGTGAACAATGCAGCGCTGCGGCCGCAGCCGATTGCCAGCCGCGGCCACGGCGGCGCAAACACCATGCGTTGTGCTGCGGGCAGTGCGAGTCGGCCACCTGGTGTGAGTCGTGGTGCGAGCCACGACCACGGTGCGCGTGGCTCCAGCAGCAGATGACGCGCTTGCAGATGCAGCTGCGCGGCCAGCGCCAGCGCCTGCCGCTGGTTGCCCGCGGCATGGTCGGTAATCACCCAGCATTCATCGCGCGGTTTCTGCATGGTGGTCCGAATGGAAGCGTTGTTTGTGCAAACAGTACAGTGCGTTTCGCGGGCGGTAGCCTTGTTGGCGAGCGCCTGCGCTTACACTTGCAGGCCGTTGCGCCGACAATGGCGCGCCACGTCAGCAAAGGATACCCATGAGCGAGATGCTTTCCGAGGTTGCCCTCGATCAATTGTTCCGGACCGCGCGCACTTATCGCCGTGCGGCCGAGGCGTGGCTGGACCAGCCGGTGACCGACGCGCAATTGCACGCGCTGTTCGATCTGGCCAAGCTGGCACCGACCAGCGGCAATTGTTCACCCGCACGTATCGTGTTTGTGCGCTCAGCGGCGGCCAAGGCGCTGCTGGAGCCGGCGCTGGACCGCGGCAATGTGGCGCAGACCATGGCCGCACCGGTCACGGCGATTGTGGCTGCCGACCAGACGTTCTACGAGTACATGCCGCGCTTGTACAAGGAGTCACCCGACGCGATCACCTGGTTTGCGGGCAAGCCAGCGACGATTGCCGCCACGGCGTTTCGCAATTCCAGCCTGCAAGGTGCCTACCTGATCATGGCCGCGCGCGCACTGGGGCTGGATTGCGGGCCGATGTCCGGCTTCAACAACGCGCTGGTGGACGCCACTTTTTTTGCCGGCACACAGACCCAGTCGAATTTCCTGATCAATATCGGCTACGGCAATCCGAAAATACTGCGTCCACGCGAGGAGCGTTTCGCGTTTGACGAGGTGTGCCGGATCGCCTGAGTCAGTCATCCGTCAGGGAATGCGTCGTTGCACTCACATCGCGGGGAGAATCATCATGCACGCAGTGCGTTGTCTGGCCATGGTCGGCTTGTTTGCCGCGGCGGCGGCGGTGCAGGCCGCGCCGGTCACGTATACGCTGGACCCGGATCACACCCAGGTGCTGTTCAGCTGGAGTCACTTCGGGTATTCCAACCCCAGCGCCAGTCTCGGGCTGGACGTCGGCACGCTGGTGTTTGATGAGCACCACCCGGAGCGCTCCTCGGTGCAGGTGAGCCTGCCGCTGGGCACGCTGGACACGCACGTCGCGGCGCTGGACTCGCACCTGAAGCAGGCGGATTTCCTGGATGCTGCCAAGTATCCGCAAGTGACATTCAAGAGCACGCACGTGCAGTCGCTGGGCGGGGGCAAGTTCACGGTGACTGGCGATCTGACGATCCATGGCGTGACCCGGTCCGTGGATCTGGATGCCACCCTCAACCGCGTTGGCGTGCATCCGATGAGCAAGCAGCAGTCCATCGGCTTTGCCGCCACGACACATATCAAGCGTGCGGATTTCGGCGTCGGTGCCTACGTGCCCGACGTGAGCGACGAGCTGACGGTACGCATCACCACCGAGGGTGCGATCGCCAACACGGAAAAGCAGTAGACCTGCGTGTCGCTTGCTGGCGCCGGTCAACGCCGCGCGGATCGCGCGGCTTCAAGAGCTCGCGCAGCACAGTGGTCAGTTCGCCTTCACGCCGGCATTCTTCATGGATTCGAGCTTGCCCAGATCGACCGAACTCACCGCTTTCTTCAGTTGGGCGATGTCGTCAACCTGGCCGCTGGCCTTGACCGTGTAGCGCTGGCCAATCACCACGCTGTACTCACCGCGCCTGGACTGTGTATCCCACTCCTCATGCACCATGCGACCGTCTCTGGTGTAGGTCTTGTCGTAACCGTGTTCGGTTTGCTGCTCCTGCTGCGGGGCGACCGCCGCAGCCATGGCCATGAAGCCCTTCGCGGTACCGGTGTCGGCTATCTCCAGCGAGATTCTGCTGCCATTGTCGTTACCGTAATCGGCGCTCGCCTGCGATGCCTGGATGCCCATGGTCGTACTGCGACTGGCGGCCAGATTGCTGCGCGCCATGCCATCCACGCTGTCGGGTAGAAAGGCCTTCATCTGTTCCGTGCCGAGCGCTTCGACGCTGCCATCGTTGCCATGCGTGCGCCATTCATGGCGGCGCCGCCGAGCGCGGCAGTACCGATCACGCCAGCCACGATCAAGCCCATGATCCAGCTGAGCACGATGGCGATGATCACGCTGACGGCGGTGTATGCACCGGCCTTGTCTGGCGGGCACTTCATGGTCAGTGGCAGGCCCAGATACAGCAGGTAAATGGCATAGACGACACCAACCAGCGCAATGAGCGCGCCCAGCCACGGCACGATCACCGCGATACCGGCAATCCAGGAGGCGGTCCACGCGTAAGCGATGGCCTTGAGTGCCTGCACGCTGTCCTTCTGCCCGCCGAAAGTCGGTGCCAACGCGTTGATGATCAGCGCCATCACGTACACCACTAGCAAGGACAGCGCGTAGGTGAGCAGCATGCTTGTGATGCCGGCACCGATCGGCGTGCGCACAGTGATGCCGAACATGCTGAAACCGATCAGGCTGCCCTTGATGAACCCGGCGATGGCAGGCAACGCGGCAAGGACCGCGATGTAGCCCGCATAGAGGCTGCCGACGCTGGCTGGCTCGGCGGCGATGACCGGCCATTCGGTTTTCGGGCTGGTCAAGATGCCCTTGGCGCGCTCGATGGTCTTGGTAAAGTCCATGGTCTGCTCCTGAGACAAGTTGGGCCGGCGAGGTGCCGGCAGAATGTGTCAGCTTTGGTGACAAATCCGCATGGAACGGCCCGCCGCGTGTGCGGGGGGTGGGCCGCCTCGCGTTTGTTCCCCCACTCCGCCATTGGCAGGTCGCTGCAGCCTGCTACCATTTACAGTTTGAGTCCAGTATGGAGTTTGGCCATGTCGCGCCCTGTCCTCACGACCGCACCACTGATACCGGCGAATGCCGAAAACCGCTACCAAGTGACGCGTGCCGACCTGCCACTGTCATGCCCGATGCCCGGCATGGAAGTGTGGAATTCACATCCGAAGGTGTATCTGTCGATTGTCGAAGACGGTGGCGAGTCAACCTGTGCCTATTGCGGTGCGCGCTACACCTTGTGCGATTGAGCTATTGCTTTCGGCTGGGGCGGCGGGCGGCACTGTTTTTGCTTGTTTCAGAGAAATGAAGGCTTCCGATCCCCAACTCATGTCTAGCACAAACTCTCCCGCCAAGCTGTTGACGGTGGTCCAGCTGATTCCCGCGTTGCACTCGGGTGGGGCCGAGCGCTCGGCGCTGGAGATCGCGCGCGCGCTGGTGCAGGCCGGACACCGTTCCGTGGTGATCTCTGCGGGCGGTCGTCTCGCGGCGCAGTTGGTGGCTGCTGGCAGTGAACATGTCACGCTGGATATCGGGCGCAAATCGCTGGGTACGCTGGCGCGCATCGGTGCGTTGCGCCGCGTGTTGCGCGAGATCAATCCCGACATCGTGCATGCGCGCTCGCGCGTGCCGGCATGGCTGGGTTGGTGGGCGCTCAAGGGCATGCATCCGCGCCCGCACTTTGTCACCACCGTGCATGGGCTCAACTCGCCGGGCTGGTACAGCGGCATCATGCTGCGTGGCGAGCGGGTCATCGTGGTCTCCCAGACCGTGCGCGATTATGTGCTCAGTCATTACCGCTGGCTGGATCCCGCGCGGGTACGCGTGATCTCGCGCGGTATTGATCCGGCAGCGTTTCCGTATGGCTATCGTCCGGATGAAACGTGGAGAAAGGCGTTCTTTGCCGGGTATCCGGAGCTTTCCGGCGCGCCACTGCTTACGCTGGCCGCACGCGGCACACGGCTGAAGGGACATCATGATGCCATTGGCTTGCTGGCCGATCTGAAGCGGCGTGGGATTGAGGCGCGGCTGCTTCTGCTCGGCGTGGTGGAGCCGGGGCGCGAGGCCTATGTCGCGGAGCTGCGCGAACTGATCCGCCGGCGCGGTGTGACCTCGCACGTCGTGCTGTCGCCGCCGCGTGACGACATTCGCGATATCTACGCCGTGTCCTCGCTGGTGTTGCAGTTGTCGAACAAGCCCGAGTCGTTCGGGCGCACGGTGGTGGAGGCGTTGTCGCTGTGCCGGCCGGTACTCGGCTACGCGCACGGCGGTGTCGGCGAGCTGATGGCCGAGTTGTACCCGGCCGGCCGGGTGCCACTGGGCGATCACGAGCGTCTGGTGGAACGCGCTGCGGAATTGCTGCGTGTGGCGCCGCCGATCGCACCGTTGCAAAGCTATCGCCTGATCGACATGCAGAGCGCAACGCTGGCCCTGTACGCCGAGGTGGCCGCGCTCTGATCTGAGGAGGCGTCGGAGGGGCCCCGTGCCGCTGGCCTGCGCTCGCACCTGCGCGCTCGCCTACAATGCATGCCTGCCTTCGCTTCGGCCCGCTCATGACCTCTGTTGGCACTGCGCTCAAGGCGGTACTGCGCTCGCCGTTGTTGCCGTTTGCGCTGGTGATCGGCCTGTTGCCGTTTGGGCGCAGCGCGGAGCTGGGTACTTTCCTGTGCCTGCTTGGTGTCGTCCTGCTGCTGCTGCGTGAGCCGCGTGCACTGCTGCGGCACCCGGGTGCCCGGCTGCTGTTGTGGCTGCTGGCTGCGTATGTTGGCGCTGCGCTGGTATCCGCGCCGGATTCGATCGTGCCGGGCAAAAGCTGGGTGACGGTCGCCGGGCTGTTGCGCTATGTGCCGCTGGGTTTGTATGCGTGTTTTGCGCTGCGTCGGGAGCGTAAGCTGCAGGCCCTGTACATCGCCGTCGCCGCGGTGCTCGCGTTGTGGACGCTGGATGCGTGGGTACAGGCGCTGACCGGCTGGAGTCTGGGTGGTCACGCCGAGGCGCAGCGTGTCTCCGGGATTTTTGGTGCCGACAACCTCAAGCTCGGGCCGACGTTGGCAGTCCTTTCGCCGTTTGCGTTGTGGGCCGCGCGGCAGCGCTTTGGTCAACGTGGATGGTTGCTGGCACTGCTGCTGATGCTTGGTCCAATCCTGCTCGCCGGGTCGCGCGCGGCGTGGTTGATGTACGGCCTCGTCGCGTTGGGTTTTGCCTGGCACGCGGTTGGCTCGACGCGGCGGTTCGCGCTTTTTTGCGTCGGCGGCGTAGTGCTGCTGGCAGTCGGCAGCAGCCTCGCCTGGCACACCTCGGAGCGTTTCCAGTCACGCGTGGAGCGCACCCTGCTGGCGTTGCCCGGCAGCGGCCAGTCGCTGGACACGGCGCTCAGTGGCCGACTGGATATCTGGCACGCCGCAGAGGGAATGATCGCGGCCCATCCCTTCAATGGCGTGGGCGTGCGCGGCTTTCGTTACGCGTATCCGCGTTATGTGGCGGCCAGTGATCACTTTCTCATCGCCGAACCATGTGGCGTGGGTGAGGGCGCGTGTCACGCGCATCAACTGGTACTGGAAATTCTCAGCGAAACCGGCGGGTTTGGGCTGCTGGTGTGGTTTGCCGCAGCGGCTGTGGCGTGGCGTGCGTGGCGGGGTGTGAGTGCGGCAGCGCGTACACGCGCGTTTCCCGTCAGCCTGGCATTGGGTGTGATGTTGTTTCCGTTGAACACGCACCTGGCCTTTTATTCGGCGTGGTGGGGATTGCTGTTTGCGTGGCTGCTCGGCCTGTGGTGTGCCGCGCTGTTTGTCGCACCGACGGCGCCCAGTACAGAGGGGTTGGTACATGATGCGTGAGCCATTGTCGGTCGTGGTGACGACGCTCAACAATGCCGATACGCTGGACGCGTGCCTGCGTGGCGTGGCGTGGGCCGAGGAAATCGTAGTGCTTGACTCCGGATCGACCGACGCAACGCTGGCGATTGCCGAACACTATGGCGCGCGTATCGCACAGCAGCCATTTGCCGGCTACAGCGCACAGAAACAGGCCGCCATCGATCTGGCCACGCATCGCTGGGTGTTGCTGCTGGACTCGGACGAGTCGCTGCCCGAATCTGCGGCGCCTGTGCTACGGCGCGCACTTGCCGCGCCGGACCATGCGGGTTACCAGTTGTGGCGGCGCGAGTGGCTGTTCTGGCGCTGGCAGGCAGCGCACAGCCGGCTCAATCACTATGTGCGCTTGTTTGACCGCACACGCTCGCACATGAGCGGCCACCATGTGCATGAGTCCGTGTTGGTGGACGGTACGCTCGGCGTCCTCGACGTGGTGCTCGATCACCATGGCGAGCGTGATATCGCCGGCCGCGTGGCCAAGGCCAATCGCTATTCCAGCCTGCAGTTGGCCGACCTGGCCAGGCGTGGCGCCGGCCCGCTCGGCTGGCGCATGGTGCTGTACCCGAGTGTCGCGTTTTTGCGTTATTACCTGTGGCGCGGCCATTATCGGGCGGGTTGGGCCGGCTTCATCGCCGCGCGTGTGCATGCGTTCTACGCGTTTCTGAAATACGCCAAGCTGCATGAGGTGCGACGCGGCAAGCGACAGGCCTGATCCGCGCCAGCGTCAGTCGGTGGTCAGCAGACGCACGAATTCCGCGGCAATGACGATGGTGCTGAAGTGCGCTTGCACAAATTCGCGCGCAGCGGCGCCCATTGTCGTGCGTAGTGGCCGATTGCACATGCGCACGATGGCATCGCGCCATGCCTCCACGTCACCCGGTGGCAGCAGCATGCCGGTCACACCCGCATGCAGGGTTTCCGGTACCCCGCCCACATCGCTGGCCAGTACCGGTACGCCTGCGGCCTGCGCCTCGACGGAGACGCGACCGAATGTTTCCGTGGCGATGGACGGGAAGGCCAGCATGGACAGCGCGCTGTACCAAGGCTGCGCGTCGTCCACCCAGCCCGTGAAATGATGACGCGCAGCGCTCGGGTCGGCTGCTGCGCGGGCACGCAAGGCTCCGGCCGCCGGGCCGTCGCCAAGCCACAGACAGTGCAGCTTCGGCTCGCTCGCCATGGCTGCGCTGGCTGCCTCCAGCAGCGTGAAAATACCCTTGCCGGCCTGCAGTCGCCCGACATAGCCCAGAACAATCGCGTCATCGGCCACGCCCAGCGTCTGCAGGAGCGTACGACGCAGTTCAGGGCTGGGTCGGCACAAATGCATGTTCACCGGGTTGTACAGAACGCGCACCATTCGCGCGGGAATGCCACGTTCCAGGTAAGCCTGTCGTGCATGCGCAGAAACGGCGAAGAAACGACGCGCGAGGCGTGGAATGCAATACGCTGACGTGCACTTCATGGCCGGCGTGCGGTGGCGGAACAGCGCAACCGGCACACGCAGGATCCGGCCGATGACGAGCAGTGGCCAGTATTCCTTGCCGGAATTGCCGACGAGCCAGTTTGCTCCGCATTTTCGCGCGGCGCGCAGCACCGCCGCGTACCCGCGCAGGTCAAAGGCGTTGCGAAACGTGGCCGGATACAACTGCACGGGCGATTTTTTCAGTTGCCTCCATATTGCCCCGTCGGGGTACACCACGGCGCTGACCTCGTGCCCGGCTTCGGCCATGGCCTGCGCCAGCGCGACGAGGTGCGTAGCGGCGCCGGTGTGCTCCGGGTTGGTACCGACAAACAGAAAATTCATGCACGGTGGTCCTCATAGCCGGTCATGACCCGCCACGCAAACTGCGGCAGCAAGTGATGACGCGCGACCTGCACACGTGGAAGACGCCACAAATCCGTGCGGGTCCGTGCGCGACCACGCGCAGTCGTGGTCGCTGCGGCAAACCCCGCAGCGCGCACGGCCGTGGCGACGCGCTGATCCACGTCGCCGTAGGGGTAGCAGAATTGCGTCACGGCAGTGCCGATGATGTCTTCCAGCGCGGATCGACTGCCGGCGATTTCGTGGCGCAGTTGAGTGTCGTCGCACTGCGTCAGGTGCGGGTGGGTGCAGGTGTGCGCGCCGATCTCCATGCCCGCGCCGTGCCACTCGCGCACTTGCATGGCCGACATCAAGGGTTTGCGCACGCCGAGCTTTTCCGCATCCCAGTTGTTGTAGCGTCCGATGCCGCCGCTGACGACGTAGCACGTGGCGCTGAAGCCGTGACGCTGTAGTATGGGGAGGGCAGCGTCCAGGTTGTCCGCGTAGCCATCGTCCAGCGTGATGGCAACGATGCGGCCCGTGCGCTCGCCACGCAGGTAAGGCATGGCCGCGGACATGGAAAGCCCGGTGTAGCCGAGTTGGCGCAACAGCCACATCTGACGCGCGAACGAATGAGGGTTCACGTACAGGCTGCGCCAGCGGCGGATGCCGCGCGGCGCATGCGCAATGTTGTGATAGTTGAGGATGGGCAGAACCATGGCCCGTGATGGCGTGCTGCGAGTCATTTCGCGCCACCTGCCGCGTTCGCTGACAGTGCGGAGGCGAGCACGCCACGGTCGCCGGATCGGGTAGATCTTCTCCGCGGGACGGCTAGGGAGTGTGGATGAAATTGGGTCGACACGATCGATGCGAGCTCGGAGAGTGCGCGCGATTACACCCAGTTCCCCTTTCCGCCGGCTGTCGGCCTCAGTACGGAGGCGATTCGCCGGGTGGACGCGTCTTGAAGCGCTTGTGTACCCACAGATACTGCTCGGGTGCAGCGCGCACCATGTCCTCGATGCAGGCGTTGACGCGCGTGGTGTCGGCGAGGATGTCAGTGCCGGGAAAATTTTCCAGTGGCGCTCCAAGTTGCAACGCGTAGCCACGACCGTGCGGCAGGCGGCGGTGAAAAAACGGGATGACCAGCGCGCCGGACATCCGCGCGAGGTGGTGGGTTGCGGTGATGGTGGCCGCCGGCACGCCGAAAAACGGGGCGAACACCGTATCCTTGCTGCGCATGTCCTGATCCGGTGCGTACCACAGCGTGCCGCCGGCGCGCAGGTATTTCACCGTGCCGCGGATGTCCTCCTTGTCGAACATCGCGTTGGCGTAGTGCAGGCGCGCCCGCAGCACCACCCACTCAAACACCGCCGAATCCATGCGCCGGTACATGCCGGCGATGCCGATACGCGCCGATATCAGCCGCGCGCACAGTTCGAGATGCGAGAAATGTCCGCCGACCAGCAGCACGCCGCGACCTTGCGCACGCGCCGTTTGCAGATGCTCCAGTCCCTCGATGTGACTGGGGATACGGGCGATGTGCCGGTCACTGGCCATCCAGCCAAGCGCAAACTCCACCAGCATCCGGCCCAGATCGCGCAGGTTGGCGTCGACCAGCGCGATGCGCTCGGCCGCTGTCCATCGCGCAAAGCACAGCGCGATGTTGGTCTGCGCGATGTGCCGACGCTGCGAGGGGATGCGCGCGATCAATGCGCCCAGCCGCCCTCCCAGCCACAGCAACCATGCGTACGGCAGCTGCCCGACCAGCCAGACCATACCCACGCCCAGCCACCCCAGCCAATGGCGTGGTGCAAGCAGCGTGCGGTTGAAGGGTGGGCGGGACATGCCGGGCATTGTGCGCATTGTACGGGCATCGCTGAGGCGGCCCGCAGCGCATGCTCTGGCTATACTTCGGCGTTGGCCGCAAGGATCAAGCGTGCGCTATCTCTACACCTTGGCGATGTATCTGGTGACGCCGTTACTGCTGTTGCGTCTGCTCGCCCGTGGTGTGCGTACGCAGCCATACCGCCGACGCTGGCCGGAGCGCTTCGGGTTTTTCAAGTCGCCGGGATTTCACGGCAGCTTGTGGATTCATGCGGTGTCGGTGGGCGAGGTGAATGCCGCCGCGCCGCTGATCCGGGCGTTGCGCGTCGACTATCCCAACGCGCCGCTGGTCATCACCACGGTGACGCCCACGGGATCGGCGCGCGTGCATCAGTTGTTCGGGCGCAGCGTGTTTCATGTGTATCTGCCGTACGACTTGCCGTTTGCCGTGGAGCGTTTTTTGCGCCAGGTGCACCCGCGCCTGGCACTGATTGTGGAGACGGAGATCTGGCCGAATCTGTATTTCGCCTGCCGTCAGCGCGGGATACCGTTGATGATTGTCAACGCGCGTTTGTCGCGCCGTTCGTTGCGTGGCTATCGGCCGTTGCGCGCGCTCGCGCGATCGGCGTTGAGTTGTGTGCGCCTGATCGCCGCGCAGTCGCGCAGTGACGCCGCCCGATATCGACTGCTGGGCGCCGACCCGCAGCAAATTGTCGTTACCGGCAACATGAAATTCGACATGCCGATACCGGTCAATGCCGTGGCCGATGGCGCGGCGATGCGCACGTCATGGGGCGTGCAACGCCCCGTGTGGATCGCTGCCAGCACGCACGAGGGCGAGGAGCTGGCTGTGCTGGAAGCGCATCGACGCGTCGTGCAGGAATTGCCTGATGCGTTGCTGCTGCTGGCACCACGGCATCCCGAGCGCTTTCGTCTGGTCGAGCATGTGGTGCGTGGGCACGGTTTCAGCGTGGCCACGCGCAGCGTGCAGGGTGCGCCGGCGCCCGAGCATCAGGTTTTCATCATCGATGCCATGGGTCAGCTGATGCCGTACTTTGCCGCTGCCGAGGTGGCGTTCATCGGCGGCAGTCTGGTGCCAGTTGGTGGCCACAATGTGTTGGAGCCGGCGGCATTGTCCACGCCGGTGCTGGTCGGGCCGCACACGTTCAACTTCGAGGAGATCACCCTCAGCTTGATTCAGCACCATGGCGCCGGGCGGGTGGCTGACAGCATGCAGTTGGCGCACCGCGTATTGCAGCTGTTGCACGATCCACTGCAGCGCCAGCGCATGGGGCAGGCGGCACAGGAGGTGTTCGAGCGCGAGCGCGGCGCGGTACAGCGGATCATGCAGATGGTCGACATGCTGTTGCAGGAATGACTGTGCGCAGACGCGATGGCCGGCGCAAGGCCATTGCGTCCGGACTCAGCCAACGCGCCGTTATTGGAGCAATGCGTTGATGGCCTGCAGATCGGCCAGATCGGCGGTGCCGGCGGCCTGCTTGAGCAGCAATTTGTTCAGAATGAACTGGTGGCGTGCCTGCGAGTAGCTGCTTTCCGAAGACGTGAGCGTCTGGATCGCCAACAGCACATTGGTCATCGTCTGCGTGCCCACGTCGAAGCCGGCGCGCGTTGCCTCCAGCGCCTTCTGCCCGGAGTCCACCGACGCCTTGGCCGACTCCACCTGGGCGATGCCGGCGATCACCGAACGATAGTAGTTCAGCGTGTCGCGCACCACCTGGCGACGCTCCGATTCCATCGAGTCGGTGGCTGCATCGCGCTGGTAGATGGACTGGCGCACGCGCGATTGGGTCATGCCGCCAGAGAAAATTGGCACGTTCAGGCTCAAGCCGACGGTAGTGGAGCCGGGCCGATCGCTGTGGATATCGGTGTTCTGATACCAGCTCGCGCTTTTGCCGTAAGTGACCTGGGCGCTGATCGTGGGCAGGTGGTCGGAGCGCGCCGCGGTAATGTTGTGTTCGGCGGTCTGCACGTTCTGCTGTTGCGCGAGCAGGTTGGGATTGGTCTGCAGCGCCTGCTTGACCCACGCATCCTGGTCGTTCGGGCTGGGTGGCTGCATGGGCAGGTCGTCGCGCAGTTTCTTCAGGTCGCCGGTGGGCTTGCCGGTAATCTGTGTGAGTGCCTCGCGGGCGTCGTTGAGGGTGTTCTGCGCGGTGATGGTTTGCGCCTTGGCCGCCTCGTGATAGGCCTTGGCCTGATACACGTCCGTAATGGCCGACAGTCCGACCTTGAAGCGCTGATCTGATTGCTCAAACTGCTGGCGGAAAGCGTCCTCGTTGGCCTTGGCGAAGGTCAGCGCATCCTCGCTGGTCAGTACACCGAAATAGGCCGACGACACGCGCACGAACAGCGCTTGCTGCGCGGCCTGGTAGACCTCGTCCTGCGCGTTGGCAGCCGAGTGCGCCGCCTTCAGGTTGGCGTACTTGCTGAAATCGAAGATGGTCTGGCTCAGCGTGCCGTTGATGTTGCGCGTGCGCGTGTGGCCAAACGTGCTGGTGTCGATGGTTTGCCCGGGATTGTTCGGGTCGACGAAGCTGGTCCCACCGCCACCATTGGTCTGGCTCAACGTCAAGCCGGCGGAAACTTGCGGCAGCAGCAGCGCCCGGGCCTGGCTGACACCTTCGCCGGTGGCCAGTCGTGTGGCGTCAGCTTGCGACAGCACGGGATCGTTGGCGCGCGCATCGCGGTAGGCGTCGAGCAGGTCCGCACCGTAACTGGGCAACGCGACGGCGGTCAGCGCCAAGGCCAGGGTGAGCAGCTTCAAACGCATGGATTGCCTCGGGGGAGCAAGGGGAATGGATTCTTCAAAAGACAAACGCTGGCGAGGGTTCGGCGTGCAGAAGGTAAGGCAGGTCGGTCTCGAACAGCGTGGTTTCGCGCGGTGTGCTTGCGCTCGTCTGGGTCATCAAGGTGGCCTGTTGCGCCGGCGACTGACCGCGTACGACGAGCAGGCGCGCCGCGGGCGTGAGCCACGTCAGCCAGCGCGCGGGCAGTTCCGCCACCGCGCCGGTGACTACCAGCGCGTCAAACTTTTCTGTCGGCTGCCAGACGCGCACGGCCTCGGCGGTGATCAGCGTGGTGTTGGCAATGCCTGCGTCGTGCAGCCGACGCGCGGCGAGGGCAGTGAAATCAGGGTGGATGTCGAGGCTGGTAACGTGCGCGGACAGTCCGGCCAGACACGCGCAGAGGAAACCCGAGCCGGTACCGATCTCCAGCACACGATCGGTCGGCAGCAATTCCAGTGCCTGCAGCACGCGGCCCTCGACCACCGGCTTCATCATCACCTCACCGTGGCCCAGCGGCAGGCACAGGTCGGCAAATGCCAGTTGGCGATGCGCAGCTGCGACGAAATCCTCGCGGCGCACGCGACTGATGATGTCCAGCACGCGACCGTCGAGTACCTCCCACGGCCGTACCTGGTTTTCCACCATGTTCAATCGCGCCTGTTCGAAGTTCATCGCCATGGTGGTCATGCTCGCCGGTCAAAAGACAAAAAGTGTAGAAGCTCCGCACCACTCCGACAATGCCAAGCCTGCGGCTTGCACGGCGGGTGGCGAAGTGCCGGAAGTCATCGGGAGCTGTTGACGGGCGTCATGCTGACGACTGGCACCGGCCCGCGAGGTGAGATGACACGCTTCTGGCAGATAAATGTACCGATGCGTATAATAAAGGTCAGGTTCCTCTTTGTGAAGGTGCAGCGCATGGTCAGCACTATGCCGGGCAAGTCGCCCGGACCGGGGCGTCCGAAAGACATGGACAAGCGCGCGGCGATTCTGGTTGCTGCGAAGTCGCTATTCATCCGCAATGCGTTTGCGGGCACCAGCATGGACGCCATTGCGGCCGAAGCGAGCGTTTCCAAGCTCACCGTGTACAGCCATTTTGGCGACAAGGACAATCTGTTTCGCGAGGTCATCCGCTCGCGTATTCAGGATCTGCTGCCTGAGGAAATCTACGCCTACGATTCGCAGGTCGACATTGGCGAGACCTTGCGCATGATCGCGCGGGCGCACTTGCAGATTGATTGCCAGCCGGAAAATGTCGGCACGTTCCGCGCCATTCTCAGTGATTGTCGCCAGGGCAACCCACGTTACGGCAAGCTGCTGTGGGAAGAAGGTCCCGCGCGCACGCACCGGCTGATGGAGCAGTTGCTGCGACAGGCCGTGGACCATCACGTGCTGGACATACCCTCGACACCGACGGCCAGCGTGCAATTTTTTTCGTTGATCAAGGGCGACTTGCTGTTGCGGCGTCTGTTTGGTTGCGATGAGTGTGCAGAGGCTGCGACAAGCGAAATTGAAAGCATGGCGATGGCCGGCGTGGCCACGTTCCTGCGCGCCTACCGCCCGCGCTGAGCGCCGACAGGCGACTTGCGCGGGCCCCGGTTGTCGCCGACACTCCGGGTCCCGGGCGGTGAGTTGGTGAACATCGCACAAGGTTCGTCTGATGAAACTCCAGGTTCCATTCATCCAGTTGCCGTTGCAGTTTGACGCGGAGCGCATGGCGCGCGAGGTCGCAGCGCTGGGCCCCACACCCTGGCGCGAGCACCCGCAAAAATTCCCCGGCAACTTTGCCTTGCCGCTGATTGCGGTAGACGGCGACGCCGGCAGTGACGCCGTCTCCGGCCGCATGCAGCCGACACCGCAGCTGCTGCAATGTCCGTACTTGCAACAAGTATTGGCGCGGCTTGGCGCGGTGTGGGGCCGGACGCGGCTGATGCGGCTTGACGCGGGCGCCGAAGTCACGCCGCACGTGGACATCAATTACTACTGGCGCGAGCGCGTGCGCGTGCACGTGCCGATCGTGACATACCCGGGTGTGCGCTTCGCATGCGGCGATGCCGAGGTCAACATGGCCTCTGGTGAGTGCTGGATCTTCGATACGTGGCGGACGCACCAGGTGATCAATGCCTCCAGCCACGAGCGCATTCATCTGGTTGCCGACACCGTCGGCAGCGACAGCCTGGGTCAGTTGGTTGGTGCCGGTCGTGCGCCAGGGCACGGTGCGTTTGTCGGCTGGCGCGCAGAAAACGTCGAGCCGCAGCCAGCGTCAACGTCGCCGTTGCGGCTGGAGGCCGTCAACGTCCCGCAGGTCATGACGCCATGGGAGCTGCGCGAACACCTGTTGTTCCTGTTGGGCGAGACCTGCCCGCATCCGCAATTGATAGAGGCCAAGCAGCGCACCGCGCGATTGTGCGCGACGTGGCGGGCGCTGTGGGCCGAATATGGCACCGATCGTGCCGGCTGGCCGGCGTATCGCAGCGCGCTGGATGCCTATGAGCAACAGATGGAACGCTTCGCGGTTGCGTTGGATTTGCCCAATGGCGCGTTGTTCATGAACACCTTGCGTGGCATGGTCTTGCGTGTCGCGTTGAACGATCACGACGGCGCTGCGCCGGCCGGCGAGCCACGGCACCCGATTCGTGTTGGTGCGGCCGTGCACGCTTCCGATGATGCCGACGGCGATCCGTTGTTCGATCGCCCGGTGTTCATCATTTCGCCGCCGCGTGCCGGCTCCACGCTGTTGTTCGAAACCCTGGTCCGCGCACCGCAGCTGTTCACTATCGGGCACGAGAGTCATGCCTTGATAGAAGGGTTGCCGGAGTTGCATCCGGCAGCACGCGGTTTTGATTCCAACCGTCTGGACGCTTCGACGTGTCACCCGGCGCTGATCGCCGAGCTGCGTCGACGCTTCCAGGGTGAGTTGCGCGATCGCAACCAGCAGTCGCCGACACGCTGGCCGGTGCGTCTGCTGGAGAAGACACCGAAGAACGCCTTGCGCGTGCCGTTCCTCGCTCGGGTTTTCCCGCAGGCACATTTCGTCTACCTGCACCGCGATCCGCAGCAAACACTCGCCAGCATGCTTGAAGCCTGGCGCAGTGGCCGTTTCCGCACCTATCCACAATTGCCGCAGTGGAGCGGCCCGGCATGGTCGCTTCTGCTGGTGCCCGGCTGGCGCCAGTTGAATGGCCGGTCGATGGAAGAAATCGTCGCCGCACAATGGGAAATCACCACGCGCATCCTCCTCGATGATCTCCAGGCATTGCCACCGGAGCGCGTGCATGTTGCGCACTACGCCGCCCTGGTCGCGCAGCCGGCGGACGAAGTGGCCCGACTCTGCGCCGCGCTGGACTTCGACTGGGACCAGCCGCTCGACGCGGCGCTGCCCCTGTCGCGTTTTACGCTGTCCCCCCCGGCCGCCGACAAATGGCGAAAACATGCCGCCGCGTTCGCGCCGTGGCTGCCAAGTCTGCAGCCCACCATGGAGCGGGCAGCGCAGTTCGCCGCGTGCTGAAGCTGAAGTGCACGTGTATGAGGTGCACCCTGCGCAAGCGCAGTGTGTGCAGTTCGGGCCTGGTTTGAGTCCCGTGCGCCTTCACTTTACCTTTCCGCGGCGCTGCGTACGCTCAGGAAACTTTCAATCGAGCGAATCTTCCGCCCGCCCGCGCCATTACGTTGCACAGGAACCTTTCCATGGCCAAGACCAAACCGTTTGTCAGCGATATCGACAACATCCGCAAGCGTGCGCGCAAGGACATCGAGAACGGCGCAATGACCGCCGGCTACAGCGCCGATCGCGCCACGGTGGTCGATTTGCTCAACCAGGCGCTGGCGACCGAGCTGGTCTGCGTGTTGCGCTACAAGTATCACTACTACATGGCGTCGGGCATCCATTCGCAGGCGATCAAGGCCGAGTTTTTGCAGCATGCCAACGAAGAGCAGGGCCATGCCGACTTGATCGCCGAGCGCATCACCCAGCTTGAAGGCAAGCCGAACCTGTCGCCAGTCGGCCTGCTCGACCGCAGTCACGCCGATTACGTCGAAGGCGACGACCTGGTCGACATGATCAAGGAGGATCTGGTCGCCGAGCGCATCGCCATCGACAGCTACCGCGAGATGATCCACTACGTCGGTACCGACGATCCGACCACCCGCCGCGTGCTGGAAGGCATCCTGGCGATGGAGGAAGAACACGCCGAGGACATGAACACGCTGCTGGAACAGCTGGGCAAGAAAGGCGAACCGGCGAAGCCGTCGCCGATTGATCGGCGCCAGCGTCTCGGTGCGTGTGCTGCGCAATTCGCCGGCATCGATCAGCGTGGCCACGCGATCGAGGATGCGGCCCTGTTCGCCCTGGTCGGCCGTTTTGAAGCGGGGGCGGGCGAACATCATCTCCCAATGAATGCCGATGGCCTTGGCCTTGTACGCGCGAGGCGGTGGCGATCACGCTGAAGCCGGCACGCCGCGCCAGCTGGATCGCCATCGAACCGACCCCGCCGGCGCCGCCGATGATCAGCAGCGACTGGCCCTTGCCGCCGTGCGCGCTGTCGAACGGCATGCGCTGGAACAACAGCTCCCACGCGGTGATCGTGGTCAGCGGCAAGGCGGCCGCCGCGGCCAGCTCGATCGACCGCGGCGCATGACCAACCAGCCGCGCATCGACCAGCTGGTATTCGGCATTGCTGCCGGGGCGGGTGACGTCACCGGCGTAGTACACACGATTGCCGGGCGCGAAGCCGCTCACCGCTGCACCGACTGCGTCGACCGTGCCGGCGGCATCGTAGCCAAGCACCTTCGGCCACGCCTCGATCTGCGGCTTGGGCGAACGAACCTTGGTATCGACCGGATTGACCGACACCGCCTCGACGCGCACCAGCAAGTCATGCTCGCCGGGCACCGGCTGCGGCAACTCGACATCGAGCAGGGAGGCTTGATCATCGATCGGCAGGTAATGGGTCAGTGCGACGGCTTTCATGAAGAACTCCAAGGACATGGCGAATGACGGACTGGGCGGCTTTTTCCTTCTCGCATTGGTCGCCGACGGGAGAGGGAGCCAAGCGTCAAACCGGCGGCGGGTTGCGTTCGGCGAACATGCCGTTCCAGTAGGGATAGTAAGGATACGGCGGCATTACCGCGCTGGCGGCATCGAGTCGCGCGACCTGGCCCGCATCGAGCGCCCAGCCGGCCGCGCCGAGGTTGTCGCGCAGCTGCTGTTCGATGCGTGCGCCGATCAGCATGGTGGCCACGGTCGGCCGCTGCAGCAGCCGGTTCAATGCGACCTGCGGAACTGTCTTGCCGGTTTCCGCGGCGATCGGGTCCAGCGCATCGGCCACACGGTACAACCGCTCATCGTCCACCGGCGGCGCGAAGCCGGCCGTGTCATGCAGGCGGCTGCCTTCCGGCCACGACTGGCCGCGGCGCAGCTTGCCGGTGAGCCGACCCCAGCCGAGCGGACTCCACACCACCGCGCCGATGCCCTGGTCGAGACCCAGCGGTATCCACTCCCATTCGTAGTCGCGGCCGATCAGTGAGTAGCAGGTCTGGTTCGCCACGAAGCGCGAATGGCCACGTTTGTCGGCGACGGCCTGCGATTTCATCAGCTGCCAGCCGGAGAAGTTCGACGCGCCGAGGTAGCGCACCTTCCCCGCGCGCACCAGGTCATCGAGCGTCGACATCACGCTGTCCACTGGCGTCATCGCGTCGAAGTGGTGCAGTTGCAGCAAGTCGAGGTAGTCGGTATCGACTCGCTTGAGTGCCCGTTCAACGCCGCTGATCAGATGATGGCGCGACGCAGCGACGTCGTTCGAGCCATCGCCTGCACGCACGGTGATCTTGGTGGAGATGATCGGCTGGGCGCGCCGACCCTTCAGCGCTGCGCCGAGAATCGGTTCGGAGGCGCCGTCCGAATAGACGTCCGCGGTGTCGAACAGATTGACGCCGGCATCAAGGCGGATGTCGATCAACCGTTTCGCCTCGCCGATGTCGGTGTTGCCCCAGGCGCTGAACAGCGGGCCCTTGCCGCCGAACGTGCCGGCACCGAAACCGAGCGCGGGTATCTGGAAGCCGGAATTGCTGAGATAGCGGCAGTCCATGAAAGTCGTCCCTTGAAAGTCTGGAGCGGGTTGGTGCTTGCTTGAGCGCGAGGTCCAATTTCCCGTCATTCCTGCGAAGGCAGAAATCCAGTGACTGCGGCCTTTACGGGCGGCCGGAGGCGCTGGATCCTCGCTTTCGCGAGGATGACGAGCTTTTCAAGTCAGAGCGTGGTTTCGGCGCAGGCCATCACGGGCCCGCGCCGCGGCCGGCGGATATCCAGCCGCACGCTCCAGCACGACGAACTGCGCGCGGGTCCGCTGCAGGTAGTGCCGCAGGATTATCCAATCGCCACCACCGGTATTTATGCGGTGATGCCGCAACGCCGGCTGGTGCCGCCGCAACTGCGCGCGTTCACCGATTTTCTGGCCGGGCGACCGGGCGAGCATCCGCCGCGGGAGCAAGGGTCGGCGTTGTAAGCTTGGCCAACCCTTCCGCTGTCCCTGCAGGAGCCGCCCGATGCAAACCCCGGACTTGTCAGATTCATCGCGTCATGGCATCCGACGCACCATTCTGGCGCTGCTCACGCTGGTGGCACTGTGCGTCGCGGCGCTGATGTGGTGGTGGAATACCGAGCCACCATTGTTTGATCCGGCCACCGTCACGCAGACGCAGCTGCGGGAACTCAAACGTCCGGTCAGCGTGGGCGCGACCACCACGGCCACTTTGATCGCTTCGGTACAGACCTTGCTCGACAAGCGTGGTGGCTATCTCAGCAACGACAAACTGCCACCGGGCGTCTTTCTGGACAATCAACCGAATTGGGAGTTCGGCTCGCTCACCGCTTCGCGTGATCTGGTGCGCGCGTTGCGCAATGACTTCAGCCGTTCGCAGACGCAATCGCGTGAGGACAAGGATCTGGCCGAGGCCGACCCGCTGCTCAACAGTCCGAATGATCGCTGGTTGCTGCCCAGTTCGGAGAGTCAGTATCGCAAGGCCGTCAAGCATCTGGACGGCTATTTGCGCCGACTTGGCGACGCCAGTGACAGTGACGCGCATTTCTACGCGCGCGCGGACAACCTGGCCGATTATCTGCAGTTGGCGTCGTCGCGCCTGGGCTCGCTGTCGCAACGCCTGTCCGCCAGCGTCGGTCAGATCAGTCTGGGTGATGGCCCGGCGTCGCCGGGAACCGCGGCGGGTGCGGGTTCAACTGCCGGCGAGCGCATGGTGAAGACGCCGTGGACCAAAACTGACGATAACTTCTACGAAGCGCGCGGTTACACGTGGACACTGCTGGAACAGCTCAAGGCAGTCCAGCGCGATTTCGGTCCCATTCTGCGCAGCAAGCATGCAGATGTCAGTTTGCGACAGGTGATCCGCGAGCTGGAGGAAGCGCAGCGTCCGTTGCACAGCCCGCTGGTGTTGAACGGTTCGCCGTTCGGCTTCTTCGCCAATCATTCGTTGGTGATGGCCAATTACGTCTCGCGGGCAAACGCCGCCCTGATCGATCTGCGCGAGCTGCTCAGGCGCGGTTGACGTATGCGTCGTGCAATACGCGAAACCCCGCACGCAGCGGGGTTTCGTATTTGCGGCTGGCGCTTTCGTGTCAGGCAGCGTGAGTCTTGCGTTCGGCCTGGTAACGCTCGATACCGGCGACGATCTCCGCACGCGCTTCGTCGGCGCCTACCCAGCCTTCGATCTTCACCCACTTGTTGTTTTCCAGATCCTTGTAGTGCTCGAAGAAATGGCCGATACGCTGCAGCCAGTGCGCGGACACGCCCTTCATGTCGTTGATGTGGGCATAGCCGGGGAACACCTTGGCGGTCGGGATCACCACCAGTTTTTCGTCGCGTCCAGCCTCGTCGGTCATGTGCAGCATGCCGACCGGGTGGCAGCGGATGACCGAGCCGGGGACCAGCGGCAGCGGCAGGATCACCAGCGCATCCAGCGGGTCGCCGTCGCCGCCCAGCGTGCCCGGCACGTAGCCGTAGTTGCACGGGTAACGCATCGGCGTGGACAGGATGCGATCGACAAAGATCGCGCCGCTGGCTTTCTCCACCTCGTATTTGACCGGCTCGGCATCCTTCGGGATCTCGATGATCACGTTGATTTCGTTCGGCACATCGCGGCCGGCGGAGACAAGATGCAGACCCATGGAGTGTCCTTTGCAAGGTGGTTGAGTGAGCTGGCAAGGATACGCCAAATGCTGCTGCATCGCAGCAATACATGGTGACACTGAACGCGCGTGTTTGGTGGCGATTCACCACCACGCGGACTCGCTTGCGGACGTCCGAGAACCGTCGAGCGCGGGGACACACACGCGCGAAACATGGGTTGTGCGCGCCGCCATGAAGCGGCCTTCGTGCTTGCACCGCCAGCATCGCCGGCAACTGCGAGTCGACGTCGGCCAGACGTGCGCCCACGCAGGTTGCGTCAGTTGAGCGGCCGGCCTACTTCAGCTGCTCCCACAGAAAATCGTAGGCCAACGCATGCATGTGGGCGGCCTGCTGGTTGTCGGCACCAGCGCCGTGGCCGCCTTCGAGATTTTCGTAGAACCACACGTTCGAGTGGCCTTGCGCCTGCATCTTCGCCGCCATCTTGCGCGCCTGCACCGGGCCGACGCGGTCGTCGCTGGTGGTGGTGTAGAACAACACAGGTGGGTAATGGCCGTCCTTTTTCACGTTCTGGTAGGGCGAGAACGTCTTGATGAAATTCCAGTCAGACGTGTCTGGATTGCCGTACTCAGCCATCCACGACGCGCCGGCGGACAAGTGCGTATAGCGCTTCATGTCCAGCAGCGGCACTTCGCAGGCGATGGCACCAAACAGCTGCGGATATTCGGTGAGCATGTTGCCCATCAGCAGGCCGCCATTGCTGCCGCCTTCGGCGCCGAGGTGTTTGGCGCTGGTGACGCCGCGCTTGACCAGGTCTTCAGCGACCGCCGCAAAATCCTCGTACGCACGCGGGCGGTTTGCTTTCAGCGCTGCTTGATGCCATTGCGGGCCGTATTCGCCGCCGCCGCGAATGTTTGCCACCACGTAGACGCCGCCGCGTCCCAGCCACGCGCGCCCGATACTGCCGTTGTAATGCGGTTGCAGTGACACTTCGAACCCGCCATAGCCGTACAACAAGGTGCGGTTGAATCCGTCCCGCTTCATGCCTTTCGGTGCGATCTCGAAGTAGGGCACGCGGGTGCCATCCTGCGAGGCCACAAAGTGCTGACTGACGGTGAACCTTGCGGCGTCGAAGAATGCCGGCTCCTGCTTGAGCGTCTCGGCTGGCACGCTGGCCAGTACACCGCGCTCAAGTGATGACGGCATCAGAAAGCCGGTGACGTTGAGCCAGTATTCGTCGCCATGGTCGGGGTCGGTATCGACCACGCTGATCGTGCTCATCGCCGGCGCGCCGGGCATGGCGGCGCGCTTCCAGTCGTCGGTGATCGCCTTGTCTTGCGGTGGGGTCAGCACTTCCAGTTTGCTCTTGACGTCGTCGAGCACATCGAGGATCAGGTGGTGCCGGGTCCAGTTGTACGACGCCAGCGAGGTATGTGCATCCGGCTCGAACAACACGGTGAAATACGGTTTGCCGGCCATGAAGTCATCAAATTTCGCCGCCAGCAGCGCGCCAGACGGATAGGTCGCGCCGGCGACTGTCCACGGCGAGCGCGTCTGCACCAGCAACCAGTCGCGGTGGGCGTCGGCGCTGGCATCGGTGGGCACCTCGACGCGTGTCAGCTTGTCGCCAGTGCGCTGGTACAGCTCGCTGTGGAAGAAATCCTTGGCGACGGAAACGAAGTCGCGCTCGAAGCCCGGTGTGCGATCGTGATACGCGGTCACCGCCAGGTCAGTCGCCTTGCCTGCGTATACCGTGCTGGCGGCCGCCAGCGGCGTACCACGCGTCCATTCCTTGGCGATGCGTGGATAGCTCGATTCGGTCATCGACCCCGGGCCGAAATCGGTGCCGACATAAATCGCGTCTTCGTTGATCCAGCCGGCTTCGGTCTTGGCCACCGGCAGGTTGAAGCCATCCTTGACGATGGACTTGCTCGGAATGTCGAACTCGCGCACGTTCACCGCGTCGCCGCCATCGGGCGACAACGAAAGCAGACAGCGCTGGTAATCGGGTTTCAGACATTGCACGCCCTTGAACACCCAACGCTTGTTCTCCGCCTGGTTCAGGGCGTCGATGTCCAGCAGCACATCCCACTGCGGCGCGGCTTTGCGGTATTCGGCCAGCGTGGTGCGCCGCCAGATGCCGCGCGGATGCGCCTTGTCGCGCCAGAAGTTGTACAGGTGGTCGCCCATGCGGCTGACATCGGGAATGCGTGCGTCCGAATCGAGCACTTCGAGAATGCTGTCGCGGGTCTTGACGAACCCGGGGTTGTCGACGAATTGTTTCGCCGTCACCGCGTTGGCCTTTTCCACCCACGCCATCGAGCGATCGCCGCGGATGTCTTCCAGCCAGAGGTAGGGATCGGCGGTCGCCGGGCCATCCGTCGGCGCATTTGCAGGGGTGGTATCACGGGCGCTCAGTTCGTTCATGCCTGCCAGTGTGACGCCGAGGACCAGCAGCAGCCAGACCGATGTCTTTGCTGTCATGGAATGTCCTTGATTGGGGGATGATTGGAGGCGAGTACGACCAT
>CAJDVA010000029.1_pt1 | contig 24989 bp, 20 predicted proteins | sample 7391241 | NCBI WGS metagenome assembly CAJDVA01 (sample SAMEA7055678, study PRJEB34461) | soil metagenome | biome: terrestrial ecosystem; feature: Peninsula; material: soil | place: Antarctica | collected 2016
CAAGATGCTGGACAAGCAGCAACAGCAGGTGCTTGATCAGCAAAAGGCGCAGCTGGCGACGACACAGAAGGCAGCGCTGGAAAAGCAGGCGGCCGACCGATTGACGGAACAGCAGGCACAACAGGCAGCAGCGCAGCAGAAAGCGCAACCGCCACGTGCCACGCCAACGCCGCGTGCGCAAACGGCAGCGGCAGCGCCCGCGACAGGTGCGGAAGCCGCAGCGGTGGCCAGTACGAGCGGAGCTACCAGCGACGCAGTAATGACCAGAACGGTGGCACCGGCCTATCCGCCGACTGCGTTGCGCATGCGCCAAAGCGGGTGGGTCGTGGTGTCCTTCACGATTGAAGCGGACGGCCGTACCAGCAATGTGGAAGTGGTCAGCTCGCAGCCGCGACGGGTGTTTGATCGCGCCGCCACCGATGCCGTGAGTCGTTATCGGTTTACGCCGGCGATGAACAATGGCGTGGCGGTTTCCAGCAAGCGCCAACAGAAGATCGAGTTCAATCTGTAGCGCTGCGCCCAAGGTGCTCGTCCAACCTGACCGTGCAGGACTCTTTCGCAGCACCAGGGTTACCCGTCCGTCCGTACGGTCGCGGGCAGTGCGCTCGTTGCGCTGGCTCAGGCTCCATGTCGTCGCCGCGTGGTGCGCTGTGGCGTGGCCCTCTTCTTTGACGGCGCGGCAGCCTTTTTGCCGGCTTTGCTGCGCGGCGTCNNNNTGCGCGGCGGTCAGACGACGACTGCGCCATGGCGTGGCGTGCAGCTCGCCGGGGGTGGTGATGGCCGGCGCATGCAGGACGTCCAGCAACCTGGTTGGCAGGATGTCCTGGCGGCCGCCCATTTGCGCGATCAGCCACTTCTCCATGTCGCGGATACTGGCGTTGACGCCGGCAGCGGGTGCGACCCGATAGTAGGTCTCGTTTGGCTCGAATGGCACCCAGCCGTGGCCGGACGGCCGATGCGGCCGCGCCCAGCTCTTGCTCGATTCAAGCGCGGCGCGACCATAGCTGGCGTCGGCCATGCCCAGTGGATAGAAGATGCGCTTGTCGACCAGCCGATAGAAGAAATCCCCGGTGCGCGCAAACAGGATGTCGCCGATCATGCCGAACGCAACGTTCTGATAGCCATAGCACTGACCAACGCCGCAGCTCATGTCGACCTCGTCCAGCTTGCGCACCAGCTCCTCGTAAGAGATATCACCTTCGAGCATGTTGTCGTAGGTGTTGCGCGGCAAGCCAAGGCGCTGGCCAAGGATGTCGCTGACCGTGGCATGCGCGGCGCCTTCGGTGTCCTTGAGCTTGAAGTATGGAAGCACGTCCACCAGCCGCGTGTCCCAGCTCAGGCGGCCATCGTCCACGATCAGGCCGGTGATGGCCGTGGCAAATGCCTTGGACAATGACGCGAGACGAAACACCGTGTCCGGTATGACGGGTTGCCGTGTAGCAGCGTTGGCGTAGCCAATGGTGCGCTCGAACACAACCTTGTCATTGACGACCACGGCGGTGGCCAGACCGGCGACGCCATTGCGCTCGGCAATGACGTCCAGCCAATGCTGGTAGTTGCTCAGCGTGGTCTGCAGACGCGCCGATGGCAGTGCGGCGAACGCGGTTTGTGGGCTGCCTTTGGGCTGCGTTGCGGGTGGGATGGGTGCGGCTTGCGCCGGCATGCACGCCAGGGCGAAAGCCGCTGCAATAGGCAGGAAAAAACTTTGGGACTGCATGCTACTCTGAGGTCGTTCCGGCGCGGATATGCGCCGCGGGGTGGAGGATATACCGATGGGTATGATCATTTTGTTGGTGGCTGTCGCACTGATTGTCTTGTACTTCGTCGCCATCTACAACGGACTGGTGACCTCACGTAACAGCTACAAGAATGCGTTTGCGCAAATCGATGTGCAGCTTACGCGGCGGCATGACCTGATTCCCAACCTGGTGGAAACCGCCAAGGGCTATCTCGCGCACGAGCGCGGCACGCTGGAGGCGGTGGTGCAGGCACGCAACGCGGCGGTCAGTGGGCTGGCTGGTGCCAAGGCCAATCCCGGCGACCCGGCGGCGATGCAACAACTGGCCAGCAGCGAGAATGCGTTGACGCAAACGCTGGGTCATTTGTTTGCGCTGCAGGAGGCCTACCCGGATTTGAAAGCCAACCAGACCATGATGCAGCTTTCCGAAGAACTCACCTCCACCGAAAACCGCGTGGCGTTTGCACGGCAGGCATACAACGACTCGGTGCTGACCTACAACAACAAGCGCGAGGTGTTTCCCGCGTCCTTCGTGGCCAACAGTTTTGGCTTTGTTGTCGCCGAACCGTTGAAGATCGATGACCCGGCGGTGCGCGAGGTGCCGAAGGTTTCCTTCAGCTGATGACCGTGCAGCGCGGCGTGTGCCGTGCTGCAACTGACTGGTCAGGCGAGACTTCATGGATTTCTTTGCGCAACAGGCACGCGTGCGTGGCAGCAGTCGCCGACTGGTCGTGCTGTTCGTGCTGGCGGTACTCGCGATCGTGCTGACGATCGACGCGGTGGTGTGGTTCGCCATGGGCTACCACTCCGTCGATGGCGAGCCGACACCATCCAATGCGCCGCTGCTGCTCATCACCAGTTTCGTGGTGGTCGGCGGCATCGCGCTCAGCTCGCTGTTTCGCATCATGAGCCTGTCGGCGGGCGGCAAGAAGGTCGCACAGACGGTTGGCGCGGTCGAGGTGTCACCGGACACCGCCGATCCGCAACTGCGCCGCCTGCGCAACGTCATTGAGGAAGTGGCGATTGCCGCCGGTGTGCCGGTGCCGGACATCTATCTGATGGCTGAGGAGCCAGGCATCAATGCGTTTGCGGCGGGCTACTCGGCGTCGGACGCGGCGGTATGCGTCACCCAGGGTTGCCTGGACCAGCTGAGCCGCGATGAATTGCAGGGCGTGATCGCGCACGAGTTCAGCCATGTGCTGAATGGTGACATGCGGCTCAACATTCGTCTGATGGGTCTGCTGTTCGGCATCCTCGTGCTGGCAGTCGTGGGCCGGCGCGTGATCTGGTTTGGCGGCGGGCGCAGCAGTCGGCGTGACGGCGGCGGTGGTCAGGTGTGGATGATCGGCCTGGCGTTGATCGTGGTGGGTTACATCGGCTATTTTTTTGCGCGCCTGATTCAGGCAGCGGTGTCGCGTTCGCGCGAGTCGCTGGCCGATATGTCGGCGGTGCAGTTCACGCGCCAGAGCGATGGCATTGCTGGCGCGCTCAAAAAGATCGCGGTACTCAGCGAAGGCTCCACCTTGCAGTCTGCCAACAGGCAGGAGGTGGCGCACATGCTGTTTGGCGAGGCGGGCAAGTTCAACGCGTTGTTCGCCACCCATCCGCCGCTGCTGCAGCGCATTCGCGCGCTGCAACCGGGCTTTCGCGAGGAGGATCTGGTGCAGTTTGCGGTGGTGGCCGCGCAGGCGGCGGAGGCACAAGAGGCTGAAGCGCGAACTGCAGCGTCTGCTGCGCGCTCGGCTGGCGTGGCGGAGACTGCGCTGGGCGGTCCCGGGCTTGGTGTGCCGCCATCGTTGCCGGTCGTGCTGGCTGGTGCGATCGCCGCCGCGCAGGCGGCTGCGTCAAGTCCGGGCAAGTCGACCATCGAACGCGCCGCAACGCTGCGGCGCAGTTTGCCGGGCACGCTGACGGCGAGGGTACAGCAACCCGAGTCCGCCATGGCAGTCGTGTTCGCGTTGGCGATGTCCGCACAGGTCGGGCTGCAACAGCGTCAGCGGCGTTTGCTTGCTGACGCGTTTGGCGATGATGTGCAGCAGGCGACTATGGCGCAGTTCGCCGAAGTGGAGGCGCTGGCGCCGGACTTGCGACTGCCGTTGGCGGCGCTCGCGTTTCCGGCGTTGAAACGGCTGCCGGCGGGGCGATTGCACACCTTGCTGGACACGCTGGACGCGCTGGTCCGTGCTGATGGTCAGGTCGATCTGGATGAGTATTGTCTGACACGCCTGTTGCGCGTGCAGTTGCTTGAAGCGCAGCAGCCGCGCAGCGCGCCGGTCGATGGTCTGAAGAAACTGCCAGCGTGTCGCGAGGGCGTCAAGTTGGTGTGTGCCGTGGTCGCCGGCAAGGGCAGTAATGATGACGCGTCTGCTCGCCGCGCGTGGTTGTTGGCCATGCAGCAGGTGTTTCCCGGCGAACCATTGGACTGGCCGTCGCTGCCGGCAGCGTGGCAAGCGCCGTTCGAGCACGCGCTGGATGAGCTGGACAGCTTGTTGCCTGCGGCGAAAGAGTTGCTGGTCCAGGGTCTGGTCGCTGCGGTGCGTGCCGATGGCGTCGTCGGCGTCGAAGAGGCCGAACTGCTGCGCGTGATCTGCGCCAGCGTGCATTGCCCGTTGCCGCTGTAGTCGTTGCGTTGTATGCGTCATGATCGTCGGTGCGTTGGTGTTGCCGGAGGGCAGGGTTGGCATGACGGAAGCGTCGACCACGCGCAGGCCTTGCACACCGCGCACGCGCAGCTCGCTGTCGACCACCGCGCGATCATCCTTGCCCATGCGGCAACTGCCGACTGGATGGTAGACGGTCTCCGTCTTGCGCCGGATGAAATCGGCGTACTCCGCATTGGTAGTGATCGCTCGCTCGGGGAATACCGGCTGGCCGCGGTACGCGTCGAAGGCGGTTTGGTTGAAGATGTCGCGTGATAGGCGAGCGGCCTCGATCATCCGCTTGAGATCGTTTCCTTCCGCATCACTCAGGTAATTGGCGTGGATCGCGATCGGCTGCGCCGGGTCGGCCGAGCGCAGGCGCAGCTGGCCGCGACTGTGCGGATGCAGATAGCAGGCGTGCAGCGTGTAGCCATAGCCGGGCAGGCGATGGTGGCCGTGGTCGTCGAGCAGCGCGGGAATAAAATGAAACTGCAGGTCGCAGCGTGCGTCCTCGGCCAGCCGGCTGCGCACGAAGCCACCGGCTTCGGCGATATTGGAACTGCCCGGCCCGTCGCGATGCCGCAGCCAGCGCAGGCTGGTGGCCAGTTCATTGAGGTGGTCGTAAGTGACCTTCTGTGTGCAGCCGTCCAGGGTGCTGATGTCCAGATGATCTTGCAGGTTGCTGCCGACCTCGGGCAGGTCGGCGATCACCGCGATGCCGTGTTCGCGCAGGTGATCGGCTGGCCCGAGTCCGGACAGCATCAGCAACTGCGGCGAGTTGATCGTGCCGCCGGCGATGATCACCTCGCCGGCGTCGATGCGCTCGGTGTCATGCCGGCCGCGGCGCAGTTGCACGCCGACCGCGCGGCCGCCATCGAGCAACACGCGTTCGACCAGGGCGTGCGTGTGTACCTGCAGATTCCCGCGCTGGCGTACCGGTTTCAGATAGGCCACTGCAGCCGAGCAGCGCGCGCCGTTGCGCTGGGTGACCTGGTACAAGCCGAAGCCGGCCTGCCGTGGGCCGTTGAAATCGTCGCTGCGATCAAAGCCCGCGCTGGAAGCGGCGTCAACAAACGCCGCCGACAACACGTTGTGATGGCGCAGATCGGACACGCCGAGTGGACCGCCGACCCCGTGCAGTGCGCTGGCGCCACGACTGTTGTCTTCGCTGCGCAGGAACCACGGCAGCACCTGTTGCCACGACCAGCGCAGGTCACCGCTGGCTTCGGCCCAACTGTCGTAGTCGGCCGCCACCCCACGGATGTAGCACATGGCGTTGATCGAACTGGAACCGCCCAGGGTCTTGCCGCGCGGCCACCACAACCGGCGCTGGTTGAGCGCGGGTTCCGGTTCGGTGCTGTAGTTCCAGTTGACCCGGCGATTGTTGGCCAGTCGGGCGATGCCGGCGGGCATGTGCAACAGCGGATTCCAATCGCGTGCGCCAGCTTCCAGCAGCAGCACGCGTTTCGCGGGATTCGCGCTGAGTCGGTTGGCCAGTACACATCCGGCCGAGCCGGCACCGATGATCACGTAGTCGTAGCTGTTCAAGGCCGTTCCCCCCTCGGCGTTTGACGATCCAGCATGCTAGAGGCTGCGATGGCGGAAAAGCGAGCACGTGCGGCGTAAGTTTGAAACGGGATCTGCCGCTGTGCTTGTTGGCGGATTTCTCTGGCCTGTCGCGAATGGCTGCACCGTGCGGCAAGCAAGTGCGCTTCGCCACGCGCTCGCTTTCCGTGCTTCCAGCTCCTAGTCTGAGCTCGCCCCCCACTGGATGCGCCCGTGAGTTTGCCCCGTCTTGCCGTGGTGGAAAAAAGCGCCGCACCGATGTTGTCTGCGCTGGCGTTTTTCTTTGTGATGGCGTCGTACTACATCGTGCGCCCGGTGCGCGATCAGTTGAGTGGAGCGGTCGGCTCGCAATCGTTGCCGCTGTTCTACGGCGCGGTGTTGGTGGTGATGCTGTTGCTGACGCCGGTGTTCGGCATGCTGGTGGCGCGCTTTCCGCGCCGGCAATTGCTGCTCTGGAGCTACAGCTTTTTCATTGGCTGCCTGTTGCTGTTCGTGCCTGCATTCGTCGCGCAGGACAGCATCGGTGCACGTGAGCTTGGCGTGGTGTTTTTTGTCTGGGTCAGTGTGTTCAATCTGTTCGTGGTGTCGCTGTTCTGGAGTTTCATGGCGGACATCTTCGACAGCGGCGAAGCGCGGCGGGTGTTTTCGCTGATTGCGCTGGGCGGCATGGCGGGCGCGATCTTCGGCCCGCTGGTGACCAAGTTGCTGGTGCGCGTGATCGGCGTGGCACCGTTGTTGCTGGTGTCGGCCACAGCACTGGGCGCGGCGTTGGTCGTGCTGCTGCGCCTGTCTGCGCAACATGAGCGCCGGCCAGGCAGCACAGGCGCGCAGGCCATTGGCGGCTCGCTGTGGGCCGGCATCAAGGAGCTGTGGTCACGCCCGTTTTTGCGTTACATGGCGCTGCTGATGCTGTTTGCCGATGGCATCGGCACACTGGCGTATGCGCTGATGGCGGATTATGCCAAGGCGCATTTCGTCAACACGGTTGCGCGTACCGAGTTTTACAACGACCTGGATCTGGCCACGAATCTGCTCGGCGCTGCGTTGCAACTTACGCTGACCCGTTGGCTGCTGATCCGGCACGGCGCAGGCTGGGGGCTGGTGTTGCCGGCGCTGGTGAATGTGGCGCTGCTGGCTGGCGTGGCGTTGCTGGCCGGTGGCAACCTGATGTTGCTCGGTTACAGCGTGCCGGCGCTGGCATTGATGCTGGTGATAACGCGGGGCTTTGCCTACGGCATGACCAAGCCGGCGGTGGATGCGCTGTACACGCGAGTGCCGCGCGAGACGCGCTACAAGGGCAAGAACTTTGTCGAAACCGCGGTGTGGCGCTTTGGCGATGTGCTGGTCACCAGCGCTGTCAGTGGGTTGCGCGCGTTCGGCGTTGGCGTGGCCGGATTGGCGCTGCTCGGCACGGGTGTGGCTGCTGCTGCCGCTGTGATAGCCCATCGCGCGGGTTGGTCGCCGGATCTCGCACCCGAGGTTCCTGCACGCGGCACCGCCGATCATGCCGCCTCCGTGTGAATACGCGTCAGGAGTGGCATGGACTAGGAAAGCGCGTCGGTACCACGTCGGCGTGCGTTGCTTCCGTCGTCGGCTGCAGCCTTGAGGGCGGGCTCAGGGTGGAACCGCACACGCCTCAGCTGGTGATGTAGCGCTCCAGATGCTCGATCTGCTCGGCTTGGGCATCGATGACCGCCTTGACCAAGTCACCGGTGGAGATCACCCCGATCACGGCGTCGTCCTGCATGACGGGCAGATGGCGCACGCGGCTGTCCGTGCACAGCCGCATGCAATCGAAGATGTCCGTTTCCGGGCTGACCGTCAGCGGCTCGCTGCGCATGATGTCCGCTACGGCAGTCTCCGCCGAGGAGCGGCCCTGCAGGATCACCTTGCGTGCGTAATCGCGCTCGGACACCACACCAACCAGATGCTCGCCGCGCATCACCAACAACGCGCCGATGCGGTGTTCGGCCATCAGCTTGATCGCTTCGCGCACCGGTGCATCCGGCGCGATGGAAAACACCGTGCCGCCTTTGACTTGCAGTAGATGCTTCACTTGGCTCATGTCTGCACCTCCCCGGCCCGGGCGGGCCGCCTCGGGATTGAGTCTAGCGCCCGTGTGCGCGCGATGTGTTGGAACGGTGTGAACCGCGATCGTCCGTAGCGCGCTGCGCGGGTGCGCTGTCGCGTTGCAGGTAACCAGGCCCGCCGAGCTGGCGCATCTGCCGCGCAATCCAGTCCGCGCGGCGCAGGACGTAGGCACTCGGACGATCCGCATGCAGGCGCCGCGGACTGGGCAGCACCGCAGCGAGACGGGCGGCCTGCGCCGCGCCCAGTCGGGCCGGGGTGGTGTGGAAATACGCCTCGCTGGCCGCGCCCACGCCGTATATGCCATTGCCGAATTCGGCGATGTTCAGATACACCTCCAGAATGCGCTGCTTGGGCCACGTCCATTCAATCAACACCGTGAACCAGGCTTCCAGACCCTTGCGCACGAAGCTGCGCCCATTCCACAGGAACAGGTTCTTCGCTGTCTGCTGACTGATCGTGCTGGCGCCGCGCAGGCGCGCGCCATCGTCGGCGTCGTCGATGGCGCGGTGGATGGAGTCCAGATCAAAACCGTGATGAAACGGGAATTTCTGGTCCTCGGCAGCCACCATTGCCAGTGGTGCGTACGGCGAGATGGCACTCCATGGCACCCAGTGCTGACGCAAATGAAAATCCGCTTCGCCGTGCAGCCATGCACTGGCCTGGCGTTCCAGCATCACCGCCGAGGTCAGCGGTGGGACGAAGCGCAATGCCAGCACGGCGATCCAGCCGACCAGCAACCACAGCAGCACCGCGGCGGCAAACCAGCGCAGCAGGCGTATCAGCAGGGGACGGCGCAACAACACGCAGGCAGGCAACCGCAACGGTAACGCGGACAGTATAGGGGCGTTGTTGCGGGCAAGCTGCGCCCCCATCTGAAAGCTCAAGCCGGAAGAACCACTGCGTGCGAGGTCTGCTCATGGACACCATTGACGAAGATGTTTTGCAGCGTTTCCTGCTGGAGCGTGCCGGTGTGCGCGGCGTCTTCGTACGCCTCGGTGCGACTTGGCGCGAGGTGGCCAGTCGCGCTGAATATCCACCGGCGCTGCACGCGTTGCTGGGCGAAGCGCTGGCGGCCAGTGCCTTGCTGACTGGCAACATCAAGCTGGACGGCGCGCTGTCGATCGAGTTGAAGAGCAGCGGTGCGTTGCGCTTGTTGTTTGCCGAGTGCAACGACCAGGGTCGATTGCGTGGCCTGGCACGTTGGACGGATCCACTGCCGGAGCCGCTGGCGCTGGCTGCGCTGCCCGCTGGCAGCATGGCGATCACTATTGGCAACGTGGAGCGCGGTCAGCGTTATCAAGGGTTGGTGGACGTGCAGCAGGCCAGCTTGGCAGCGGCGTTGGAAAATTATTTTGCCCAGTCCGAGCAATTGCCGGCGCGCATCCTGCTGGCGGCCGACGGCACGCAGGCGGTCGGCCTGATGCTGCAGCAATTGCCCGCCGATGGTGGCCACGACGCTGTGGACGACGACGATGCGTGGCCGCGTGTGCTGCAATTGACCGCCACGCTTGGTGCGCAGGAATTGCTCGGTAGTACGCCCGAACAGTTGTTGTATCGGCTGTATCACGAGGAATCCGTGCGCTTGTTTGCGCCGCGTGCGCTGGCCTTTGGTTGCAGCTGCAGCCGCGAGCGGGTGAGTGGCATGCTGCGCACGCTCGGTCGTGGCGAGGTGGAGGCGGCGTTGGCGGCGCGCGGCGACGAGATCGAGGTGATCTGCGAATTTTGTGCGCGCGTTTACCACTTCGATCGCATTGACGCCGAACACCTGCTCAGCGCCAGCGCTGCTGCGGTGGCGCCGGTTACCGCGCAGTGAGTTGACCCAGGCCCGGCCGTCGTCGCTCAGGGCAGCTGGAACGGGATGCCAGTGTGCGGCCAGCTGGCGGCGGGCTGGCCTTTGGCGAACAGGAAGCCTTGACCGAAGCGGCAGCCGATGCTGAGCAACGCCCGGCGTTGCGACTCCTCCTCGATGCCCTCGGCGATCACGCGCATGTGCAAAGAATCGGCGAGTACCTGAATCGCACGCACCAGTGCGAGGCCTTGGGTTTGTTCGTCGTCCGGCGGCAGTTCGGTGATGAACGAACGGTCGATCTTCAGTGTCTCGAACGGGTACTGGTGCAGATAACTCAGCGATGAGTAGCCTGTGCCGAAGTCATCCAGCACGATGCCTACGCCATGATTGCGCAGGTTCTGCAGGATCTGTTTGACCTGATCGGGGTTCTCCAGCAGCGTGTGTTCGGTGACTTCCACGCGCATGCAGCGGGCAGGTACCGCGTACTGTTCAAACAGCGCCAGCAGTCGTTGATCAAGATCCGCCGAGCGGAAATGCCGGCCGGAAACATTGATGCTGATGGAGCTGTCGCCCGAGATCAAGCGTGGGGCCTGCGCGCAGACTTGCTCGAAAATCCGCCAGTCGATGGCTTCGGCGCAGCCGCTCTCCTCGGCAATCAGCAGGAAATCGTCCGGTGCGAGCAAGCCGCGTTCCGGATGGTGCCAGCGCAGGAGTGCCTCGTAGCCGATGACCAGACCGGTTTCCAGCTCGACGATAGGCTGGTAGAACGGCACGAATTCGTTGCGCGCCAAGCCGTGGCGCAGGTCGTTTTCCATGTCCAGCAAGGACAGCGCTTCGCGCCGCAGGCGATCATCAAACAGTGCGGTGCGATGGCGCCCGGCGTCCTTGGCGTTGTACATCGCCGCATCGGCATCGCGCAGCAGTTCTTCCGGTTGACGGTAGTGTGCGGAGGACAGGGCGATGCCGATCGATGCCGAGGTGAAGATTTCCTTCGGCCCGAGCTGAAACGGAGTTTGCAGTTCGTGGATGATGCGCTCGGCAATCAGGGTGGCCTTGTCGCCATTGTCGATGCCCTCCAGCAACACGGCAAACTCATCGCCGCCCAGACGCGCCACCACATCACGCGTTTTCAGGCACGCGCGGATACGCCCGCCAACCTGGAACAACAGATCATCGCCGACGAGGTGACCGACCGAATCATTGATGACCTTGAATCGATCCAGGTCGATGAACAGCACGGCAAACTGATCTTTGCCGTTCAGCAGATAACGCGCCATCGCCTGATCCAGCCGCTGCAGCAGCAGGGTGCGGTTGGGCAGTCCGGTCAACGAGTCGTGCAGGGTTTCGTACTTCAGGCGGCGCTCGACGCGCTCGCGCTCGGCAATTTGCTCGCGCAGGTCGCGGTTGGCCAGCGCCAGCGCGCGGGTGCGTTCGGTGACGCGACGTTCCAGCCCGGTGTATGCCTGTTTCAGCGATGCCGCCGCGTGCTTGCGCTGCAACGCGTTGGCAATGTGGTAGCTGACGAAGGTGAGCAGTTCCTGATCGTGTTCGTCGTACACATGGCGCGGCGAGTAGCTTTGCAGCGCGAGCACGCCCATCGGCTTGTCCCCGAATGTCAGCGGCACACCCAGCCAGCACACGGAGAGCGCGCCGATCCTGCTGATCTCGCCCTGCTCAAGCAGTCGGTCAAAGTCCGCGCGCGAGGCGAGCAGCGGCTTGCCATGGCGCAGTACGTATTCCGTCACGCCGTGACCATGTGCACGCGGCACGCGGCTGTTGTCCACTTCATCCACGGAATACGGGAACGTGAGCAAACCCGTTTCCTCATCGACCAGCGCAATGTAGATATTGCGTGCATACAGCAGACCGCTGATCACTTGATGCACGGACGCGTAGAACTTCTCCGGAGTGTCCGAGGTGTTGGCCAGTTCGGCGATGCGGAACAGCGCTGCCTGCAAACGCTCACCGCGTTGGCGTTGCAACACCTGTTGACGCAGAATGCGGTTCGCCTCGCGCAGGGCGGCAGTGCGTTCGGCGACGCGATGCCCCAGCTCGAGATGCGCCTCACGACGTTCGAACGCTGTTTCCACGTGCTGGGCGACATAGGTGAGCAGATCCATGTCCTGGCGTGAATAGTGCGTATCCGCGCGGTAACTCTGCATCACCAGGCCACCGACTACGCTTCCGCCGCGCAGCATCGGCACGCCGAGCCAGTGCTCGCAGTGCGGGCCGACCGGAACCAGGCCAGCGCCAAACTGCTGCTTCAGCTCCGTCTCCGAACCCAGCATCGGCTGGCCTTTTTGCAAGAGGTTCCAGGTGAGGCTGTGCAGCATGCTCTGCAGCGGAATGTCCTGATCAGGCAATGGCGGGTCGGTATCGACGATGTCGACGTAATACGGGAAGCGCACGCTCTGCGTGACCGCGTCGTACAACACGATGTAGAAGTTTTCCGCATACATCAGACTGCTGACGATGCCATGCAACGCGCGCATCATCGCCGGCATCGGCTGATCGGCGCCCGCCTGCTCGGCGATCGCGTACAACGCGCGTTGCAGCCGTTCGGCCAGCGCCAGGCGTGAAATGGCCTCGTAGAGTCGACCATTTTCCGCCAACTGACGCATGCGGCTGCTGGCCAGGCGACCCATCCATACCAACGTTTCGCGTGCCGGCGCGGACAGCGCAGCATCGGCGACGTCGAACATCAGCAGGCGACCGTTGATAGCGTCCTCGGCCAGCTGCAGTTGTGGCGTCAGATGGTCGACGGGGGTCGCGCTGGCGTCGCGCCAACGCAGCTGCCCGTGCATGCCCAGATCGCTCAGCATGTGTTCGCAGATTCCCATCACCGCAGCTGTGTCCGCGGCCTGGAACAGCTGCTCGACCCTCTGCCGCAGCCGCACCGAATCCGACGTGTGCGTCCGCAGCTGGGTGGAGTGGACCTTCGACGTTACACTCATGGACGATGCGGGCTCAAGGTCGGTTGCTCAGTGACACTGCAAGACAGGGTATCGACTTTATATCCTGTAAATGAAGCGTGCCGACATCATTGCGCGGAACTGATGGCGGGAATGCAAGGTCAACAGGGGAGCCAAGCTGCGAGTGGCTGCTGCGTTTTGTGCGTTGGTGCCCGTTTAAAGGTGTTAACAGAACGTAAAACTTGCTACACTCGGCGCCAACATCCGCCTGTGCTGAAAGGGTAGTCTTCGTCTGTCATGCGCCGTTTGTCCGCCACGCTGATCTTGCTCCTGTTGCCGCTCGCTGCGGCTGCACAGGCTGTGGGCGACAACGGTGCCGTGGCGCAACGCCTGCTGGCGCAGCAACCCACCCAGTTTACCGAGATCGAGCCGGGTATTGCGCTGCCGTTGTGGCGTGGTGCCGACGGCCGCCTGCTGGCGCTCAAGCTGGATCGCAGCGCCGCGACCGGTTCCGCGCATGCCAACGCGCCGCTCGCGCTGCACGTGGTGGATGCAACGACCGTGCTTGCTGCCGGACTGCAATATGGCCTGGCGCCGAATCTGCATGCACATGCCGAGCTTACGCAGCAAAGCTGGGCCAACCAGCCGACGCGCCTGGTGGGTAGCGAGCTGGGTGCCAGTTATGACGTGGGTCGTTACAGCGTGGGCTTGAGCGTGGGTGCCAGCAGCACGCCCAACAACATGGCCTTGCCGCGAGTGCTGCCGGGTGCTGCGCCGGGGGTGGACGGCTTGGCCAGTTTTGACAGCAGCACCCAGCTCAACGCACGTGGTCGGCTCGCGTTGGGAAGCAAGAGCGGGATCGATCTGGGCGCCAGTACAGGACGTATCCGTTTGCTGCCGGGCAATCTGCTGGGTGTGAGTACACTCGATCAGAAGGCTTTGAGCTTCGGCGTTGACCATGGTCCGCTGAGTGGTTCGCTGGTTGGGCGCACCTTGCAGCCGCAGGCCGGTATTCCCGGTGGTTTCAATCCGGATCGGCGCTGGAGCAGCATTGATCTGGGCGTCACTTGGCGCTTGCCGTGGCGCGGCGAGTTGAGTGTCGGCGCGCAGAATCTGTGGTCGTCGGGTACGCCGGTGAATACACCGGTTGGACCCGAGCCGGATCAATCACGTACCCCGTACGTGCAGTACCACCAGGATCTGTAGCCGAACCGATACGCGATCTTTTGCGTGTGGCAGACGGTGAGGCAGTTCAGATCAACACTTGGGACATGTCGACGCAGTGCTCGCCTGACACGTGAGACGCCTGATCGACTGCGCGTTTGCCGAGTGTGCGCAGGGGCCCCCGTCAATCCTCCGGACCACCTGCATTCGGAACGTCCCTGTTCCGCACCCGTGATGGCGGTTTCGCCGTGCACTTCGGCCATTCTGCCGGAGTGTCCCCGCGCAGGCGGGGGAAGTGAAGCAGACGGCGTCAGGAGGGGTGCCTTTCTCCCACGAGGGGGAAGCGGAGCGGGCCGCGCTGTGTGGATGTTTCCGGTGTGGGATTCCCCGTTCCCCGGCGTCACCCGCCCTTGCGAACCCGCAGATTGCCGCTGAACGTCTCGACGGTCAGCGTGGCGTGACCGTCGCCGAGGCGGACGTCCAGCTCGCTCCCGGGGCCGTGGTCGGCGCGCTGCGGGGTGCCGAAATCGCTGCGCAATTCGCCGCTGAAACTGCTGGCGTGCAGTGTGCCCACCGGGGTCGCAGGTAACTGCAATTGGACGTCACCGCTCATGCTGTCGATGTCCAGTTTGCCGTTGACCGCCATGCTGCCGCCTACTTGCACGTCGCCAGACACGGTGCTCAGTGTCAGTCGATCCCACGGGCCGCCATCGGCCTGGATGCGGCCGGAAACCGTCTGCAACTTTGCCGTCTGGCCCAGCGCTGGCGCGAGGATGTCGCCGCTGACGGTTTGCAGGTCGGCCTGTCCGGCGTGCCCGGCCAGTTCGATGCCGCCACTGACGCTGTTCACCGTGAGCTGCGGGGTACGTGCATTGAGCCGCACCCGGCCGCTGATGCTGTGGATATCGAGGTTGCCACCATGGGTGCCGTCGATCAGCAGCGAGGCACTGACGACGTTGATGGTCAGCGCTGCGGCGCGCGGCACGCGCAACTCCAGTATCGTGGGTCCCATCCTGCGTTCGCTGCCCCAGTTGAACCAACCCGATCCACCCTCTGCTTCAACCTTGACCGTGAGATCCGTGTTGCTGCCGGTGATGCGCAACGGCTTGGCGCCATCCCCCAGCGTGCCACTGACCTGTACCACATCGCGGTCCCATGCAATCACGCTCACCGTGCCGGCAATGTTGCTGATGCTGATGTGCGGGGCCGAACTCGCCTCGTGCTGCAACTGGATCGGGGTGGCAGCAAAGGCCTGGCCGATGCACAGGCACCACAGCAGCGGAACGCCGTGACGGATGTGCATGATCAGCCGGCCTCGTGAGTCAGTTCGCGCAATTGGGCTTGCTGGCGTTCGGTGCGCGTGAGCAGGCGGCGCAATGCGGGTGAATGCGGCGCTTGGGTGAGCGCTTGGTCCAGTTCCATGCGCGCGGCGCCCAGTTCAATCGCGGCACCGCGCAGGCGTGGGTCAGCGGGCGTCCACGTGGCCGGCGTTGCGCGCGCAACCGGCGTGTTTGTGGCTGGTTGTGCGAGCCGCCAGCCGATACCGCCAGCGAGCAGCAGTGATGCGGCCAGCCCGCTCGCGATCCACCAGCGTGTGGCGTGCGTTGGCCGCGCTGACATGGGCGCTGGTGTGGTGGAGGACGTGACGGCGCCGCCGGAGCGGGTGTCCTTCATGGCCACACTGATGGACGTCCACAGGTCACGTCGTGGTGTCAGCGGCTGGCGCAGATCGCGCAGCTGGCGGCGCCACTCGAACTCGTTCATTCCGGTGCTCCCAGAGCTTTGCGCAGCAAGCCGCGCGCGCGGTGCAGTTGCGCCTTCGACGTGCCCACCGCCATACCCAGCTCGTTGCCAATTTCGACGTGGTGCCAGCCTTCAATGTCATGCAGTACCAGCACGGCGCGTGCACGCGCCGGCAGTTGGCCGATCGCGCGTTCCAGCTCCTTGCGCTCGGCGGCGCAGAACGGGGTTTGTCCATGGTCGGGCAGATGCTCGTCGTCCACCGTGGTGACGGGGTCGGCGCTGCGCGCGCGGATATCCATCAAGGCCACATTTATCGCCAGGCGATACAGCCAGGTGCCGAACGCGCTCTCGTGCCGGAACCCTGGCAGTTTCTGCCAGGCGCGGATGAACGCCTCCTGGGTCAGGTCTTCGGCGCGTGCACGATCGTAGCCGGCAAGGCGATACACGACACCGTGCACGCGCCCCACGTGCAGCTGGTACAGACGGCGAAATGCCTCGCCGTCGCCGGCCGCGGCGGCGCGAACGTCGTCGGTGTCAGCGACTCCTGCGCGGACGTTCGGCATGCAGGTTCCATTGGCCAGGCGCAGGGCGTTCATCGTGACAAGTTCGATGCACGCGCGCGCGAAAGGGTTTGCATCACGCGGTGGCCGGCAGTGGCCGCAAGCGTTGCGCTCAGTGTGCAGTCACCTCATGGCGTGATGGCGCGGCGGCGGCCAGTGCGTCGGCTACCCGCTGACGTTCCTGACGCAAGCGCTCGGGCAGGCGTGGCGCAAAGGTTTCCAGATACTCCGAAGCGGAAGCCAACTCCGCTTGCCAGCCGGCGTTGTCCACTGCAAGCAATTCGTCCAGTTGCGGGCCGCTCAAGGTGAGACCTTTGAGGTTGAGCTCGCCGCTGGCCGGCACGGTACCGATCGGGGTCGACACACCATGGGCGGTGCCGTCGACACGCCTGATCATCCACTCCAGCACGCGCAGGTTCTCACCAAAGCCCGGCCACAGGAACTTGCCGTCCGCGCCCTTGCGAAACCAGTTGACCTGAAAGATCTTTGGCAGCCTGGCGCCGGGCTTGTCGAACGCCAGCCAGTGCGCAAAGTAGTCACCGTAGTGATAGCCGCAAAACGGCTTCATCGCCATCGAGTCGCGGCGCAACACGCCGACCGCGCCGGTAGCCGCAGCGGTGGTTTCCGAACCCATGGTGGCGCCCATCAATACGCCATGGGTCCAGTCGCGCGCTTCCACCACCAGTGGCAACAGGGTTGGGCGGCGACCCCCGAACACGATCGCACTGATCGGCACGCCTTGCGCCGCTTCGGCCTGTTCGGACCATGTCGGGCACTGCCGGGCGCTGACGGTGAAGCGTGAATTGGGATGCGCAGCCGGGCCGTTTGCCGGATCGTACGGACGACCTTGCCAGTCGGTGACCGGCGTGCCGGGCAGGCCTTCCCACCATGGCTGGTTGTCGGCAGTGACCGCGACGTTGGTATAGATGGTGTCGTGCGCGATGGTTTGCAGCGCGTTGGGATTGGTGCTTTTGCTGGTGCCGGGAGCGACGCCAAAGAACCCGGCCTCCGGGTTGATCGCGTACAAGCGGCCGTCCGTGCCGGGGCGCATCCAGCAGATGTCGTCGCCCACCGTCCACACTTTCCAGCCGTCGCGCTGATAGCCCTCGGGTGGAATCAGCATCGACAGGTTGGTCTTGCCGCAGGCGGATGGGAACGCCGCGGCAATGTAGTGAATGTCGCCGCTCGGGTTTTCGATGCCGACGATCAGCATGTGCTCGGCCAGCCAGCCTTCGGCGCGAGCCTGATTGCATGATCCAGCGCCGTTCGGGGTCCAGTTCGCCGATGGAATGCAGGCCCTTGACGAACGTGCCCTCGCGCTCGATGCGCGCCTGCGCCGCCGCGCCCATGCGCGTCATGATGCGCATGTTGGCCACGACATACGGACTGTCGGTGATCTCCACGCCGCAGCGCGAGAGCGGCGAATCGATTGGCCCCATGCAATAGGGAATGACGTACAGCGTGCGCCCGGTCATGCAGCCGTCAAACAGCGCGTCGATTTTCGCGTGCGCGGCAGCCGGGCCCACCCAGTGATTGTTTGGGCCGGCATCGGCTTCGTGCAGGTGACACACGAGGGTCAGGCGCTCCACCCGCGCCACGTCCGCCGGATTGGAGCGATGCAGGTAGCAGCCGGGATGGGTTTGCTGGTTCAGCTCGATCAGCGCGCCGGATTGCAGCATTTGCTGCACCAGCGAGTCGTACTCCGCCTGCGAGCCATCACACCAGTGCACGGTGTCCGGGCGCGTCAGTGCGGCAGCTTCCCTGACCCATGCGCTGAGTGCTTCCAGCTTGCTCGCCATCATTGCGCTCCTCGGCTGCGTGCCGCAAAAAAGAACTGAAACGTTAGTTTGCAGGTGGGGCTATTGCAAGGTCGCGCGCAACAGCTTGCGCGGGGCGCGGAGGATGCCGTGGGCGTGGCGCTGGCTCAGTTGGGAATGAGCGCGGCGATCATGTGCTCGACGTAATCGTCGAATTCCTCGTGATTGAGGCGCGGCAATCCCAAGGTGAAATTGAGCTGCAGAAAGCCGACATAGGCGGCATAGGTCAGGCGTGCGCGGTTCAATGCCTGCGCCGGCTTGAGGCCGGCCTCGCGGTAGGTGGCGGTGAGAAATTCCATGCGTCGTTGCGAGACGCGTGCAATCACCGATACCACTTGCGGGTGGTCCAGGGCCCTGAGCAGGGCAGCGTAGACGCGGTGCGTCTGCAGTTCGTGGGCGACGCGGCGAAACAGCTCGGGCAAGCGCTCGCGCGGGTCCGGCATCTGCTCGATCGGGCGAATGATCTCCGCTTCGCCGTATTGTTCCCAGCGCTCCAGGGCCGCGCTGAGCAGCGCTTCGCGGGTGCGAAAATGCCAGTAGAAGCTGCCTTTGGTGACGCCCAGCTGGCGTGCCAGTGCCTCGACTGACAGCGCCCCGACGCCTTGTTCGGCAATCGCCTCGAGCGCGGCCAATTCCCAATCGCCAGCGGACAATCGGGTACGCTCGGGTTTGCTGCTTGCGTTCATCAGCGCATGGTAGCGATACGTTGCGGATTTGTAATGCATGCGGGCTGCCGCGCAGGTTGACTACGGGTGGGTGCGCATTCCATACTCAAGCGTATGGTCATGACCTTCGATTCGTCCACAGTGAGCCGTTTCCCGGTAGCAGATATCTGCCTGGCGGTGGAAACGCGGCACAGCGACGGCAGCCCGACAGTGTTGTTTGCGCACGGCTTCGGTCAGACCCGGGGCGCGTGGAGCGCCGCCGCCACCGCGCTGGCTCGCCGCGGCTGTTGCTGCGTGACGTTTGACAGTCGTGGACATGGTGAAAGTGATCGCGTAGCCAGCGGCGCTTACCACTTGGAACAGTTTGCCGACGACTTGCTGCGGCTGGCGCGTGCGCAGTCGCAGCCGCCGATTCTGGTGGGCGCATCGATGGGCGGCTTGCTTGCCTTGCTGCTGGCGGGCGAAGTTCGCCCGGCACCGTTTGCCGCGCTGGTGCTGGTGGACATCACGCCGCGCTGGGAGGCGGCGGGCGTGGAACGCATTCTGGCGTTCATGCAGGCGTGTCCGGAAGGCTTCGCCGATTACGCCGAAGCCGCCGAGCGCATCGCGACTTACCAGCCACAGCGGCACGGGCGCAAGACGGAAGAACAACTGCGCCCGCTGTTGCGCAAGGGCGGCGATGGTCGACTGCACTGGCATTGGGATCCGGCGCTGCTGGCCGCAGTGGCACGTGATGGCGAGCGCTATCAGGCGCGCCTGAAGGCCGCTGCGGCGCAGATCAACGTACCCGTGCTGCTGCTCTCCGGCGCTCGCAGTGATGTGGTGTCGCGTGCGACGATCAACGAATTCCTGCAGCTGGTGCCACAGGCGCAGCACGTGCAGTTGCCGGATGCCACGCACATGCTCGCCGGCGATGCGAATGACGCGTTCACCAGCGAGGTCGCACGTTTTGTGTCCGGTCTTGCTGCATCCGATGCCTGCGCTCCTGCTGGCGCTACCCAACCGTGATGAGGTAATCCGATGTCCGTGATCTTGACCGCGCTGGCCGCGCTGATTGCCAGCGGGGCGTGCGCCTATCACCGCACCAGGTTGCACACGTGGGCGATTGCTACCGGTGTAACTACGCTGCTGGCTGGCCTGTTGCTGCATGCGCCGTGGACGCTGGTGACCCTGCTGATCATCGAGGCCGCCATTGCCGTGCCGCTGTTGCTGGTCGGCTTTCGTCGTCGACAGATCAGCGCACCGTTGCTCAAGCTGTTCGCGAAAGTGACGCCAAAGCTTTCCGAGACCGAACAGATCGCGCTGGAAGCCGGCACCGTGGGTTTCGAGGGCGAGCTGTTCTCCGGCATGCCGGACTGGCATGTGCTGCTCAAGCAGCCGAAGCCGGAGTTGAGCGTGGAGGAGCAGGCCTTCCTCGACGGCCCGGTGGAGGAGCTGTGCGGGATGATCGATGACTGGCAGATCACGCACGAGCTGGCGGACTTGCCGCCGGAGGTGTGGACGTTCATCAAGAAGAACAAGTTCTTCGGCATGATCATTCCCAAGCGCTACAACGGCCTGGAATTTTCCGCGCTGGCACACTCGGCGGTGTTGCAGAAGCTGGCCACGATGTCGGCGACGCTGGCCTCGACCGTGGCGGTGCCGAACTCGCTGGGGCCGGCCGAGTTGCTGTTGAATTACGGCAGCGAAGAACAGAAGGATCATTACTTGCCGCGTCTGGCCGTGGGTGAGGAGATTCCGTGTTTTGCACTGACTGGTCCGTATGCCGGCTCCGATGCCACGTCCATCCCCGACTACGGCATCGTGTGCAAGCAGACGGTGGATGGCGTGGAGACGCTGGGTATCAAGTTCACGTTCGACAAGCGCTACATCACGCTGGCGCCGGTGGCGACAGTGGTCGGCCTGGCGTTTCGCATGTATGACCCCGAGCACCTGCTGGGTGATCAGGATGACCTCGGTATCACGCTGGCGCTGTTGCCGCGCTCGACGCCGGGGCTGGACATCGGTCGTCGCCACTTCCCGTTGAATGTGCCGTTCCAGAACGGTCCGGTGCGTGGCCACGGCATCTTCGCGCCGTTGTCGGTGTTGATCGGTGGACCGAAAATGGCCGGCCACGGCTGGCGCATGCTGGTGGAAGTGCTCTCGGTGGGACGCGCGATTTCGCTGCCCTCCAGCGCCACCGGCGCACTGCGCGCCGCGGTGGCGTCGGTGGGCGCGTATGCGCGCATGCGCAAGCAGTTTGGCCTGGCCATCGCGCGTTTCGAGGGTGTGGAAGAAGCACTCGCGCGCATTGGCGGCTTGACCTACGCCACGGCAGCGCTGTCGCGTTCCACCGCAGCTGCGGTCGATCGTGGCGAGAAGCCGGCAGTGACCTCGGCCATCGCGAAATACCACGCCACCGAATGGGGCCGCCAGGTCGCTGGCGACGCGATGGACGTACTTGGCGGCAAAGGCGTGCAGCTCGGCCCCAGCAACTATGCCGGGCGCGCGTGGCAGGGTGTGCCGATTGCCATCACGGTGGAAGGCGCGAACATCATGACGCGCAGCCTGATGATCTTTGGCCAGGGGGCGATTCGCTGCCATCCCTATGTGCTCAGGGAGATGCAGTCGCTGTCGATCACCGACCGCAGTGAGCAGCTGCAGACGTTCGATCGCCTGCTGTTTGGTCACATTGGTTTTGGTGTGTCGAATGCGGTGCGCAGCTTCGTGCTGGAACTCAGTGGCTCGCGCCTGGGCGACAGCGCAGGCGATGCCTACACGCGCCGCTATTACCGCAAGCTCAACCGCTTTTCCGCCGCGCTGGCGCTGTGCGCGGATGTGTTCATGGGTGTGCTTGGCGGCAAGCTGAAGTTCAAGGAAAAATTGTCCGCGCGCCTCGGCGACGTGCTCAGCTACCTGTATATCGCCAGTGCGATGCTCAAGCGTTACGAGGACACCGGCCGGCCGGAAGCGGATCGTCCGTTGCTGGCATGGGCATTCCATCAATGCGTGTGGAACATGCAGATGGCGCTGGACGGTGCGATCCGCAATTTTCCCGTGCGCTCGGTGTCGTTGTTGCTGCGCGTGCTGGTGTTTCCGTTGGGTCGCCGCGAAGTGCCGCCGTCCGATCGCCTGGGTCGTCGCGTTGCCGCGTTGATCACCGCACCGAGCGAGGCCCGTAGTCGGCTGCTGGAGTGGGTGTATCTCACGCCGACCGCGAACAACACCATCGGCCGCATGAACGCATTGCTGCCAGAGGTGATCCTGGCCGAGCCGGTGGATCGCAAACTGGGCAAGGCGCTGAAGACCGGTCAATTCAAGGCGCACGATTACTTTGGACAGCTCGCCGAAGCGGAGCAGGCCGGCGTGATCAATCCGAGTGAGGCAGCGCTGCTCAAGCGTGTACGCGAGGGCGTGCACGAGTTCATCTCGGTGGATGATTTTGATACCGACGAGATGCGCGCGTTCAAACCGCGCGCAGGGAAATAGCCGTGGGTTTTCGGCCGCACGGTGCATGCGGCTGAAGTTTCCACTATGCCAACGGGAAACCGGGGCGGCTGGCACCACGCCAGTCGGCCGCTTCACGCTGGAGTAGGGTGCCGCCGCCAAGTCGGTGGCACGATTGAGTGCCGGCGCAGTGCGACCATCACCAGCGCCAGCGAGCACAGCGAGCACAAGCCGAGCGCGATCACCGACGCCTCGGCGCCAAACACGCCGCCGCTCAGCCAGTCCGGGCCGCTGCGTGTGGATACCAGCCAGCCGTCCGCCCGGGCCCCGGAAACCGGGATGCCGTAAATCGTGCCTTGCGCGAAGTTCCACGCCGCGTGCAAGCCCATGCAGATCGGCAGCGAGCGGGTCAGGTGATAGACCATGCCGAACAGCAGCCCGGCCTCGATCGCGATGGCCACCGAACTCCACAGCGTCGCGCCGGGATTGCCCATGTGGACAAGGCCGAAAAACAGCGCCGAAATCAACAGTGCCCACCACGTGCCAAGCCCTTCTTCGACAATGCGGAAGAGCACGCCACGAAACATGATCTCCTCGCCGATGCCTGCGCCCAGTCCCGCCGCCAGCAGCGCCGGCAACCACGTCGCATCCGGATTGGTGCCAATGACGCGGTAACTGCCGAGCAGCCACAGCACGCCGACCACGGCGCTGAACAGCACAACGCCCGCAACCACGCCGGCAAGCCCGCCGGAAACCACCTTGCGCGGTGCCAACTCGGTCACTGGCCGCCGTTCCACCAGTTTCACCAACAATAGATAGGCGAGCAGCGGCAACACCGCGCGCATGAACAGTTCGGCCAGCGCCCGGTACGGTGGCGACATGGCCTTCAAGTTCCAGCCGAACGCGTGAGCCAGCGCACCCATCGCGAAACTGAGAGTGATGAACAGCAGCACAAAGATGACGATGCGCGCCACCGGCGAAAGCACCAACCAGCGCTGCCAACGCGGTGCATCAACCGGCGTGGTGAAGGCAAGTTCGCCGCTATGCATGTGTCGTCTCCCGGTTTTTGCAGCGACCGAAAAGAACCTGCAGGAGCGCACCTTGTGCGCGATCAGTGCGCCAGCGCCGCAGGGCAAAACCATCGCGCACAAGGTGCGCTCCCACAAAAAAAGCACCAGCGGCCGGATTGGCCGAAATGTCTTGAGCGCCAGTACCGTGTTCCAAGCGAGAGTTGCCTACACCTCGACCGCTGCCGCATGCTCGCGCGTGTTGGCGAAGCGCACCATCGGCCAGCGCTCCTGCGCCAGTTGCAGATTGACCCGGGTCGGCGCGATGTAGACCAGTTCGCCGGCGCCATCCAGCGCAAGATGCATTGCGTTCTTCTCGCGAAACTCTTCCATCTTCTTGTCGTCGTTGCAGTGCACCCAGCGCGCGGTGCTCACGTTGACGGCCTCGAAGCTGGCGTCGACGTTGTATTCGTCCTTGAGTCGATACGCGACCACTTCGAACTGCAGCACGCCGACTGCGCCGAGGATCAAGTCGTTGCTCATCAGCGGGCGAAAAAACTGCGTTGCCCCTTCTTCGCTCAGTTGCGCCAGACCCTTGTGCAGCGCCTTCATCTTCAGCGGATCGCGCAAGTGTGCGCGGCGGAAAAGCTCGGGGGCAAAGTTGGGGATGCCGGTGAAGCGCAACTGCTCGCCTTCGGTAAACGTGTCGCCGATGGTGATGGTGCCGTGGTTGTGCAAGCCGATCACGTCGCCCGGATACGCGGTCTCGACAATCTCGCGATCAGACGCCATGAAGGTCAGCGCGTTGGCAATGCGTACTTCCTTGTGCGTGCGCGTCTGGATCATCTTCATGCCGCCGGTATAGGTGCCCGAGCACACGCGCATGAAGGCCACACGGTCGCGGTGCGATGGGTCCATGTTCGCCTGGATCTTGAACACGAAGCCGCTGAGCTGTTCTTCCTCCGGCTGCACCACGCGCGTCAGCGTGGCGTGCGGGTGCGGCGAGGGCGCGTGCTTGACGAAAAAATCCAGCAGCAGTTGCACGCCGAAGCTGTTCACCGCCGAGCCGAAGAACACCGGCGTCTGCCGACCGGCCAGATATTCGTCCACATCGAATGCGGGTGCCGCACCCTGCACCAGTTCGAGTTCGTCGCGCAATTCGCGCATTGCTTCGCTGCCAATTTTCGCTTCCAGTCCGGGTGCATCCAGACCCTTGAAGATGGTTGAATCCTGTCGGGTGAAATTCTTGCCCGGCTCGAAGATGTGCACCTCGTCCAGCGCCAGGTGATACACGCCCTTCAACCGCTTGCCCATGCCGATCGGCCAGGTCAGTGGCGCGCAGGCGATGCCCAGCACCGACTCAACTTCGTCCAGCAATTCAATCGGTGGGCGACCCTCACGGTCGAGCTTGTTGATGAAGGTCATGATCGGCGTGTCGCGCAGCCGGCATACTTCCATCAACTTGATCGTGCGCTCCTCCACACCCTTGGCGCAGTCGATCACCATCAGCGCCGAGTCCACCGCGGTCAGCACGCGATAGGTGTCCTCGGAAAAGTCCGCGTGCCCTGGCGTGTCGAGCAAGTTGACGATCTTGCCCGCGTACGGAAACTGCATCACCGACGACGTCACCGAAATGCCGCGCTCCTTCTCCAGCGCCATCCAGTCGGAGGTTGCATGTCGCGCGGTCTTGCGGCTCTTCACCGCCCCCGCCATCTGGATCGCGCCGCCAAACAGCAACAGCTTTTCCGTCAGCGTGGTCTTGCCCGCATCCGGATGGCTGATGATCGCAAACGTGCGGCGGCGGCGGGTTTCTTGCTGGTGAATCGACATGACGGCGGGTTGGCTGGAAGGCGAACCGGAAATTGTAGCGTG
>CAJDVA010000020.1_pt1 | contig 24965 bp, 30 predicted proteins | sample 7391241 | NCBI WGS metagenome assembly CAJDVA01 (sample SAMEA7055678, study PRJEB34461) | soil metagenome | biome: terrestrial ecosystem; feature: Peninsula; material: soil | place: Antarctica | collected 2016
CATGGTCGGGCACAAGCTCGGCGAGTTCGCGGTGACGCGCACCTTCAAGGGCCATGTCGGCGACAAGAAGGGCAAGTGATGAGCACTGAAGCCAAAGCGATCCTGCGCGGCGCCCGCATTTCGGCGCAAAAAGCACGGCTGGTGGCTGATCTCGTCCGCGGGCTTCCCGTGGGTCGGGCCAGCGACGTGCTGACCTACACCAACAAGAAAGCCGCGCTGCTCGTGCGCAAGGTGTTGCTGTCAGCCGTCGCCAATGCCGAAAACAACCTCGGTGCCGATGTCGACGAATTGAAAGTCGCCAGCATCTTTGTTGACGAAGGTCCGATGTTGAAACGTATGTATGCCCGCGCCAAAGGCCGCGGTTCGCGCATCCTGAAGCGCACCAGCCACATCACTGTGGTTGTTGGTAACTGACCGGGGACATAGACGATGGGTCATAAGGCATTGCCAAGGATTGGAACTCGAAGTGGTACGCCAACAAGCGCGATTATGCCGCGTATCTCGTGGCCGATATCAAAGTCCGCGACATGCTCAAGAAGAAGCTCGCGCAGGCAGGTATCTCCAAGATTCTCATCGAGCGTCCGGCGAAAACCGCACGCGTGACGATTCACACCGCCCGCCCGGGCGTGGTGATCGGCAAGAAGGGCGAGGATATCGAGAAGCTGCGCAAGGAAGTCAGCGACATGATGGGCGTTCCGACGCACATCAACGTCAGCGAAGTGCGCAAGCCCGAGCTCGATGCACAATTGGTGGCCGAGTCGATCGCCCAGCAGTTGGAGCGGCGCATCATGTTCCGCCGTGCCATGAAGCGGTCCGTGGGCAATGCGATGCGTCTGGGCGCGTTGGGCATCAAGATCAATGTGTCCGGGCGCTTGAACGGCGCCGAGATCGCCCGCTCCGAGTGGAGTCGTGAAGGTCGCGTACCGCTGCACACGTTGCGTGCGGACATCGACTACGGCCTGGCTGAAGCGCACACCACGTACGGCATCATTGGCGTGAAGGTGTGGATTTACAAAGGCGAGATTTTCGATCTGGCTGCGGCATCGCAGGAGTCGAAGGATGAGCCATCCTCGCAGCCGCGCCGCGAAGGTGGCGAAGGTCGTCGTAACGATTCGCGACGCGATGCCGGTGACGGCCGTCGCGAGCGGACTGCGAAGTAAGGAGAGTTGCCATGTTGCAACCAAAACGTACGAAGTACCGCAAGCAGTTCAAGGGCCGCAATGATGGCTTGGCGCAGTGCTCCAATCTGGTCAGCTTTGGCGAGTTTGGCCTGAAGTCGACTCAGCACGGCGCGCTGACCGCGCGGCAAATCGAAGCGGCACGTCGCTGCATCACGCGCTTCGTCAAGCGCGGCGGAAAGTTGTGGATCCGTGTGTTTCCGGACAAGCCGGTCTCGAAGAAGCCGATTGAAGTGCGTATGGGCGCCGGCAAGGGCAGCGTCGAGTTCTGGGTTGCCAACGTGCAGCCAGGGCGCATGTTGTACGAGATCGAGGGTGTTCCCGAGATCACGGCGCGCGAGGCGTTTCGCCTGGCGTCTGCCAAGTTGTCGGTGCAGACCCAGTTTGTAACCAGGGCGGTGATGTGATGGCCACCAAGGCAAAAGAAACGAGCAAAGTTCAGTCGGTGGACGAGTTGCAGCAGCACCTGCTGGACCTGCGCAAGGAGCAGTTCAACCTGCGCATGCAAAAAGGGTCCGGCCAGCTCACTCAGCCGCATCAGCTACGCCGCGTTCGGCGTGACATCGCCCGCACGAAGTTTGTGCTCGGCGGCAAGAAGTAAGGGACGGCGGACAAAAAGCAGGTGCGCTCCCTCGAGGGGCGTGTCACCAGCAGCAAGATGGACAAGACCGTCACCGTGCTGGTCGAGCGTCAGGTACAGCACTGGCTGCTCGGCAAGATCATTCGGCGTTCCACCAAGTTGCATGCGCAGAACGATCTGGGCGCAAGCGAAGGTGATCTCGTGCGCATCGCCGAATGCCGGCCGCTGTCCAAGACCAAGCATCATCGCGTGGTCGAAATCATTACCCGTGCAAACGGCTAAAGGGAGGGTGCAGACATGATCCAGACACAGAGCACGCTTTCGGCGGCTGACAACAGCGGCGCCAAGCAATTGATGTGCATCAAGGTGCTCGGCGGTTCCAAGCGCCGCTATGCGGGCATCGGCGACATCATCAAGGTTGCCATCAAGGATGCAATCCCGCGCGGCAAGGTAAAAAAAGGCGAGGTGTACAATGCCGTGGTGGTGCGTACTGCCAAGGGTGTACGTCGTGCCGATGGCTCGCTGATCCGTTTCGACGGCAACGCAGCGGTGCTCCTCAACAGTAAGCTCGAGCCCATTGGTACCCGCATTTTCGGGCCAGTGACACGCGAGCTGCGCAGCGAACGATTCATGAAGATCGTTTCGCTTGCGCCCGAAGTGCTCTGAGCGGAGTCCAGATATGAAGCGTATCCGCAAGGGTGATCACGTGGTCGTGATTGCCGGCAAGAACAAGGGTCAACGCGGCGATGTGCTGCGTGTTGGCGATGACCGGGTGGTCGTTTCCAACGTGAATCTGATCAAGCGACACACCAAGCCGAACCCGCAGGCCAATCAGGCTGGCGGTATCGTCGAGCGTGAAGCTTCGATCCATCTCTCCAATGTGCAGCTGTTCAACCCCGCCACGAACAAGGGTGAACGCGTCGGCACCAAAACGCTCGATGATGGGCGCAAGGTCCGCGTGTTCCGTTCGAATGGCGAGGTCGTGGACGCGTAAGGAACACGATGATGACGCGCCTTGAAAGTTTTTATAAAGACCAGGTAGTAGCCAAGCTCACCGAGCAGTTTGGCTACAAGAACGTGATGCAGGTTCCGCGCATCACCAAGATCACGCTGAACATGGGCGTGGGCGAAGCGGCGGCCAACAAGAAAGTGCTGGACAACGCCGTGGCCGACATGGCCAAGCTGTCCGGACAAAAACCGATCACCACCAAGGCACGGTTGTCCGTGGCTTCGTTCAAGATCCGCGAAGGCTGGCCGATCGGGTGCAAGGTCACGCTGCGTCGTGCGCAGATGTTCGAGTTCCTCGATCGTCTGATCAACATCTCGCTGCCGCGCGTGCGTGACTTCCGCGGTGTGTCCGGCCGGGCGTTTGACGGGCGTGGCAACTACAACTTCGGTATCAAGGAACAGATCATCTTTCCGGAGATTGAGTTCGACCAGGTAGACGCGCTGCGTGGTATGGATATTTCCATCACCACCACGGCGAAGACCGACGAAGAGGCCAAGGCATTGCTGGCCGCATTCAGCTTCCCCTTCCGTAATTAAGATTGCAGTAACTGATAGGCGATATCGATGGCCAAGACATCAATGGTGAACCGCGATATCAAGCGGACCAAGCTCGTCAAGAAATACGCCGCAAAGCGCAGTGCGCTGAAAGCGGTCGTGCTCAGCGCTACCGCCTCCTACGAGGAGAAGATGGAAGCGCAAGGCAAGCTGCAGAAGTTGCCACGTGATGCCAGCCCGGTGCGTCAGCGTACGCGTTGCGCCCTGACCGGTCGCCCGCGTGCGGTGTACGCCAAGTTCGGCCTGGGCCGCAACAAGTTGCGCGAAGCGACGATGCGCGGTGATGTTCCGGGTCTGCGCAAGGCCAGCTGGTAGGTGTTTTTTTGTCGCGTCGGGGCGGGTATCGCCGTGGTACGCCAGCGCTGGACGTCGTCGTTGCACGCGTGGTAGCTGTTTCGTTATTCGCTCAAACGTATTTTGCTGATATAGTCAGCGGTCTGCGCAACGCAGGTCGGCGTCGAAGTCGGCTCACAACTCAATTGATTTCCGGTTTTACTGGATATCGGTGCACTCTGAAGGACTCCTCATGAGCATGACTGATCCCATCGCCGATCTGTTTACGCGCGTGCGCAATGCTGGCGATCGCCAACCTTCTCAAGAACGAGGGCTACATCCTCGGCGCCGAGGCTGCCGATGTCGAAGGCAAGCCGGTGCTTGAGATCAAGCTCAAGTATTTCGATGGGCAACCGGCCATTGAGAAAATTGCCCGTGTCAGCCGCTCCGGCCTGCGTGTGTATCGCGGCAAGGATGAATTGCCCAAGGTATTGGGCGGGCTGGGTATCTCGATCATTTCGACTTCCGCCGGTCTCCTGACCGATGCGCAGGCCCGTGCCAAGGGCTTGGGTGGCGAAGTCATCGGCCAGGTGGCGTAAGGAGCCTTCTATGTCACGTGTTGCCAAACAAGCTATTTCCCTGCCCAAGGGCGTTGATCTGACCGTTGGCAAAGATGCCATCACGGTCAAGGGACCCAAAGGTACGCTCAGCATGCACCATTTGCCTGGCGTAATCGTGTCTATCGACGCAGGCGTGGTCCACGTCACTTTGGGCGCAGGCGTTGATGACATGTTCGGTGGTACGGCGCGTGCGCTGCTGGCGAACATGGTACATGGCGTTTCGGCCGGCTATGAGCGCAGGCTCGAGTTGGTTGGCGTTGGATATCGCGTATCGATGCAGGGCAAGTCGCTGAACCTCAGCCTGGGCTTCTCGCACCCGGTGGTATTTGAGGCACCCGTGGGTATCAGCATCGAGACCCCGTCGCAGACCGAAGTGCTGATCAAGGGCGTGGACAAACAGGCGGTTGGTCAGGTGGCGGCAAAGATCCGCGGCTTCCGGCCGCCGGAGCCGTACAAGGGCAAGGGCGTACGTTACGCCGGCGAGAAGATCACGCTGAAGGAAGCCAAGAAGGCATAAGGCGGGTCCCTCCGCGAAGACTGGTCTTCATGGCCAGACTCTGCAAAAGAGCCGCTCATAAAGCCAATCCGCTTTCTGGAGATATCACCATGAACAAGAATGAAAACCGCCTGCGTCGCGCCAAGTCAACTCGCTGCCACATTCGGCAGTTGGCGGTGGCGCGGTTGTCGGTGCATCGCACAGGTCAACACATCTACGCGCAAGTGTTCGACGCGTCCGGCCTGAAGGTCGTGGCTGCGGCGTCGACTCTGCAGAAGTCCGTTGCCGAAGGACTCAAGGGCACGCGGAACATTGCTGCAGCTGCAGCCGTGGGCAAGGCGGTGGCTGAGCGCGCACTGGCGGCGGGTGTTGATGCAGTGGCGTTTGATCGGTCTGGATTCCGCTATCACGGTCGCGTCAAGGCGCTTGCCGATGCTGCGCGTGAGGCTGGTCTGAAGTTCTGATCCACGCAAGTTGGCTGCAGGGTCAGGAATCAGCAGAGCACTGCTCGACGATTCCCGGGCTTGCACCACCGACTCGCGGGAAGCGACACACAACAACAAGCGGCCAAGCCGCAAGCAAAAGTCCCGGATTGTCCGGGCATATGGATAAAGCACATGGCTTCTACCGATCGCGAAAATTCCGACGGCATGCTGGAAAAGTTGATTGCCGTCAACCGTGTGGCCAAGACCGTCAAGGGTGGCCGCCAGATGAGCTTCACTGCGCTGACCGTCGTTGGTGACGGCGCGGGCAAAGTGGGTTTCGGTTATGGCAAGGCGCGTGAGGTGCCGGTGGCCATCTCCAAGGCCATGGAGCGCGCGCGCCGCCAGATGGTCGACATCGAGCTGAACAATGGCACGTTGTGGTACGCCATCAAGGCCAACCATGGCGCTGCCCGCGTGTACATGCAGCCGGCATCCGAAGGTACCGGTGTGATTGCCGGTGGTGCGATGCGCGCCGTGTTGGAGGTGGTTGGCGTCAAGAATGTGCTGGCCAAGGCCGTTGGTTCGCGCAACCCGATCAATCTGGTGCGCGCCACCATCAAGGGTCTGCAGGCGGTCGCATCGCCCAAGAAGATCGCCGCGAAGCGTGGCAAGACTCTGGAAGAGGTGATGGGCAATGGCTAAGGCAGCAGCAGAAGCAACGGTCCGCGTGCGGCTCGTCAAGGGTTTGTGCGGTGTGCAGGCGCGTCATCGCCTGAGCGTCAAAGCACTCGGGTTGGGCAAGATCAACGATGTCCGCGACTTGAAAGACAGCCCGCAGGTTCGTGGTTTGATCAACACCGTCTATTACCTGGTCCGGGTCGAGGAGTAAGCATCATGCGATTGAATGATATTCAACCGAATGCCGGCTCGCACAAGACGCGCCTGCGCGTCGGTCGCGGCGGCGGTTCGGGCTTGGGCAAAACTGCGGGTCGTGGGCACAAGGGCCAGCACGCGCGCGCCGGTGGTACCCACAAGTACGGTTTTGAAGGCGGCCAGATGCCGTTGCAGCGCCGGTTGCCGAAGGTCGGTTTCCGCTCGAAGACGAAGGCACAGAGTCAGGAAGTGTTCCTGTATCAGCTTGCCAACCTCAAGGGTGACGTGATCGACGTGGTGGCGCTGCACAAGGCCGGCCTGATCGACGCCCGCGCGCGCAAGGTCAAAGTGGTGTTGAAGGGTGAAATTGGTCGCGCGGTCAAGTTGTCCGGGTTGCTGGCTACGGCCGGCGCGAAGGCGGCGATCGAGGCGGCTGGCGGCAGTGTGGAGTAACTGACGGTGGCTGCAGCCAAGGGCAACGCACTGGGCAAGCTCGGCAAGCTCACCGAGCTGCGTCAGCGCATTCTTTTCGTGGTTGGCGCGCTGGTTGTGTTCCGGCTGGGCTCATTTATTCCCGTGCCTGGTGTCAACCCGGATGCGATGAGCAACCTGGTGAACGGCAACGGCTTGATGGACATGTTCAACATGTTCTCCGGCGGTGCACTGGAGCGCTTTTCGGTATTTGCCCTGGGTGTGATTCCATACATCTCCGCGTCCATCGTGTTTCAGATGATGGGTTCGGTGGTTCCGAGCTTGATGGCCTTGCGCAAGGAGGGCGAAGCCGGCAAGCGCAAGATGACGATGTACACGCGCTACGCCACGGTGGGGCTGGCGCTGGTTCAGTCGTTTGGCATTGCCGCCGCATTGCAAGGGCAGGTAGCGGCCGGTGGCGCACCGGTGGTGTACACGCCGGGTCCCGGGTTCATTTTGTCCTCGGTGATCGGGCTGACGGCTGGCACCATGCTGTTGACGTGGATTGGCGAGCAGATGACCGAGCGCGGTGTCGGCAACGGCATATCGCTGCTGATCTTCGCCGGCATCATTGCCGGGCTGCCGGGCGCTGTCGTGCAGACTTTGGGCATGGCCAACAATGGTGAGTTATCGCTGCTCAAGTTGTTGATGGTGTTTGCTGTCGCGTTGGCGGTGACGGCGTTCGTGGTGTTTGTCGAGCGCGCGCAGCGGCGAATCACGGTGAATTATGCGCGGCGCTCGGGTGGGCAGAAGGCCTACATGAATCAGACCTCGAGTTTGCCGCTGAAGATCAATATGTCGGGCGTGATTCCGCCGATTTTTGCTTCCAGTTTGTTGATGTTTCCGGCGACTGCCATCACCTGGTTCAGTACTGGCAGCCCGTCGCGTTGGGTGCAGGAGTTGACCCAGCAGCTGACCCCGGGTCAACCGTTCTATGAAATGGTGTCTGCTGCGCTGGTGTTCGGCTTCGCGTTCTTCTACACGGCGATCGTGTTCAACGCGGACGAGACGGCAGACAATCTCAAACGGTCAGGCGCGCTGATTCCGGGTATCCGTCCGGGCAAAGCGACGGCGTCGTACGTGGACGCGGTCATGACCCGCTTGACGCTGGTCGGTGCCATCTATTTGGTGGCGGTGTGCCTGGTGCCGTCATTCATGCAGGCATACTGGCACGTGCCGTTCTACTTTGGTGGTACGTCGTTGCTGATTGTGGTGGTGGTGGTGATGGATTTCACGGCGCAGATCCAGGCGCACCTGGTCAGTCACCAGTACGAGAGTTTGCTCAAGAAAGCCAACCTTCGTCGCAGTTAGTCGGCGCGCTGAAGGGTCGAAGTCGGGAGCGAGGCGGCACTCACGTGTCGCAGGGCTTTCCTGACACAGTGATTCAGGTTAAGATTGCGTGTTTACCGCGCAAGAAACGCATTCGGAGAGATACAACATGGCGCGCATCGCGGGTGTCAATTTGCCGGTCCAGAAGCATGTCTGGGTTGGTCTGCAAAGCATATTCGGCATCGGCCGCAGCCGGGCGAAGCGGGTGTGTGCGGAGTCGGGCGTGGCCCCTACCACACAGATCAAGGCGCTCAGCGAGGGCGAGGTAGAGAAGCTTCGCCACGAGATCGGCAAGTACACCGTCGAGGGCGATTTGCGCCGCGAGGTGGGCATGGCGATCAAGCGTCTGATGGACCTGGGTTGCTACCGTGGCCTGCGTCATCGCCGCGGCCTGCCGGTGCGAGGTCAGCGTACGCGTACCAATGCACGTACCCGCAAGGGTCCTCGTCGCGCAATCAAGAAGTGATTTCGCGTTGGTGCGATCGTCGGTGATCGCGAAGATCAAGAAGCGGCCATCCATGGCTGCACTCATTGAAAAGAGCTTTTAAACACATGGCTAAGCCGGTCAAAACCAAGAAGAAGATCAAGCGCATTGTCACGGATGCCGTGGCCCATGTGCAGGCCTCCTTCAACAACACCATCGTCACCATCACTGATCGTCAGGGCAATGCTCTGTCGTGGGCTACTGCGGGCGGCGCGGGCTTCCGCGGGTCGCGCAAGTCCACACCGTTTGCTGCCCAGGTCGCCGCCGAAAAGGCTGGTCGGGCCGCTGGGGATTACGGTATCAAGACGGTTGAAGTACGCATCAAGGGCCCGGGCCCGGGCCGCGAGTCGGCGGTGCGTTCGTTGAATGCATTGGGCTTCAAGGTGCTCAACATCATTGATGTCACGCCGATTCCGCATAACGGCTGCCGTCCCCCCAAGAAGCGTCGAGTCTAAGGTTTTGTTTTTGCGATCATCCTTGATCGCAGGAATAAAAAACCGGCCATCCATGGTCGGATTTCTGGAAAGAGAATTAAACATGGCACGTTATCGTGGAGCTACCTGCAAACTCGCCCGTCGCGAGGGAGCGGATCTCAGCCTGAAGAGCCCGGCGCGTGCGCTGGATTCCAAGTGCAAGCTGGAAAACAAACCCGGTCAGCATGGCGCAAACAAGCGCATGCGCATGTCCGACTACGCCGTGCAGTTGCGTGAGAAGCAGAAGGTCAAGCGCATTTATGGTGTGCTTGAGCGTCAGTTCAGCAACTACTACACCAAGGCGACCACGCTCAAGGGCAACACCGGTGAAAACCTGTTGCGCCTGCTTGAGAGTCGCCTGGATAATGTCGTGTATCGCATGGGCTTTGCGGTGACCCGCGCCCAAGCGCGCCAGTTGGTGGCGCACAAGGCCATTCTGGTGAACGGCAAGAAGGTGAACATTCCTTCGTTCCAGATTCGCCCGGGCGACGCGATCGCGCTGACCGAACGTGGGCGCACGCAATTGCGCGTGCAGGAAGCGGCGACCATTTTCGACACGATGGACTTGCGTCCGATGTGGGTCGAGGTCGACGCCAAGAAGTTTGAGGGTACGTTCAAGTCGGTGCCAGATCGCAGTGACTTGCCGTCCGACATCAATCATTCCCGGCAGCGCCATCGTCGAGGTTGAAATCGATGGCGTGCTGCACGAATACACCACACTGGAGGGTTTGCAGGAGGACGTCATCGACGTTCTGCTCAACCTCAAGGGCGTGGCGATTCGTCAGCACACCGGTGAAGAAGTCACCCTTACGCTGTCACGCAAGGGCAAGGGCGTAGTCACGGCCGGTGACATTGTGCTGGACCACTCGGTGGAGATCATCAACCCCGAGCACGTGATCTGCCATCTGACCAAGGACGTCACGCTCAACATGCGTCTGAAGGTGCGTCGCGGCGTTGGCTATCAGCCGGCCAGTACGCGTGTGCATCCCGATGACGAAGCACGCCCGATTGGGCGCCTGCAACTGGACGCATCGTTTGCGCCGGTGTTGCGCGTGGCGTATGAAGTGGATGCGGCGCGTGTTGAACAGCGCACCAACCTCGACAAGCTGGTGCTCGATATCGAGACGAACGGTACGATCGGCGCCGAGGATGCAGTGCGCAAGGCCGCGGAGATCATCAACGATCAGCTGTCCGTGTTTGGTGACTTCTCGCACCGCGAGAGCGATGCCGGTGAAGCCGAGAAGAGCGGGTTTGATCCGTTGCTGTTGCGTCCGATCGACGATCTGGAGCTCACCGTGCGCTCGGCCAACTGCCTGAAGGCCGAGAGCATCTATTACATCGGCGATCTGGTGCAGAAGACCGAAGTCGAGTTGTTGAAGACTCCGAACCTCGGCAAGAAGTCGCTGACCGAAATCAAGGATGTGCTGGGCGGACGTGGTCTCGCTCTCGGCATGAAACTTGAGAACTGGCCGCCGCCGGGCGTTGTACACGGCATGCAGCTGGGTTGATGGTTGGTATTTATTTGTGCGATCGGGCTTGCTTGTGCGATCGATCCTTGATCGCTGTGTAGCCAACCTCCAGCTTGGGCGTGTATTGCGCTCCGGCTGGGCACCAAAGGCGGCCATTCATGGCCGCACTCTTGAAAAAGGCCTGTTTCATCGGGCTTCAAAAGCGGATTACCGCGGGAAGCCGGACATGATCGCCGGCTTTTCATAACAACAGACAGAGAATTTCGCCATGCGCCACCAAAAATCCGGACGCAAACTCAATCGCACCAGCTCGCATCGCGATGCCATGTTTCGCAACATGGCGTCCTCGCTGATGAAGCATGAGCTGATCCGTACCACGTTGCCCAAGGCCAAGGAATTGCGCCGCGTGGCTGAGCCGCTGATCACGTTGGCGAAGACGGACGGCGTGGCCAATCGTCGCCTGGCATTCGCACGCATGCGGGACAAGGAAGCGGTGGGCAAATTGTTCATCGAGCTGGGGCCGCGGTACCGCGAGCGTGCGGGGGGCTATTTGCGTATCCTCAAGTGTGGCTTCCGCGTCGGCGACAATGCGCCCATGGCTTACGTTGAGCTGGTGGGGCGACCGCAGACCGAGGCCGTTGCCGCCGAGTAATCGGCGGGCAGGTTGTGGCGTTGCGTCGTTCTCCACGTGCGACCTGGTCGGGGAGTTGCGAGTTGCCACGACAAGTGCGTGCAGACCCCGGCCGGGCAACCGCCGGGGTTTTGCGTTGTGCGGTCAGCGAACACGCTGTGGATGATGACTGGCGCGAGGCTGACAGCCAGCCGCAGAACGGTTAATGTCGGTGCTTCCGCGTTGCAGCAAACTGTCATGAACCCATTGTCGTGGTCGTATCGAACCTGCTTCCTGCTCGGCTTTGTGCTGTGTTTCGGCTTGCTGGGTTTTGCCTTGTATGCCGAGTATTACCTCGGCATGTCGCCGTGCCCGCTATGTGTGTTTCAGCGCATCGCGTTCTTGTTCATGGCGTTGTTCTTTCTGCTCGGTGGCATGCATGCGCCGCGCGGGAATGGCCGCTGGCTGTACGCCAGCCTGGTGCTGGCTGGCGCTGTTGGCGGCATCATCACCGCCGCTCGACATTTGTGGTTGCAGTCGCTGCCGCCTGATCAGGTGCCATCGTGCGGACCCGGGATTGGCTATTTGTTTGACGCATTCCCGTTGGCAACGATGTTGCACAAGGTGTTCAGCGGCTCCGGTGAATGCGCCGCGGTGGAACCGATCCTGGGTGTGCCGATGCCGGCGTGGAGTCTGCTCTGGTTTGTCGCGCTGGGCGCGCTGGCTATCGTCGCGGCGCGACGGCAGCCCCGCTGGTGAACGATCTCCATCTGTTGAGGCAGCACTGATGAATTACCCGTTATCCGTTGCATCGGTGCCTGCGCATTGGGCGCCTGATTCCTGGTGTCAGCACGTGGCGCTGCAGCAGCCGCATTACGATGACCCGGATGAACTGGCGTTTGCGTGCAGCCGGCTTGCACAATTGCCGCCGCTGGTGACCTCGTGGGAAGTGCTTGCGCTCAAACAGTCGTTGGCCGAGGCACAGGACGGCCAGCGCTTCTTGCTGCAAGGTGGCGAATGTGCCGAGAGTTTCGCTGACTGCACGAGCCCGGTTATCTCCAACCGACTCAAGGTACTGCTGCAAATGAGTCTGGTGTTGGTGCACGGTTTGCAAAAGCCGGTGCTGCGCGTGGGTCGGTTTGCCGGCCAGTACGCGAAGCCGCGCTCCTCGGACACCGAAACACGAAATGGCGTGAATCTGCCGAGTTTTCGCGGCGACTTGATCAACGGTCAGCAGTTCACGGCGGCAGCGCGGCGCGCCGATCCACAGCGCATGCTCCGTGCGCACGCGCATTCGGCGCTCACCATGAACTTCGTGCGCGCTTTGGTCGATGGCGGTTTTGCCGATCTGCGCCACCCGGAGTACTGGGATCTGTCGTGGGTCGAACACTCGCCGTTTGCCGCCGAGTACCGACACATGGTCAAAGCCATTGGTGACTCGCTGCGGTTCATGGAGACGTTGGCCGGCCCGATCGCCGGTTTTTCCAAGGTGGATTTCTTCACCTCGCACGAGGCGTTGTTGCTGCATTACGAGCAGGCACTGACGCGCTGCGTGCCGCGCAATGCCGGCTGGTTCAATCTGTCCACGCATTACCCGTGGATTGGCATGCGCACGGCGGCCCTGGACGGTGCACATGTGGAGTATTTTCGCGGCATTCGCAATCCGATTGCGGTCAAGATTGGTCCGGCAGTCACGCCGGCACAGCTGCTGCCCTTGATTGACGCGCTGAATCCACATGACGAACCCGGTCGGCTGACCTTGATTCATCGCATGGGCAACGCACGGATTGCGACCACCCTGCCGCCGCTGCTGGAGGCGGTCAAGCGCGCGGGGCGGCGCGTGTTGTGGGTGGCGGACCCGATGCACGGCAATACCGAGAACACGTCAAACGGGCACAAGACGCGGCGCTTCGAGAATATTCACGGCGAGCTGGATCAGGCGTTCGATATCCATGCCGCGGCTGGTACGCGGCTCGGTGGCGTGCATCTGGAACTGACCGGCGAAGACGTGACCGAGTGCATGGGCGGCGCGCGGGACTTGTCGGAGACCGATCTGGATCGCGCGTACAAGTCGATGGTCGACCCGCGGCTCAACTACGAGCAGTCGCTGGAGTTGGCGATGCTGATCGTACGCAAGTCAGGTAGCAGCAGACAAGACGCCTGACGCCGCCATGACGGTGATCAAGGCCGACCGCGGCCATGGCGGTCTGCGGATGCAAGCCGGTCACCACGCAGGCATCCCTGCGCCATCGGCTCGGCCGAATCATCCGTCAGGGTTGGGCCACAACCGGCTGGCCGCCGACGGTGTCGAGAAACTGCGGCGCCTGCCACGCTTGCGTGCGCTGTTCGAAATCGTAGGCGATCCCGATCAACGTCGGTTCGCTCCACTTGCTGGCAAAAAACAGCATGCCGATCGGCAGGCCATGGATGAAACCGGCTGGCACCGTGATCGAGGGGTAGCCGGCGACCGCTGCGGGACTGTAGGCAGAGTCGCCCTCGCGGTCACCGTTGACCAGATCGATGGGCCACGCCGGCCCTTGTGTTGGCGCAAGCAACGCATCGAGCTGATTGGCCGCTAATGTGGCATCAATGCCTTGCGGTCCGGACCGGCGTTTGGACTTCTTCAATGCCTTGAGGTACACGTCGTCAGTCAGCGGACCCTTGGCTTGCGCCTGCTCAAACAGCTCCTGCGCGAACCACGGCATTTCCGTCGCGGCATGCGTGCGGTTCCACTTGATGAGATCGGCCAGCGAGTGCACCGGCAAGCCGTCGCGAGTGGTCAGGTACGCATCGAGGTCGTGCTTGAACTCATACAGCAACACACTGGTTTCAGCGGCGCCGTAATCTTTCAAATGCGGCACGACCACTGGGTCGATTACCACCGCGCCAGCCGCACGCAAGGTGGCGATGCTTTGCTCAAGCAGATGGTCGACATCCTTGCTGTAACCGGCCAGCGCGCGCACCACGCCGATGCGCTTGCCACGCAGTGCACCAGCGTCGAGATAGCGCGTGTAGTCGGTGGCGTGCGCGTCCGCATCGGCTGTGGCCGGGTCGCGTGGATCGCTGCCGGCGATGACCGTCAACAGTGCGGCGGCGTCGGCCACGCTGCGTGCCATTGGGCCGGCGGTGTCCTGGCTGTGGCTGATCGGCACGATGCCGCTGCGGCTGACCAGACCGAGTGTGGGCTTGATGCCGACGATGCCGTTCATCGCGGCCGGGCAGATGATCGAGCCATCGGTCTCCGTACCGATCGCCGCGACGGCCAGCCCGGCGGCTACCGCTGCGCCGGAGCCGGAGCTGGAACCACATGGGCTGCGATCAAGCACATACGGATTGCGGGTCTGTCCGCCGCGCGCGCTCCAGCCGCTGCTGGCATGCGTGGAGCGGAAGTTTGCCCACTCGCTGAGGTTGGTCTTGCCCAAGATGATGGCGCCCGCCGCGCGCAGCCGCGTGACCACGCCGGCATCGCGTGGTGCCGGCGCGGCCACCAGCGCGAGCGAGCCGGCGCTGGTGCGCATACGATCGGCAGTATCGATGTTGTCTTTCAGCAGCAGCGGCATGCCATACAGCGGCGAGCGCGACGACGTGTGCACGCGCGCCGTGTCGAGCGTTGCCGCCAGCGCTGGCGCGTCCGGGTTGACTTCAATCACTGCGCGCAGGGTTGGGCCGGAGCGATCCAGCTGCTGGATACGCGTGGTGAATTGCTGCGTCAGCTGCGCGCTGTCCAGCGTGCCGGCGTCCAGCTGTTGTTGCAGTTGGGCAATGGATGCATACGGCGATGGGGCGGGTGTGGGCTGTGTCGCCGCTGCCGAAGTGGCCAGCACCAGCGTGATAAGGATGGAGCAACAGCTGACTGCGTGGTGCATGATCGCCTCCCGAGATGGCTTGTCCGCGTCCTGCTCGTGCCTTCATGCCTCCATGCCCCGTGCCGCAAGGGCGCGCGTTTTTTGTGGCTATGGTAGCTGCGCCGGGCAAGCTTATAATTCGTGCATGAATGATTTCACAGTACCGCGGTGCACGCAGTTGCGCCGGGTGGCCGGCTGGCTTGCTGCCGCCATGCTCATCTTTTGCACGGCAGTGCAGGCGGCCGACGCGCCCAATGTACCGGACACGTTGCAGCAACGGCTGGCGGCGTGCACTACTTGCCATGGCGTGCATGGCGGAGGTACGCCCGACAGCAAGTTTTTCCCGCGCCTGGCCGGCAAACCGGCGGCGTATCTGCTGCGGCAGATGCAGGATTTCCAGAACGGCCTGCGCAAGTACGCGCCGATGGAATACACGGTGCGGCATCTGAGCCCTGAATACATGCGCGAGATTGCCGAGTACTTTTCCGCGCAGCAGGTGGCGTACGTACGTTCACCGGCGCCGGCCGTGAGTGAGGCGGTATTGCAACGCGGCGCACAGCTGGTGAACAAGGGCGATCCGCAGTTGAAGATTCCCGCTTGTGCACGCTGCCACGGCACCGAGCTCACCGGCGTTGAGCCGTCGACTCCGGGCTTGGTGGGCTTGCCGTATGACTACATCAGCTCGCAGTTGGGTTCGTGGCGCACACACACGCGCGCCACGGTGCCGCCCGACTGCATGGCGGTCATCGCCGGGCGTTTGCGCGAGTCGGACATCACCGCTGTCGCCGCGTGGCTGGCCGGCCGCGATATGCCGGCGCACACGCGCGCCCAGCCCGCCGGTTCGGTCGACCCACCGCTGCCGTGCGGCGTGCTCGGTGCCGTGGGAGAGGGCGCATGAAGTGGTTGTTGCATGGATGGTTGCTGGTGTTGCTGGGCGGATTGCTGGCGCTGGCGTGGCTGTTGTTTGGCAGCGCGGGCCGACGCGCGGATTCGGTGGGCGCCAGTGCGATCGACACAGCCGCACTGAGGGATCCAGCGGTGATTGCCAAGGGCGCGTATCTGGCGAAGGTTGGCGATTGCGCTGGCTGCCACACGGCACGTGGTGGCGCGCTGTACGCCGGGGGCCGCTCGATACTCACGCCGTTTGGCAGTGTGCCTGCGCCCAATCTCACGCCTGACCGCGAGGCGGGCCTGGGCCAGTGGGAGTTTGCGGATTTCTGGCGCGCATTGCACAACGGTGAAGGGCGGCACGGGCAGCGTTTGTATCCGGCGTTTCCGTATACGTCCTATACGCGCGTCACGCGTGATGACGCGCTGGCGATTTTTGCCTATTTGCGCTCGGTGCCGGCGGTGCAGCAAGGCCGACAGGCGTTGGGGCTGGATTTCCCCTATCGCCTGCGCACGACGCTCGCCGCGTGGCGCGCGTTGTACTTCCGCCAGGGAGTGTTCCAGCCCGACGCGAAGCAATCGGCGCAATGGAACCGTGGCGCGTATCTGGTGCAGGGGCTTGGCCATTGCAACGAATGCCACGCGGAACGTGGCGCGCTCGGTGGTACCTCACCGGGCGTGGACCTGACGGGCGGGCAGATTCCGCAACAAAACTGGTACGCGCCGGATCTGAGCACGCAGCAAAACGGTGGCTTGCAGGGTTGGAGCGAACAGGACATTGTCGATCTGTTGCAGACCGGCCAGTCGGCGAAGGGCGCGGCGTTTGGACCGATGGCCGATGTGGTGGCGCAGAGCACGCAGCACATGATCGACGCGGACTTGCGCGCGGTGGCGGTGTATCTCGCAACACTGCCGCCGCGTGCGCCGCCGCAGGTTGCACATTCGGCGTTCAACGTGGCCAGGATTGCCAGTGCCGGTGAGAAGGTTTATCTCAAGCATTGTGCCGACTGTCACGGCAAGGACGGCAATGGCGTGGCTGGCGTGTATCCGCCACTGAATGGCAACTCGGCGATGAGCGAGCCGACCGGCATCAACGCGACGCGCATGGTGCTGCTCGGCGGCTTTCCGCCGGCTACCACAGCCAACCCGCGGCCGTATTCCATGCCGCCGTTTGCGCAGCAGTTGAACGACAGCGACGTCGCGTTGGTGGTCAGTTACATCCGTCAGGCATGGACCAACAAGGCGTCCATCGTGCGTCCCGAGCAGGTCAGTACCTATCGGCACACGCCGATTGATTGATCGCGGCGTGCGCCTTGCACGGCTGTCAGCGTGGGCTGGCGGCCGTGTCGAGCAAGAAGTCGGTGAACTGAAAGCGTCCGTCGCGCAGCACCGATTCACCACGGCGCAGTTGCAGCGGTGCGCTGAACAACGGGCCGGCGTAACTCAGCGTATGGAACTCGCCGTGTTCACCGCACGGATCGATCGCGGCCGGCAAGCTGTCCAGCAGCGCACTGTCGTATGGCCGCCCGCAAAATGCCGAGTCCAGTTGCTGGGTATCCACGCAGCACAACATGGCGCGGTGGCCCTCGCTGATGAAGCGCCGTGCCAGCGCCGTGGTGTTTTCGCCCCACAGCGGAAACACCGCGCGCCAGTTTTCCTTGCCAAGTTGGCGTACGCGATAATCGCGCACATCCTGCAGAAACAAATCGCCAAATGCGCAATGGCGGATGCCCGGCCAGCGCATGCGTGCGTTGGCCAGCGCAGCAGCTTGCGCCTGTTCATACGCCTCGTTGTTGCCGGGCCAGTCCATGGGCACCTCGATCAGCGGCAGGTCCAGCGCGCCGGCCTGGGCCAGCAGCACATCACGCTGTATGCCGTGCATGGCCACGCGTTGGTAGCTGCGGTTGATCGTGGTCAGCAGCGCGACGACTTGCCACTGCGGGTCGGCGCGCAGGTGTTGCAGCGCCAGCAAACAGTCTTTGCCGCCGCTCCAGGCCAGGAGTATCGGGATGCGATCCATGCCTGCACTGTAACGCCGGATGCAGCTGGCCGCGCGGGGCGCTGTGGCGCGGGGCGCATGCAGCGCTTGCGCCGAACGCCTGCACCGGCATACGGTCAAAACACCGAGCGTGCCGCAGATCTGCCATTGGTGACGTGGTACATCGACACCGCACCGCAGCAGCCGCTATAAAGATGATCTATTTGGGGAGTATGCGGTGAGCGAAGAAATCCTGATCAACGTGACGCCGCGCGAGACGCGGGTCGGCGTGGTCGAGAACGGCATGCTGCAGGAAGTGCACGTGGAGCGTGCGTCGAAGCGCGGCTACGTCGGCAACATCTACAAGGGCCGCGTGCAGCGCGTGATGCCGGGCATGCAGGCGGTATTTGTCGAGATCGGGCTGGGGCGCGCGGCATTTTTGCACGCCTCGGACATCGTGCGGCCGGTGCCGGTCGACGGCGTCGAGGCCAATGGCAATGGTCACGTACCTTCGATCAGCGAACTGGTGCATGAAGGCCAGGAGATCGTGGTGCAGGTGGTGAAAGACCCCATCAGCACCAAGGGGGCGCGGCTGTCCGCGCACTTGTCGATTCCGTCCCGCTATCTGGTGCTGTTGCCGTATGCGCGCACGCTGGGCATTTCCGCGCGCATTGAGGACGAGGTGGAACGACAGCGCCTGCGCGACATTCTGACCCCGCTGATTGGCGACGAGGTGACTGATCGCAGCCGGCTTGGCTATATCGTGCGCACCAACGCTGAAGGGCAGAGTGCAGAGTCGCTCGCATTTGACGTGACTTATCTGGGCAAGGTCTGGCGCGTGGTGCAGGAAAACATCGCCAAGGCCAGGATGGGCGAGCGCGTGTACGAGGAGTTGTCGCTGCCGTTGCGCAGCTTGCGCGACATGCTCAATGCGGACATCGAGAAGGTGCGCGTGGATTCGTTGGCGATGCACGCCAGCGTGGTCAAGTTTGTGCACAAGTTCATGCCCAAGCTGGATGACCGGATCGAACACTACGATGGCGAGCGGCCGATCTTCGATCTGTACGGCGTCGAGGACGAAATGCAGCGCGCGCTGAAAAAAGAGGTGCCGCTGAAATCCGGCGGTTATCTGATTGTTGATCAGACCGAGGCGATGACCACGATCGACGTCAACACCGGTGCCTACCTTGGTTCGCGCAATCTGGAGGAAACGGTTTACCGCACCAATCTCGAGGCCGCGCAGGCGGCGTCGCGACAACTACGGCTGCGCAATCTCGGCGGCATCATCATCATCGACTTCATCGACATGATGGACGAAGAACACAAGCGCCAGGTGTTGCGCATGTTGAGCAAGGGTCTGGCGCGCGATCATGCGCGTACCACGGTGTATCCGATCTCGGCGCTCGGCCTGGTGGAAATGACGCGCAAACGCACCACGGAGAGTCTGGCGCGGCAGTTGTGCGAGCCGTGCGCGGTATGCAACGGGCGTGGCGTGCTGAAAACCGCCGAGACCGTCACCTACGAGATCTTTCGCGAAATCACGCGCGCCGTGCGCCAGTTCAACGCGGAGAAACTGCTGGTGATGGCCAGCCCGGCGGTGGTTGATCGTATCCGGGACGAAGAGTCCGGTGCGGTGGCCGAACTGGAAGAGTTCATCTCCAAAAGCATACGCTTTCAGGCCGAAGAGCATTATTCGCAGGAACAGTTTGATGTGGTCTTGCTGTAAATCCGGCGTGGATTGCGGCGCGTGAGCGTGCGCTGGCAGCACGGGTTGCATCGCTGCGCGCGCGCGTCGGGCTGGACTGCGGGTGTGCTGGTCATTGCGCTGGCGGTGCTGGTGGCGCTCACCCAGTTGTTGCTGCCGCTGGTGGCGCGCCATCCGCAGTGGGTGTCGGCGCAGCTTGGCGCGCACTTGCAGCGACCGGTAAGTGTCACGTCGATGGAAGGCCGCTGGACGCCATCCGGGCCATTGTTTGTGCTGCATGGTGTGACCGTGGGCGCGCCAGCGGGGCAGCCCGCCGAACCGTTGCGTATCCCGGAGTCGGAACTGCGCCTGGATTTTGGCGGCTGGTTGCTGCCGTCGCGGCATCTGCTCAACTTGCATGTGCGCGGCTTGCAGCTGGACCTGAGCCGCGAGCGTGATGGTGCCTGGCGCGTCAATGGCATCGGTGTGGCCGGGGAGGCCAATCGCCAGGCGCTGACGCTGGGTCGTTTGTCCGTGGATTTGTGGCTGGAAGATCTACGCGTGCTGATCACTGATGTCGCCGCCGACCGCCACTACACGTTGCTCGCCCAGCAGTTGCGCGTGAGTCGGCAAGGCAGCGGGCGCGTGCGCATTGGTGGCACGCTGCGCCGCGCCGGCGTCGCTGCCGCGCTGCACACCGTTGGTGATTTCCGCGACGACGGCAGTAGCGGGCGGCTGTGGGTTGGCCTGGATGAAGTTGATCTGCAGCCGTTGCTGGCGAATGTCGATGCGCATGGCTATCGGCTGGATCGCGGGCATGGTCGCGTGGCGGCGTGGCTGGACTGGCACCACGGCAAGTTGCTGAGTGCGCTGGTGCGGCTGGACGTGGATGCGCTGGCGGTATCCGGTGCCAACGCCGCGAGTGCGCAGGTGGGCGCGGTGCATGGGCTGGCTGACCTGCGCTCGAGTCCCGACGGCTACCAACTGCGTTGGGCGGGCGATGATGGCGGTGCGGTGGTGCTGGCGGCGCATGCCCTTGACACGCCACAACTCAGCGTCGGCATCGCCGCGCGGCGCTGGCAAGTGGCACCGTGGTTGCCGTTGCTGGCGTTGCGGCCGGGTCTGGCCCCGGCGTTCAGCGCGTGGCTGGGTCGTGGACATCCGCACGGCGTGGTGACCGGCGCGGCGCTGCGCTGGAGTCGAGCCAGCGGGCTACAGGCGCTGGATCTGACGTTTGCTGATCTGGGCATTGATCCGGCAGGCAAGCTGCCGGGTGTGCGCCAACTGCGCGGCGAATTGCGTGGTGATGCGCAAGCGCTGACGCTGGAGTTGCCGACACAGGGCAGCGTGTTGACCTTGCCGCGCCTGTTTCGGCAGCCGCTATTGTTGTCCAACCTCGCCGGTACCTTGGCGTTCTGGAAGCAGGACGGCGACTGGACCCTCGGCATGGACGCACTGGATTTCTCCGGCGTCGGCTATGCCGGCCAGTTGCGTGGCGCGCTCACGTTTCCGGCGCGCGGTGGGTCGCCCGTGGCGGACCTGTACGCCACGCTGGATCATGCTGCGGTGCCGGCGGCGAAGTTGTTCTGGCCCCTTGGTTCGATGGCGCCAGCGACCATGGCCTGGCTGGACCGCGCCCTGGTGGCCGGCAGCATCGATAACGCACAAGTGCTGCTGCGCGGCGATCTGGCCGACTGGCCGTTTCGCCAGCATAAGGGTCGCTTCGAGGCGCACGTACCGATCAGCAACCTTACGCTTGACTACGGTACGGATTGGCCACGCGCTGAGGGCGTCGAGGTGACGGTCGACTTCGTCAACAATGGTATGCGCGCAGTGGTCAGCGGTGGCCAGTCGCTTGGCGTGCGCGCAGAGCAGGCCGTTGCGGAGATTGCCGACTTCGGCGATGCGCCGCTGGATCTCACGGTACGTGGCAGCGGCAGCGGTGGCGGCGTGCTGCAGTTTTTGCGCAAGAGCCCGGTCGGCAGCGGGCAAGTGGATACCTTGGACAAGCTGTCGCTCGGCGGCGCGACGACGTTTGCCATGCACCTGCTGTTGCCGTTGCATGGCGCTGACCCGGCGCAGCTCGTGGGCAGTGCCCAGTTGACCGATGCCGACCTGAGCGCACCGGCGTGGAACCTGAAACTCGACAAGATCAGCGGGCCGTTGCGCTTTGACACGCATGGCGTCGATGCCGGTCCGCTGCAAACGAGGTTTCACGGTCAGCCCGCGACGCTGGCGTTTGCCGTTGGCGATGTGGCCGGGCATGCCGACACGAGCGTATGGGCACAGCTGCAGGGCGCCTGGAGTCTCGGCGCCCTGGTGCAGGACTACCCGAGCCTGACGTGGATTGGGCAGGCGTCCAGCGGCAGTAGTGATTTCACCATCGACTTTTCGCTGGCGCGCGCCGCCGACGGCGCACCCACGGTGCAGCGTCTGGCCATCGACTCCAGTTTGCGCGGGATAGCACTGGATCTGCCCGCACCATTGCACAAGGCGCCGGCATCCGGTCTGCCATTGCACGTGACGCTGGGCTTGCCGACCGCGGGTAGTGATCTGCAGATTGCGTTGGGCCATGCCGCGCGGGCGCGCCTGCGCCTGGCTGATGCCACGCGGCCGTTGGCCGGGGTGCTTTCCTTCGGCGAACAGATGCCCCAGGAATTGCCGGCACAGGGCCTGCGCATTCGCGGCCATGCTGATCAGCTGGACGTTACCGGATGGGTCCAGCGCAGTGCGGGCGATGGTGGTGACGATGGTCTGGCGGTGCAGAGCGTACACGTCAGTACCGATCGTGCGCTGTGGTTCGGTCGCCCACTGGGTGCCATGCAGATCGACGCCGTGGCGCAGGCCGGCGTCCTGAACGTGAGCGTTGCCGGCGCAGCAATGGCGGGCACTGTTGCGCTGCCGACGAGTCAGCTGAATCGGCTCGGCGTTACCGCGCGCATGCAGCATCTGTACTGGCCGAAGGACTCTGCGACGAAGACGGTTGGTGCCGGCAAGGGCGTGCCGGCAGGAGGCGCGGATGGCGCGTCGGCAGTGGCTGCCGCCATCGGGCAAAGCAACCCCGCCGACACTGGCATCGACCCCGCTGGACTGCCGCCGCTGCATCTGTGGGTAGGTGACATGCGTCTGGGTGAGGCGAAGTTGGGCGAGGCACGGCTGGAGAGCTGGCCAACGGCTGAAGGCATGCATATCGAACAGTTGCGCGCGTTGTCCCAGGACGTGCAGATCACCGCCAGCGGCGACTGGAATGGCAGCGCGCATGATAGTCACACGCGGATGCGCATCAATTTTTCTGCCGAGGATCTGGGCGCGATGCTCGGCGCGTTTGGTTTCGATGGCCTGGTCAATGGTGGCAAGACGCACGATCAACTCGACGCGCGCTGGCCGGGCTCGCCGGCGGCATTGTCGCTGGCCAACATGGATGGCACGCTGAGTATCAAAGTGGAAGACGGACGCATTCCGGAGGCATCGTCGCCGGGCGTCGGTCGCCTGCTTGGGCTGGTTTCGCTGGCGGAACTGCCGCGCCGCTTGACGCTGGATTTCGGCGATGTGTTTGGCAAGGGGCTGGCGTTTGATTCGATCACCGGTGACTTCCGTCTGGCCGGCGGCAATGCCACCACAAGCAATCTGGCCATCGTCGGCTCGTCCGCCAACATCAGCATTTCCGGACGCACCGGCTTGCGCGCCCGGGATTACGACCAGCAGGTGCTGGTGGTGCCGCACGTCGGCAACAGCCTGCCGTGGGTCGGCGCCGTGGTCGGTGGCCCGGTCGGCGCAGCGGCGGGGTTTGCCGTGCAGAGTTTGCTGGGCAAGGGTTTGAACAAGGCCGCCGGCGCGCGCTATCGCATCACTGGCAGCTGGGACAAGCCGGTGATGACGCTGATCGAGAAACATGGCGTGATCACGCCACCGTTGCTTGCACCGGGCGCGGGCAGCAGCGTACCAGCCACTCCGGCCAGCACGCTGCCGGCGCCCGGTAGCAGCGTGCATTGATATGCCGGCGGCGCATGGCACTTGCTCAAGCTTCGTCGTCCCCGCGGCTTTCAACAGCCGAATGACTGGTCAGGCGGGAAGCGCTCCACAACAGCGAAGCCGGTCGCCCAGCGTCTCTGGTTGTATCTCGTACATTCCAAGCCACTGGATTCCCGCGTACGCGGGAATGACGGTGTCAGCTTGGCTGGCTAGCTGACGGCGCGGCTGGGTTCCCGCGTACGCGGGGATGACGAGCGTGGTGAGATCGTCCCGGGCAAGTGCTATTCCCGCCAGCCGCTTTAAACCGCGCGGCGCCGGCCCCATTGAAGGTTTCTTCCTGCAGCCAACGGCCAGTCATTCATGGATTCACTGATCAACCAAGTGGAACGTCGCCTGCTGGCGCCCGGTGGCATCGTCACCGGCGACCTCGACCGCGTGTTCAGCCAATTGATGGGGCCGTCGATCGACGCGGCGGATCTGTACTTTCAGCATTCGCGCAGCGAGTCGTGGCTGCTGGAAGAAGGCATCGTCAAGGACGGCAGCCATTCCATCGAGCAGGGCGTTGGCGTGCGTGCGATCAGCGGCGAAAAGACCGGCTTTGCGTATTCCGACGAGATCGTCATGCCGCAGTTGCTGCAGGCATCGAAAGCCGCACGCGCGATTGCACATGACGGCAACGGCGCCGGCAAGCCGCTGGCGTTGAACGGTACGCGGCAGTTGTACCCACCGATCGATCCGGTCGAAAGCCTGCCCAACCCGGACAAGATTGCCCTGCTGCGCGAAGTGGATGCGTACGCCCGCTCGCGCGACCCGCGCATCAAGCAGGTCATCGTCAGCCTTGCTGCCACCGTTGACACCATCCTGATTGCCGCGTCCGACGGCACCCTGGCCGCCGATGTGCGCCCGCTGGTGCGCATGAGCGTGCAGGTGATTGCCGAACAAAACGGCCGGCGTGAACAAGGGCATTCCGGCGGTGGTGGTCGCTACGGTTATCGCGAACTGATCGAGAACGGCCGCGCGCTGAAGTTTGCCGACGAAGCGGTGCGCCAGGCACTGGTGAATCTGGAAGCGGTTGCCGCGCCGGCCGGCAGCATGACCGTCGTGCTCGGCCCCGGCTGGCCCGGCGTGCTGCTGCACGAGGCGATTGGTCACGGGCTGGAAGGCGATTTCAATCGCAAGGGCAGCTCGGCGTTTGCCGGTCGCCTCGGTCAGCGCGTCGCCGCCAAGGGCGTTACCGTGGTCGATGACGGCACCCTCACCGGTCGTCGCGGCTCGCTCAGCATTGACGACGAGGGCACTCCGACCGAGTGCACCACCTTGATCGAGGACGGCATTCTCAAGGGCTACATGCAGGACAAACTCAACGCGCGGCTGATGGGCATGGCACCGACCGGCAACGGCCGGCGCGAGTCGTTCACCGCGCTGCCGATGCCACGCATGACCAACACCTACATGCTGGCCGGCACCTGCGATCCGCAAGAGATCATTCGCTCGGTCAAGCGCGGTCTGTACGCGCCGAACTTTGGCGGTGGCCAGGTCGACATCACCAACGGCAAGTTCACCTTCTCCGCGAGCGAGGCGTACCTGATCGAAGACGGCAAGATCACGCGTCCGGTGAAAGGCGCCACGCTGATTGGCTCCGGCCCCGAGGTGCTCAACCGCGTATCGATGATCGGCAACGATCTGCAGCTCGACGAAGGCGTCGGCATATGCGGCAAGGACGGGCAGAGCGTGCCGGTTGGCGTGGGTCAGCC
>CAJDVA010000003.1_pt1 | contig 24424 bp, 22 predicted proteins | sample 7391241 | NCBI WGS metagenome assembly CAJDVA01 (sample SAMEA7055678, study PRJEB34461) | soil metagenome | biome: terrestrial ecosystem; feature: Peninsula; material: soil | place: Antarctica | collected 2016
TGACGATGGCGCCGGGCTTCAGCTTGGAGATAGCCTGTTGGCTCTGTTCAAACAGTTCGGCAAAACTTTCAGTCATGTTGATTCCATAGTGGGAAAGGAGCGTGGCTGCTGCGGTTTTATTGAGTTACGCAGAAAGCACACGTCCACCGGTGATGGGCATCGTGGCTGTTCCCGCAGGAACGGAACACTTTGCCATGGGGCAAAATCCCCTGCCGTGGCAGGGGCGCAAAAACACCGTGTGACCAATCTCAAGGCCGCACGACGGCAAGTACTCTCGCGACAACATCCTCAATATCCATGCCGGTGGTATCCACCAGCACCGCGTCGTCAGCAGGCTTCAGCGGCGCGACCGCACGCGACGCATCGCGGCTGTCGCGCGCCTCGATCTCACGATGAAGGTCGCCGAGTGTAACGCCAAGACCCTTTTCCTTCAACTGCTTATAGCGTCTTTTTGCGCGTTCTGCGGCACTCGCAGTAAGGAAAACCTTGAACGCGGCATCGGGAAAGATCACCGTGCCCATGTCCCGTCCATCAGCCACCAAACCCGGCGCCTTGCGAAACCCCAATTGCGAGGCAACCAGCGCTTCGCGCACCGACGGCATCGCCGCTATCGCCGACGCGGCACCACCGGCGGTTTCCGTGCGCAATTCGTCGGTGGCATCGTGCCCATTGACGATCACTCGCGCTGTGCCGCCCTCCGCGCCTGGACGAAACTGAATGCGCGTGCTGTGCGCACAGCGCGTCACGGCTGCAACGTCCGACAAGTCCAATCCCGCCATGCCCGCGGCGTAACCCACCGCGCGATACAGCGCGCCCGAATCCAGCAGTCGCCAGCCGAGTGTTTGCGCTGCGCGCGCGCTCACCGTGCCCTTGCCCGAGCCGGAGGGTCCGTCAATGGTCAACACGGGAACGGGGGGCGCGTGACTCATGGCATGTCCTGATCAACAACGATAGCCGGCAAGTCTACTGCGTTGACCGTTGGCCAGACGCGTGCTATCAGACCTGTTCCACTCGCATCGCCGCCTTGCCCATGACCGATCTACGCCGCGAATTCGAGCAAGCTGCCGAAGGCGTCAAACTGCTGCCAGTGCGTCCGGACAACGACACACTGCTGAAGTTGTACGCGCTGTACAAACAAGCCGAGCTCGGTGATCCGCAACAGGCCCAACCCGGTTTTTTCGATTTCGTCGGCACGGCCAAACACGCGGCGTGGGCTGCGTTGGCAGGGGTCCCGGAACAGGACGCCATGCGTCGTTACATTGACCTGGTGCAGCAGCTGCGCGCGTAGAACCAAGTCACGACGAACGCAGTGCTTGCTTTCCACCCCGCAACGCCGGCACATTCGTACGACCGTTTGAGTCGACGTGGAGCGCATGAATTACCCGCATCTGTTCACCCCGCTGGATCTGGGGCACGTCACGCTGCCCAACCGCGTCCTGATGGGCTCCATGCACACCGGGCTGGAGGACAAGGCGCGCGACTACAAAAAGCTGGCGGCGTATTTCGCTGAACGCGCACGCGGCGGCGCTGGTTTGATGGTGACCGGCGGCATCGCGCCGAGTATCGCCGGCTGGCTGAAGCCCTTTGGCGGGCGACTCTCCATGCCATGGCACAAGCCGCGCCATCGCCAAGTCACCGCGGCCGTGCACGCCGAAGGTGGCCGCATCTGCATGCAGATACTGCACGCCGGACGTTACGGCTATCAGCCGCTGTCGGTAGCCCCGTCCAGGATCAAGTCGCCAATCACCCCGTTCACGCCCCGCGCGCTCTCCGCACGCGGCGTGGAGCGCACCATCGCGGATTTCGTGCACTGCGCACGGCTGGCGCAGGACGTTGGCTACGACGGCGTCGAGGTGATGGGCTCGGAAGGCTATCTGATCAATCAGTTCATCGCCGCGCATACCAATCAGCGCCACGACGCATGGGGCGGCGATGCCACGCGGCGCATGCATTTCGCGATCGAGATCGTGCGCCGTACGCGCGCCGTGGTGGGCCAGAACTTCATCATCATCTACCGGCTGTCGATGCTCGACCTGGTGGAGAACGGCCAGGACTGGAGCGAAATCGTGACGCTGGCCAAGGCGATCGAGGCCGCCGGCGCCAGCATCATCAACACCGGTATCGGCTGGCACGAAGCGCGCGTGCCGACCATTGTCACCAGCGTGCCGCGCGGCGCGTTTGCGTGGGTGACGCGCAAGCTCAAGGGTGAGGTGAGCATTCCGCTGATCGCCACCAACCGTATCAACATGCCGGACGTGGCCGAACGTATCCTCGCCAGCGGCGAGGCAGACATGGTGTCGATGGCACGCCCGTTGCTGGCTGACCCGGCGTGGGTCAACAAGGCCCGCGACGGACGTGCCGAACGCATCAACACCTGTATTGCGTGCAATCAGGCCTGCCTGGACCACGTGTTCCAGAACCGGCGCGCGAGCTGTCTGGTCAACCCGCGCGCGTGCTACGAAACGGAGTTGAAATTTGCGCCGACGCGCACGCGCAAGCACTTTGCCGTGATCGGTGCCGGCCCCGCCGGTATGGCTTGCGCGGCGGCGTTGGGCGAACGCGGCCACGCGGTGACGCTGATCGAGCAGGCACAAGACATTGGCGGGCAGTTCAACTACGCCAAGCAGATTCCCGGCAAGGAAGAATTCGCCGAAACGCTGCGCTACTTCACCCACCAATTGCGCGACGTGGGCGTGGATGTGCAGCTCGGCCAGCGCGCTGACCTCGCGTCCGTGCTCGCCGGTGGCTACGACGCCGTGGTGATCGCCACTGGCATCACGCCGCGACGTGTGCACTTTCCCGGCAGCGATGATCCGCGCGTGCTGGGTTACGTCGACGTGCTTGCGGCGCATCATCCCGTCGGCGCAAAGGTGGCGATCATCGGCGCCGGTGGCATCGGTTTCGACGTGGCGGAATATCTCGTGGAATCGGCGCCCTCGCCCACCACCGACATTGCCCGCTGGACGCGCGAGTGGGGCGTGGACATGCAGCTGACGCAGCGTGGCGGCCTGCTAAAACCCGCACCCGAGCCACCCGCACGCGCGATCTGGCTGCTGCAGCGCAGTGAGGGTCGGCTTGGCACACGCTTGAACAAGACCACGGGCTGGGTGCACCGCGCCACGCTCAAAGCCAAACGCGTAACCATGCTGGCGCACGTCGTCTACGAGCGTTTCGACGATGACGGCCTGCACATCAGCGTTGCCGGCAGCGCGCAAATCCTGCCGGTCGACAACGTGGTGGTCTGCGCCGGTCAGGAGCCGAATCATCGGCTGGCCGACGCGCTGCGTGCCGCCGGCGTGACCGTGCATGTCATCGGTGGAGCGGATGTAGCTGCCGAGTTGGACGCAAAACGTGCGATTGATCAAGGCACGCGGCTGGCCAGCAGTCTGTGACCTCGCGTGCGCCACGTCCGGCGTCGACACCAGGCCGCATGAAGAGAGCGCCCCGCAGGGAGACGCATCAACATGGGCTCAGGGGAGAGGCCGGATGTCGTATTTAGCGTCGCTGCGGGGCGAGGTCGCCGCCACCAAGGGGGAGGGGAGGTGACGGGACAAGAGCGATTTTATGATCGACGCAATAAAGTATCCAATATATATTCAGCGGCTTACTTATTCGATTTGGCTATATGTTCGACTTTCGCCAACTACGCTATTTCATCGCCGTCGCCGAGGAACTGAGCTTCACCCGCGCAGCGCTGCGATTGCACTTGTCACAACCGCCACTGTCGCAACAAATTCAGTCACTGGAGAGGGACCTCGGCGTGCGTTTGCTGGAGCGCAATCGGCGCAATGTGGCGCTGACCGAGCCCGGCCGCCTGTTTCTGGAGCAAGCGCGGCAGATTCTGGCCAAGGCCGACGCCGCGCGCATTCAGGTGGTGGCTGCAGCGGCCGGCTATGGCGGTCAGTTGCGCCTCGCCTACACGGTTTCCGTCTCGTTTCACCCGGCGTTTCCACGCACGTTGTTGCGCTACGGGCAGATTGCGCCAGACGTGCGCATGCAACTGTGCGAAATGTATACGCAGGCACAGTTTGCGGCGCTTCTGGCCGATCAGATCGACGTGGGTTTTGTTCGCGACGAGCCGACACGCGCACAAGATGCGTGCCACCTGCGCCTTACCATCATCGTCCGCGAGCCCCTGCTGATCGCCCTGCCCGCCGGCCACCCGCTTGCCAACCGAGCCATGCTGCGGCTGGAAGAAGTGGCACATGACGCATTTGTGTCACAACCACGCGAACTGGCGGCCACGCTGTACGACCGTCTGGTGAAGCTGGCGAACAACGCGGGCTTCGAGCCGGTCATCGCGCAACACGCCCAACAACTCAACGGCCTGCTGGCGCTGGTTGCTGCCGGGATGGGACTCGCGCTGGTGCCGGCAAGCATGCAGGCAGTGCGCCTGGATGGGGTGTGTTACGTCCCACTGGAGGATGCGGGGGCCTATTTGCTGTTGGCTGTGGCCAGCCGCGCAGACGATCATTCACCTGCCCTGCAGCATTTTCTGTCAACCGTGACCGAAGTGGCGGCAGCGGCGCAGCTTGTCGACTGAACACGGTCTTGCTAGACTTGCCGACTTGTCTTTCGTCCTGTGTCTGGAGTTTGTCGTGAAGGTGCTCAACTCTCTGAAGTCCGCCAAGATGCGGCATCGCGACTGCAAGATTGTGCGTCGTCGCGGCAAGGTGTTCGTGATCTGCAAGAGCAACCCGCGTTTCAAGGCTCGTCAACGCTGATCAAGCGCCGCACCGAGTACAAAAAGAGGCCGCGCAAGTGGCCTTTTTTATCGCCTGCATCGCAGCCTCAAGCGCGGGGCGGGGCGAATGCAGTCTCTACTTGAGAGCATCTGGCAGAAGCGCACCGCGCGCGATGTTTTGCACTAAAGCACCACAGCGGCAAAAGCACGACGTGATGCAAGCGGCGTCGCACCAGAGTCCGCCAGCAAACCTCCCCACCACCAGCTTCAGACGTAGCGCACGTCGATGATCTCGTAATGCTTGACGCCGTTGGGCGCGGTGAACTCGAAGCTGTCACCCGCGTGCTGGCCAATCAGTGCACGTGCTATGGGCGACGACACCGCAATCAACCGCTGTTTGATATCCGCCTCCAGGTCGCCGACGATCTGGTAAGTCACCGCGGTGCCGGTGTCTTCATCCTCCAGATCAACGGTCGCCCCGAACACGACGCGCTTGCCCGGGTTGAGCCGCGAGACGTCAATGACTTCGGCCGTGGAGAGCAAGGCCTCCAGCTCGCCAATGCGCCCCTCGATGAAACTCTGTTCCTCGCGTGCGGAGTGATACTCGGCGTTCTCCTTGAGGTCGCCATGCTCGCGCGCCTCGGCGATGGCCGCGATGACGCGCGGCCGACTGGTGAACTTGAGCCGCTCCAGCTCGGCACGCAGGCGCTCGGAGCCCACTTTGGTGATTGGCGCGCGAATCATGCGTTCAACTCCTTGTGCAACTCCTGCAAGCTGTGGACGGCGCCGTCACTGCGGAAGTCCATGGAACGGACCAGCGCGCGGGCTCCTGCCACGGTGGTGGAATAGGTGACGTGGCGTTGCAAGGCCTCACGTCGGATCGAGAACGAGTCGGCGATGGCCTGCTTGCCTTCCGTCGTATTGACGATATAGACGATTTCGTCGTTCTTGATCAAGTCCACGATATGCGGGCGCCCTTCCAGCACCTTGTTGATCCGCGCGCAGGTCAAGCCATGTCCACTCAGATAGCTGGCGGTGCCGGAGGTGGCCACCAGACTGAAACCACGCGCGATGATCTCCCGGGCAATCGGCAACAGCAGCTCCTTGTCAGCGTCGCGTACCGAGAGAAATACCTTGCCCAACACGGGCGGTTTGATCCCGGCGGCTTCATGCGCACGCGCAAACGCGGAGCCAAAACTGCGGCCCACACCCATTACCTCGCCGGTGGAACGCATCTCCGGGCCAAGAATGGGGTCGACGTTCTGGAATTTCAGGAACGGGAAGATCGCCTCTTTCACCGAGAAATAATTCGGGATCACTTCCTTGGTAACACCCAAGCTGGCCAGCGAGCGGCCGGCCATCACGCGCGCGGCAATCTTCGCCAACGGCACGCCGGTGGCCTTGGACACGAATGGCACGGTACGTGATGCGCGCGGGTTGACCTCAAGGATGTAGACGGTGTCGCCCTGAATCGCGAACTGCGTGTTCATCAAGCCGATGACTTTCAACTCACGCGCCATCGCCGTGACCTGGCGCCGCATTTCATCCTGGATGGATTGCGGCAGTGAATAGGCTGGCAGCGAGCAGGACGAATCGCCCGAGTGCACACCGGCCTCCTCGATGTGCTCCATGATGCCGCCGATCAACACCTGACCTTCCGCATCGGCAATCACATCCACATCGACCTCGACCGCATGGTCCAGGAAGCGATCCAGCAGCACCGGTGAATCGTTGGACACCTTCACCGCATCGCGGATGTAGCGCGACAGGTCCGCATCGTCATGCACCACTTCCATTGCACGGCCGCCCAGCACGTAGCTCGGGCGCACCACCAGCGGATAACCAATCTCGCGCGCCAGCGCCAAGGCCTCATCGGCATTGCGCGCCGTGCGGTTGGTCGGTTGGCGCAGACCAATCCTGGTGATCATGTGCTGGAAGCGCTCGCGATCCTCGGCCAGATCAATACTGTCCGGGCTGGTGCCGATGATCGGCACGCCGGCAGCCTCCAACGCACGCGCCAGCTTCAGCGGTGTCTGTCCGCCGTACTGCACGATCACACCCTTGGGCTTTTCCAGGTGGACGATTTCCAGCACGTCCTCCAGCGTCACCGGCTCGAAGTACAAGCGGTCGGAGGTGTCGTAATCGGTCGACACCGTCTCCGGGTTGCAGTTGACCATGATGGTTTCGTAACCATCCTCGTGCAGCGCGAGCGATGCATGCACGCAGCAGTAGTCAAACTCGATGCCCTGCCCGATCCGGTTCGGGCCGCCGCCAAGCACCATGATCTTGTCGCGATCGGTCGGCGCGGCCTCGCATTCTTCCTCGTAGGTCGAATACATGTACGCGGTGCTGGTGGCGAATTCGCCGGCGCAGGAATCCACGCGCTTGTACACCGGGCGAATCCCCAGCGTGTGGCGCACATGCCGCACGGCAGCCTCATCGGTGCCGAGCAATTCGGCAATGCGCGCATCGGCAAACCCGAGCCGCTTGAGTTCAAGCATGCGCGGACCGTCCAGCGCGGTGATGCCCTGCGCCTTGATCTCGGCCTCGCACAGCACGATGTCCTCAAACGCGGCCAGAAACCACGGATCGATCCAGCTGAGGTTGTGGACTTCATCCAGGGACAAGCCCGCACGGAATGCGTCGGCCACGTGAAATACACGCTCCGCACGCGGCTCACGCAGTTCGCGCTTGAGCATCGCCAGACCATCCGGCGTAGTGATATCCAGCCCGGTCGGGTTCAAGCCAGTCTTGCCGATCTCCAGCCCACGCAAGGCTTTTTGCAACGATTCGTGGAAGCTGCGGCCAATGGCCATCACTTCGCCGACCGATTTCATCTGGGTAGTCAAACGCGCATCGGCGGTCGGGAATTTCTCGAACGCAAAACGCGGAATCTTGGTGACCACGTAGTCGATGGACGGCTCGAACGACGCCGGGGTCAGGCCGCCGGTAATGTCGTTCTTCAACTCATCCAGCGTGTAGCCAACCGCCAGTTTGGCCGCGACCTTGGCAATCGGGAAGCCCGTCGCCTTCGAAGCCAGTGCGGAAGAACGCGACACGCGCGGGTTCATCTCGATCACCACGACGCGCCCATCTTCGGCATTCACCCCAAACTGCACGTTGGAGCCGCCGGTATCCACGCCGACCTTGCGCAGCACGGCAATGGAGGCATCGCGCAGGCGCTGATACTCCTTGTCGGTCAATGTTTGTGCCGGCGCCACGGTAATGGAGTCACCGGTGTGCACGCCCATCGGATCGAGGTTTTCAATCGCACACACGATGATGCAGTTATCCGCCGTGTCGCGCACCACTTCCATCTCGAACTCTTTCCAGCCGAGCACCGACTCCTCGACCAACACCTCACCGACCGGCGACATCTCCAGGCCATGCTTGACGATCGCCTCAAATTCCTCGCGGTTGTAGGCAATGCCGCCGCCGGTACCACCCAGCGTGAAGCTGGGGCGGATGATGGTGGGATAACCCACGGTGGCTTGCACTTCCAGTGCATGCTCGAACGTCTTGGCAATGGCCGCCTTCGGGCAAGTCAGTCCGATCTCACCCATGGCGATGCGAAACAGCTCGCGGTCTTCAGCCATGCGGATCGAATCGCGGCGCGCACCAATCAGCTCGACGCCGTACTTCTCCAGCACACCGTGATCGGCCAGATCGAGCGCGCAATTGAGGCCGGTCTGGCCGCCCATCGTCGGCAGCACCGCATCGGGGCGTTCCTTGGCAATGATCCGGCCCACTGTCTGCCAGTTGATCGGCTCGATGTACACCGCGTCGGCGGTGTCCGGATCGGTCATGATCGTGGCCGGGTTGGAGTTCACCAGGATCACCCGGTAGCCCTCCTCCATCAACGCCTTGCACGCTTGGGCACCGGAGTAATCAAACTCACAGGCCTGACCGATCACGATCGGGCCGGCGCCGATGATGAGGATGCTCTTGATATCAGTACGCTTGGGCATGCGGGTGAGCCTCCTGCATCAGTGTGGCAAAACGATCAAACAGGTAGCCAATGTCGTGCGGCCCCGGGCTGGCCTCCGGATGTCCCTGAAAACAAAACGCCGGCCGATCGGTCAGCGCAAAACCCTGCAGCGTGCCGTCAAACAGGGAGCTGTGGGTGACGCGCACGTTGGCCGGCAGCGTCGCCGGATCCACCGCAAAGCCGTGATTCTGAGAGGTGATCAACACGCGACCATCGTCCAGATCCTTCACTGGATGATTCGCACCGTGATGGCCGAACTTCATCTTCAAGGTCTTGCCGCCGAGCGCCAGCGCCATGAGCTGGTGGCCCAGACAAATGCCGAACAACGGAATCTTTGCCTCAAGCAGCGTGCGCGTGGCGGCAATCGCGTAATCGCACGCAGCCGGATCACCCGGCCCGTTGGACAACACCACGCCATCAGGATGCATGGCCAGCACGTCGGTGGCGCTGGTCTGCGCCGGCACCACGGTCACCGCACAGCCGCGCTCTACCAGCAAACGCAGGATGTTGAGTTTGGTACCAAAGTCATACGCCACGACCTTGAAGCGCGCAGTCGGCGTGTTGAACGCGGCGCGATCAAGATCGTACAAACCCTGCGTCCATTCGTACGAGTCACGCGTGCTGACCACCTTGGCCAGATCCATGCCATCCAGCCCCGGAAACGCCCGGGCCGCAGCCAGCGCAGCATCTGCATCGACCTGCGCACCGGCCATGATGCAGCCGGCCAAGGCGCCCTTGGCGCGCAGAATACGGGTCAAGCGACGCGTATCGATGCCGGCAATGGCGACGGTACCGTGGCGAGTGAGGTAATCCGGCAGGCTTTCCGTGCTGCGCCAGCTGCTGGCTCGGCGCGGTACATCGCGCACAATAAGCCCGGCGGCATGCACCTGCGTGGACTCCACATCCTCGGCATTGATACCAGTGTTGCCAATGTGCGGATACGTCAGGGTGACAATCTGGCGCGCATACGACGGGTCGGTCAGGATTTCCTGATAACCGGTCATTGCCGTGTTGAAGACCACCTCGCCAACGGTTTGACCAGTCGCGCCCACGGCATGACCGTGGAACACGCTGCCGTCGTCAAGGGCAAGCAGAGCAGGAATTGGCATACGGGAAACCGCCTTTTGGATACAACAAAGTCCGCAAGCCGCAGGATTGCTGGCTTGTGAAGCTCGGAAAGAAAGGATCAGGGCGGGTGGAAATGATAGGCGGGGCAGGCGTTCCTGTCCACCGTACGCAACATGAACCGCTCGCAACGGCCACGGCCCGCAGCGTAACAGGCGGGTTACACTGGTTGGCGTTCAAAGGAGCTGAATGTCAATGCGTTCGACCGTCCTGCTCGATCCCGCCCGCCTCGACCGCGCGGACACCACGACCCAACGGGAACCTTTCCCGTTCATGGTGGCGCACGGACAATTGCCGCGCGAAGCCCATACCGACCTGGACCGCGACTTTCCACGCTACAGCAGCGCGGGATTCTTCCCGTACGACCCCAGCGACTGCGGACCGGCGATCAACACTCTGATCGAAAACATGACTTCACAGGCATTCGCCAGTGTGATCGGCGAGCGTCTAGGCATTGACCATCTGGGCGATTACCCGACGCTGGTCACATTGTGCCGCCTGCTCAACAGGCGCCACGGCACGATCCATACCGACAGTCGATCCAAGGTCGCCACCGCGCTGATCTATCTCAACACACAGTGGCCTGACACCAGCAATGGGTGTCTGCGCTTTCTGCACAAGATCGACGATATCGACAGCATTGTCGCCCCGGAACTGACCCCGCTATACGGTGAGGTCGCCGCATTCAAGCGTTGTGACAACTCGTTCCACGGCCACCTCCCCTACGAAGGCGAACGCCGCGTGATTCAGGTGGCTTGGCTGGTCAGCGAAAAGGACAAACTGCGCAAGACGCGCCGCGGGCGCTTCTCGCGCGGGTTCAAGAAACTGTTTGGCGGGTTCGACACGCGGCTTGGCGCAGGCCGTGATCGCAACGCCTCGCATCCGGATTGAGCGGATGCGATACGCCGCAACGCCCGGGTCCTGATGATGAATGACAACGCGGGCTGTGCCGCTTGCGCAGACCGACGCGAATCAGCGGCGAACGCCCAAACCGATTGCCATGCGGCTCAAGCGATTGCAGCGGCGACGAATCGCGTGCATGTAGCGGCCAGTGCCGCTGGTGCCGCCAGTTGGATTTCCAGCTCTTCGTACTGAGCCAGCACTGTGCCTTTCAACGCATCGTGTACGCCAGCGACGGCGCTTCTGCGCGCGCGGCAGTGACTCGCTGCGGACCAGAAAACCAACCAGCAATGTGGCAAGCACATCGCCAGTACCAGTCACATCAATCGGCAATTGTGAGGAAACGATGCGATAGCTTGCCTGTGCGCTCACGGCAAGCGTCACCAGCGTTCCGGGATCGTGCTGGATGCCGTGGGCAACAACCCACCGCGGACCAGCACCCAGCAACTCACGGGCCGCAGCGAGACACTCATCCTCGCGCACACACGCACGTCCGCTGAGCAAGCCCAGCTCAAACACGTTGGACATCAGCAACCACGCGTGCGGCAGCAAGCGTTCGCGAAAGATCGCCTCCAGCCCCGACTCTACACACACGCCGGCATGGGTATCGCCGATCACCGGATCCGGACCAAAGCGCGGGTGCGGGCACCGGGGCGAAATGTGATCCACCCAATCGGCCAACGCCTCACCGTGAGCGACCGTGCCCAGAAAGCCACACAACAACATGCTTGCGCGCGCGGGCAATCCGCGCTCATCAGCACCACGCAGCAGATCGGCAAACCAGCCATCAGGCAGCACGCTTCCACGCGTGGTTGGATACATCGGCGCATTGCTCAGCAACGTGGTCGGGATCTCCGCCACGCACAGCCCGAGCGCGCGCAGGGGCTCGGCTGCAGCACTGTTGCCGGCGTGACCGTAGACCACTTGACCACTTGCGACTGGATCGAAATGACATCGCTCGGCGCGGCGCCACCAGGACGCGCATCCCGTGCATGCAGCAGATGATCATCAAGCGCCGCTGCGCTCATCAAGGGTCGGGGCGTGGGCTGGAGAGCACATCGTCAAGCGTCCACTCACCGGGCGTGCGTTGACTGAGCCAGTGCGCGGCATGCAACGCTCCGCGCGCAAAAATCGACCGATCGGTTGCCCGATGTATCAACTCCAGGCGCTCACCCTGCCCGATCAACATGGCGGTGTGCTCACCCACGATGTCGCCGCCGCGCACCACGGCAAAACCGATACTGCCGGCTGTGCGTTCGCCCGTCTGACCTTTGCGACTGAATACAAACGGAATCTCCCCAGTCGGCCCACTCGTCTGCACAGCAGCACACGCCATCGCCAACGCCGTGCCAGACGGCGCATCGCGTTTGGCGCGGTGATGCGCCTCGATAATTTCCACATCCCACGCGGGCAACGTGGCCGCCGCATCACGCAGCAGGCGGATCAGCACCGCCACACCCAAGCTGAAATTGGCGGCGCTCAATACGGCAATGCGTGCACTGGCTGCGCTCACGCGTTCGTACATCGCCTCATCACACCCCGTGGTGCCGGTGAGCAACGCCGTGCCGCTGGCCAGACAATGCTTCAGCGCGGTGTCCAGCGCCGCTGGTGTGCTGAAATCAATGACCACATCCAGCGCGGAGGCACCGCGCCAGTCGTGCTTAAAGCGCAACGCATCCGGATGGCCGGCAAACACTGGGGTGTCGACCCGTGTCGACTCCGGAGAAACGACCGCACGCAGCAACTCGAAGCGTGCATCACCTGCAAGCAACGCGCACAGCGCACTGCCCATGCGACCGGAAGCACCATTGATAGCGACGCGAACGGGGCGGGTCATGGGCACACTCTCAAAGAAAACCGACAGTCCGGAATGTACAACCCATGCACGGAGTCAGGCGGTGACGCGTGACCAGAACTCGCGTACACCGTCCATCCAGCCTTTGGCGCGCGGGGTGTGGCTATCCGCGTCATCACCCTGGAATGTTGCCTCCAGCGAAGTGAACAACTCTCGCTGCTGCCTGGTCAGACGCACCGGGGTCTCCACCACCACGCGGCAGACCAGGTCACCATGTCGGGTGTTATGGACCGAGGTGACACCACGGCCACGCAACCGGAACTGCGTACCGGTCTGGGTCTCCGGCGGAATATTGACCGGCACCTCGCCATCCAGTGTCGGCACTGGCAACGCCACGCCCAGCGCCGCCTGTGAGAAACGGATCGGCACCTCGCAATACAGATCATTGCCTTCGCGCTGGAAGATGGCGTGCTCACGCACCTGCACTTCCACATACAAGTCGCCGGTCGGCGCGCCCGTCGGGCCGGCCTCACCTTGCCCACTGAGGCGGATGCGGTCGCCATTGTCGACGCCAGCGGGCACCTGCACCTCCAACGTGCGCGTCTCTTCCAATCGTCCCTGACCGTGGCATTTCTTGCATGGTTTGTCGATAGCCTGGCCACTGCCACCACACGTCGGACAGGCTTGCTGGATCGAAAAAATTCCGTTCTGCATGCGCACGCGACCATGCCCGCGGCAGGTGCTGCATTGACTGACCTTGCCGTCTTCCGAGCCAGTTCCGTTGCAATGCTGACAGTTGACCTGGGTTGGAATCTTGATCTGCCGAGTCACACCAAATACAGCTTCTTCCAGATCCATCTGCATCATGTAGCGCAGATCGGCACCACGCTGCGGACGTCCACGACCGCCACCATGGCGTCCAAAAATGTCACCGAATATGTCACCGAATACATCGCCGACGTCGCCGAAACCGGCACCGCCGCGACCGCCCGCACCGTTCTCGAACGCGGCGTGACCATACTGATCGTATAACGCGCGCTTCTGCTCGTCGCCGAGAATTTCGTAGGCTTGTCTGGCCTCCTTGAACTTGTCCTGCGCGGTCGGATCGTCTGGATTTCGGTCGGGGTGAAACTTCATCGCGAGGCGGCGAAACGCCTTTTTCAGCTCGGGCGCAGTCGCACCGCGGCCGACACCCAACACCTCGTAATAATCACGCTCGCTCATTGCACTACCCACAGTTTCTCACCCACCCTCGTACACGAAACCGCGCTGCACGGGCCCGAATCCAGCAAACAGCCCGCGCCGGATATATCCGGTCACGGGCCGCCCGTTCGGCATCGCCTGAATCGGCAGCCGCTTACTTCTTGTCGTCCTTCACTTCGGTGAACTCGGCATCGACCACATCGTCGGGTTGTGCCGAGCCACCGGGAGCTGCCTGTGGGCCGCCGGCCTCCGGACCTGCGCCACCCTGGGCTGCGGCGTACAACGCTTGTGCGGATTGCTCGAGCTTCGCCAGCTTCGATTCAATCGCGGCCTTGTCGTCGGTGTCCTTGACCTTTTCCAGATCTGCCAGTGCACCTTCGATCGTGCTCAGTTGATCGGCTGGCACCTTGCCGCCGTGTTCCTTCAATGCGGTGCGCGTGGCGTGCACCAGCTGATCGGCCTTGTTGCGCGTGGCCACCAGCTCGCGGAACTTCTGGTCTTCCTCCTTGTTGGCCTCGGCGTCGGACACCATGCGCTGGATCTCTTCCTCGGACAGGCCGGAACCCGCCTTGATCTCGATTTTCTGCTCCTTGCCGGTCTTCTTGTCCTTCGCTGAAACATGCAGGATGCCGTTGGCATCGATGTCGAACGTGACCTCGATCTGTGGCTGGCCGCGCGGCGCCGCACCGATGCCGGACAGATCGAACTTGCCCAGTGATTTGTTTGCACCAGCACGCTCGCGCTCACCCTGCAGCACATGCACAGTGACGGCGGTCTGGTTGTCGTCGGCGGTGGAGAACGTCTGCGCAGCCTTGGTCGGCACGGTGGTGTTCTTCTCGATCAGCTTGGTCATCACACCGCCCATCGTCTCGATACCGAGCGACAACGGGGTGACATCCAGCAGCAACACATCCTTGACCGTACCACCCAACACGCCACCCTGAATCGCCGCGCCCACGGCGACGGCCTCATCCGGATTGACGTCCTTGCGCGGCTCCTTGCCAAAGAACTCCTTGACCGCTTCTTGCACCTTGGGCATGCGTGTCTGTCCACCGACAAGGATCACCTCGTTGACGTCAGACACGCGCAAACCGGCGTCATTCAAGGCAATGCGGCATGGCTCGATGGTGCGCTTGACCAGGTCCTCGACCAGCGCCTCAAGCTTGGCACGGGTGAGTTTGATGTTCAGGTGTTTCGGGCCGGATGCATCCGCGGTGACGTACGGCAGATTCACTTCGGTCTGGTGACTGCTGGACAGCTCGATCTTGGCGCGCTCGGCGGCGTCCTTCAGACGTTGCAGCGCCAGTGGATCCTTGCGCAAATCGATACCTTGATCCTTCTGGAATTCATCGACCAGATAGTCGATGACGCGCCGGTCAAAATCCTCACCACCAAGGAAGGTGTCACCGTTGGTCGCCAGCACCTCGAACTGCTTCTCGCCATCGACTTCGGCGATTTCGATAATCGACACGTCGAACGTGCCGCCGCCCAGGTCGTACACGGCGATCTTGCGATCGCCGCCGTTCTTGTCCATGCCGTAAGCCAGCGCAGCCGCAGTCGGTTCGTTGATGATGCGCTTGACGTCCAGACCGGCGATCTTGCCCGCGTCCTTGGTCGCCTGGCGCTGGCTGTCGTTGAAGTAGGCCGGCACCGTGATGACTGCCTCGGTGATCGTCTCGCCAAGATAGTCCTCGGCGGTCTTTTTCATCTTCATCAGTACCTTGGCGGCGATCTCCTGGGGCGCCATCTGCTTGCCGTCGGAGGTCTGCACCCAGGCGTCACCGTTGTCGTGAGCGACAATGCCGTAGGACACAACGTTGAGGTCTTTCTGTACTTCCGCGTCAGAAAACTTGCGCCCGATCAGGCGCTTCACCGCGTAGAACGTGTTTTTCGCGTTGGTCACGCCTTGCCGTTTGGCCGATGCCCCCACCAGAACTTCACCATCCTTGGTAAACGCGACAATGGACGGCGTGGTGCGGTCACCTTCGGAATTCTCGATGACCTTCGCCGTGCCGCCGTCCATGACCGAGACACAGGAATTGGTGGTGCCCAGGTCGATACCGATGATCTTGCCCATGCTATTGCTCCAAATTACAGCAGCCCTGCGGGCCGCGACTGGTTTTCAGATGGGGTTCTGGCCCGGCGATTCAATGCCGGCGACTCCCGATTGGATGATTTTGTCGACCGTTTGCGCGGTCTGAATACACTGCGCGCTGCGTCAGTCGCCTTTGGCCACGGCGACCAGCGCCGGTCGCAGCAGGCGATCATTCAGCACATAACCTTTCTGCAGCACCGTCACCACGCTGTTCGGCGGGCTGTCCGGCGCGTCGACGACGCTCACCGCATGGTGCCGTTCCGGGTCCAGCGGCTGACCCAACGGATCCACCTGCACCAAGCCGTTGTTGCCGGCAATGCGCAGGAGTTCTTTCAAGGTCAGGCTGATGCCTTCACGTACTGCAGCGACGTCGCCGGTCTCCACCGCCAAGCCGCGCTCCAGGCCGTCGTAGATCGGCAACAGCTCGTTCAGCAGTTTTTCGTTGGCGAAACGACGTGCCTGCTCCATGTCACGCTGCTGACGACGACGCTGGTTTTCAAGCTCCGCACGCTCGCGCAACATGGTGTCGCGCAGTTCCACAACGCTTGCCTGCGCCGCAGCCAGCTCGGTGCGCAGCGCCTGCACCTCGGCTGCAGTCAGCGCTGGTTCGTCGTTCTCGTCGCGCGCATCGTCAGGCATCTGCGGATCGCTGTCATGCATGAAACAACTCCAAAGTGATCGGGAACTGGCGCGCGGCCAACCCGAGGATTGCGATTAAAACTGCCGCCTGCAGCGGTTATAGGGTCGTAGCGACGCGATTCAAGGCATCGCTGAGCAATCCGGCCGTGGCCTGCACCACGGGGATGACGCGTTCGTAGGCCATGCGCGTGGGGCCAATCACGCCGACGGCGCCCAATACGCGGCCTTGTGCACCGTAACTGGCAGTCACCACGCTGCAGCCGCCAAGCGCAGTGAAACCTGATTCCTCACCGATGAACAACCGTACACCGGGCGCGCGCGCGCATACCTCCATCAACTGCAACAGTTCGCTCTTGTGCTGGAAGGTTTCAAACAATTCGCGCAGGCGCTGAACGTCCGCCAATTCCGCGCAGGCCATCAGATTGGTCTGACCACTGACCAGCACATCATCACCGCCGGCCTGCGGCGCAAACGACGCCGTGGCCAGTTCCACCGTGCTGGCCAGCAGCCGATTGAGTTCGCTGCTGGCCTCACGCAACTCGGTCAGCAAGCGGGCGCGAATGTCATCCACACGCAAGCCGACAAAGTGCTCGTTGAGATAGTTCGCTGCTTGCGTCAGCTCGCGACCGCGCAATGGCCTGGCCAATTGCACGACGCGGTTCTGCACCTGATTGTCGGTAAACACCAGGATCACCAGCACGCGCGAGTCCGGCAACGGCACAAAATCAATGTGCCGCAGCGGAAAGTCCACTTGCCGCGGCACGGTGACCACCCCGGCAAAGCGCGTCATCGCCGACAGCAGCGTGGACACGTTGCCCAGCAGATCCAGCGTGGTGGTCGAGCCCGGCGGCAGCTCGCGCTTGAGCCGCGCAATCTCATCCCGAGGCAACGGCTGGAGCTCGATCAGGCTGTCGACAAACAAGCGCAACCCACGCGGCGTCGGCACGCGCCCGGCCGAGGTGTGCGGCGAGGCGACCAACCCGGCATCCTCAAGATCGGACATGATGTTGCGAATGGTCGCCGGGCTCACATCCAGCCCGGAAGAACGCGACAAAGTGCGCGAGCCAACTGGCTCGCCGTCAATCAGATATTGCGAAATCAACGTGCGCAGCAAGCGCCGCGTACGCGCATCAAGGTCATGGCCGTTGGGGGAGATCATGCGCCGTCGCAATCCTGCCGTAGCAATCCGTGAGACTGCATAGAAATAAGGTCTGCGTACGTGTGTTGCAAGTCATCTTGCAAATTGCGCCTCCGTGTATGCCCATCGCTGACGTTACAATCTGGTCACCTACCGCTGCGGTCGCCCATGCTCACCTCGCTCTACGTCCGCCATTTTGCCGTCGTCGAGGCCGCCGAAGTCACCTTCGGCCCCGGCTTGATTGTGGTCAGCGGCGAAACCGGTGCGGGCAAGTCGCTGTTGGTGGACGCATTGATGCTGCTCGCTGGCGGGCGCGCTGACAGCACGATGGTGCGCGCCGGCAGCACGCGCGCAGAACTGGCGGCAGAGTTTGACCTGACCAACCTGCCGCTGGCCCTTGCGTGGCTGCAACACGAGGAGCTGGATGACGACGGTGCGTGTCAATTGCGCCGCGTCATCCGCACCGAAGGCAATTCCAGGGCATGGATCAACGGGCGGCCCGCCAACGCCAGCCAGCTGGGCGAACTCGCGGCATTGCTGGTGGATATCCACGGTCAGCATGAGCATCAGGCACTGCTGTCGCGTGCGCATCAGCTGGATCTGTTGGACGCCTATGCCGGGCACGATGCCCTCGTCGCCAACGTGCGCGACAGCGCGGTGCAATGGCGTGAAGCAGGTGCGCGGGCGCGCAAGCTGGGTGGCGGCGAAGACCGCACGCAACACATTGACCTGCTGCGCCACGAGATCGACGACCTGGAGCAATGGGCACTCCCAGCCGATGAGCTGGGGAAACTGGAAGCCAGCCACAAGCGCCTGGCCAACGCCGAACGCCTCGCCACCGGCGTCGCCGGCATCAGCGAACAGCTGGATGGCGATAGCGAGTTTGCGTTGCAGCGCTCACTGGCTCGCGCGCACGACGAGCTGGCCAAGCTGGCCACGCTCGATGACCATTTATCGCCGGCGCTGGAACTGCTCGACACGACCGGCATCCAGATCGGCGAGGCTGCCGACGCCCTGGCGCGCTATGCGCAGGACGTCGACCTCGATCCCGAGCGCTACCTGCAAGTCGACGACCACCTCACCCACTTGCACGACCTGTCTCGTCGCCACCGCGTGCCAACCGCCGAACTGCCAGCCAAACTTGACGAACTGCGCGGCCAACTCACCGAGCTGGAAAACGCCGGCGCGGCACTGGCGACCTTGACCGCGCTGCGCACACACCTATGTGACCAGTACACCGCGGCAGCGGCAACGTTGAGCGCGGCGCGCGTCACTGCCGGCAAGCAGCTGAGCGACGCCGTGAGCACGCTGATGGCGGAACTGGGCATGGCCGGCGGTCAACTGCTGGTGCAATGGGAACCAGCTGGCAGCGACGAGCCGGACTCGCAAGGTCGCGAACGTTGCGAACTGCTGGTCAGCACCAACCCCGGCCAACCGCTGCGCGCGCTGCGCAAAGTCGCCTCGGGCGGTGAACTGGCGCGCATCAGCCTGGCCATAGAGGTGGCTACGCTTGGCAAGGACACGGTCGGCAGCATGGTGTTTGACGAGGTCGACAGCGGCATCGGCGGCGCAGTTGCCGAGGTGGTTGGGCAAAAACTGCGTGCCCTGGGCAGCCTCTGTCAGGTGCTGTGCGTAACCCATCTGCCGCAAGTAGCGGCGCAGGGCCACCTGCATCTGCGCGTAAGCAAACACACCGACGGCGAATCAACGCACACACAGATCGAGCAGCTGGATGCTGCCGGCCGGCGTGACGAGCTGGCGCGCATGTTGGGCGGTGTCGAGATCACCAAGGAAACTCAAGCGCATGCGCGGCAGATGCTGGACCGCGCACAGGCCAATTGAAATCTGCTGGGCGCTCCGAAGTTCGGCTGGCTCAAGCCGCGGGCAGCAACAATCCACGGTCGCTGGCCATCCGATAAAGGTCCAGCTCCGACCCCGCACCGAGTTTGCCCATCAGGCTGGCGCGATGGATGTAGATAGTCTTCTGGCCAATGCCCAGTCGCGCAGCCACCTGCTTGGGTGTCAAACCTTCAGCCAGCAACAAGAACACCTCGCGTTCGCGGGCGGTCAAGCGGCTGATCGGATCAAGTGCCCCTTGCGGACGGCGGGCCCGACGTTCACGCAGATCCGAGCTCAGGAAACGTTCGCCGCGCATCACCGCACGCAGACCGGCGATCAGCTCCTCCGGCCCAGCGCCCTTGGTCACATAACCGCTTGCACCACGACGCAATGCCTCGGAAACGTACGGCTCACCGTCATGCATGCTGAGCACGACGACGTGTGTAAGTGGTGTCACGCTGAGCAAATGTTCGATCAGCGGCAGTCCACTGCCATCGGGCAGCGAAAGATCCAGTACGACAAGGTCGGGACGCCGACGGCCGACGGCCTCGACGGCGTCGTCGGCATTGCGACATTCCGCGACAACGTCGAGATCGTTCTCCATTTCGATCAGGCGCTTGAAACCCTCGCGGACGATGGCGTGGTCGTCGACCAGAACAATGCTGTACATGCGCCCACTGTACACAGTGACCATGCGTTCTTGCAGCGGTTGGCAACCACGCAGCAACGTCAAAACCCGCGGCCATGACGCATGTACCATTCAGCCGTGCATTCCAAAGCCCGCCATCTGCCTGACTCCGGCCCGCTGCTGGCCGCTGGCTACGTGCTGCTGTGGCTGTTGCTGTGGTCCACAGTACAGCCGTACTGGATGCTGCCTTACGGTTTGCGTTTCGGGGCGTTGCTGCTCACGCCAGTGCGCTACTGGGGCTGGCTGCTGGGTGTCGAGTTTGCCGCCAGCGCCGGCATCAACATGGCTCATGGATTGCCGTCTGGCTGGTACGACGTGGTCATCGACACGTTGCCCGAACCGCTGGTCATGGCGGGCGGACTATGGCTGCTGCGCCGATTCAATCTGCACGCCAGCCTGCATACGCCACAGGATGTGACACGACTGCTGTTGTCGGTGGTAATGATCGTGGTCGCCACCACGACGGTAGATGCAGTGCTGTTGGCGCTGGCGCGCGCATCGGATTCGACGCAACAGATGATGGGCATGCTCGGCGAGGCGCTACTTGGTCACTATCTGGGCATCTTGCTGATCGCACCGCTGATGATCCTGTTGGTGCGCAGCCGCCCGGAACGGCCGGCCATCGCCAGCCTGATCATGGACGGCGTGCTGGTGTTGCTGCCTTCAATGTTGGTGTTGTTGCTGCTGTCCGAACAGGCGGCGCCACAGCCACAGCTCGCGCGCGTACTGTCACTCGCGCCGGTGTTGTTTTTTGCGTTCCGCCACGGCTGGCGCGGTGCCAGCCTGGCCATGATCATCACCAGTCTGGGCATGACGCTGCTGGATCAGCGTCTGGGTCATGTGCCTTCGGGTGCGGCTGCGTATCTGTTTCTGGCGGTGGCCGGCACGGGTGCGCTGTTGCTGGGTTCGGCCACCGATGCCTTGCGCCGCAGCAGCGAAAAGGTTGTCGAGCAAAACGCGTATCTGGGTGCGGTCAACCGCCGGCTTGATCAGCTGGCACAGCAACTGCGCAGCGCGGCGCGTGGCAATCTGCGCACAGACGAAGACCAACGCCGGCACCTTGCCGCGGAGTTGCACGACGAACTCGGACAAAACATCACGGCGATCCAGACCCACGTCAAACTGGCCCAATCCCGGTTGCACGCAGCCGGGATGGAGGACATCAGTACCTCGATCAACACGATCCTTGCGCATATGCGACATGCCTTGCATCGTCTGCTGGACGACCTGCGGCCGGCGGTGCTGGATGAGTTCGGGCTGCTGCGTGCGCTGGATGAAGGGCCGATCCGCGACCTGCTCAACACCGCGGGGATGGCTTACCACACCGAGCTGCACGGCGACCCGCGGCTGCTGGATGACGACACACGCACGGCGATCTACCGCCTGGTGCAGGAAAGCGCAACCAACGCGGTGAAGCACGCGCAAGCCAGTGAGTTTTCCCTGCGCTTGCGCATCGGCGAGCGCCAGGGTATCGCCCTGGCCCTGCTGGACCTGCGCGACGATGGCATGGGACTGCCCCACGGGCTGCCACGCAACGGGCGCGGCTTGCAGGGCATGCGTGATCGGGTCACTTCGCTGGGTGGGCAATTTCGACTGCGCCCAAACGACGGTGGCGTACACCTGCGCGTACTGCTGCGCAGCAACGGGGTGCTGACCGATGCCAATCGGGCATTACCCAGCGACGTCGGCTGACCGCGATTGGAAGCCGCACGGCTCTAGGAATTTTTCCCATATCCGGAGCGTAAATACTTCGTTACGCTCTGGTTATCGATGTGGGGGAGCCACCATCGCGAGATGGTGGATCAGGGTCGTCGTGGGGACGGCGGCTCTGAAACGACGGCAGGATGCCGTTTGGTCGCGGTCTGGCAGCACGCAGGATCGGGTTGGATACCACCTTGATCGGCACATAGACAGCGAAGCAGCCGCGAGTGGACAGGAGTCCTTCTCGCGGCTTTTTTTTCAGCACTTTGCGTAAACGTCGACAAGCCGGACGATACGCGTGCGGGCGCTCAGGACTTGCGCGCGCGCGGCTTGGGTCGAACGTACAACACCAAACTATGCGCCTCGATCACGTAACCATGTCTGGCCGCGATCTCGTGCTGCAGACGCTCGATTTCGTCGCTGACGAACTCGATGACCTTCCCGCTGTCCACATCAATCATGTGGTCATGGTGCTTGCCGCGATCCAGCTCATAGACTGCCTGACCACTTTCGAAATTGTGCTTGACGATGATGCCGGCTGCTTCAAACTGGGTCAGCACGCGATACACCGTCGCCAAGCCGATATCTTCCTGGTGTGCCAGCAGTTTCTTGTACACGTCCTCGGCGGTGACGTGCTGCACGCCGGGCTGATCGAAAATTTGCAGGATACGCATGCGCGGGTGTGTCACCTTCAGACCGACCCTGCGCAGCTCTTTGGTTTCCTGTTCCATGACCACTTCACCCACGCGGCGCCAGCAAGCCCGTAGTGTATCATCCGACACCTTCTCGATCCCGGAAGCGACACGCATGCAAAAGCTGATCACGCTGCTGGTTTTCGCCGTTCTGGCGCTTTCCATCGGTGGCTGTCACATCGTCTATACGCCCGACGTGCAGCAAGGCAACTTGCTCGACAAGGCCATGGTCGACCAGCTCAAACCCGGCATGACCAAACGCCAGACACTGTTGTTGATGGGCACGCCCTCAGTCAGCACGCCGTTTGACCAGAGTCGCTGGGATTACGTATCAACCTTGTCACACCGCGGCGCTGCGCCCAAGGTGCGCACGTTCACGCTGACCTTCAACAACGACACGCTGGTGCGCACCGACGGCGACTTCTTCGCACAGGACGCCGAGGAATTGATCAAGGACAGCAAGAAATATCACTCGACCTATCCGACTGATGGCGCAAAGGGTGACAAGAACGAGGGGCCGGAAGTGAAGAAGGATGGTGGCATGGGTGACGGCACCACGGGCAAGGACGGCGGTCGCTGACGGTTTCCACGACGCCAGTCAGCTCTCACGGGCGCGGCGTCGCCGCGCTTCCATCGGATCCAGCTGCAAGGGCCGGTAGATTTCCACACGGTCACCCGAGAGCAGCACCTGCTGGGCCGACACACGCTGCGCAAAGATGCCCAGCCGCTGCGGGTCAAACGCACCCGGCGGCAGCAAACCAAGCACACCGGACGCCTCGACCGCCTGCAACACGGTGCTGCCGGCGCGCAATTCCAGCGTACGCGTGATGCGTTCGCCGCCGGCATACACCACTTCCACGACGATGTTTGGCTCAGGCATACACTCGCGCCGCCTCGCGACAAAAATCGTCCACCATGCGGTTGGCCAAACTCTGGAATCCAAGTTTCAACGCACTACCGCCGAAGCGTCCGGCGTAATCAAAGTCCAGTGCAAAAGCGACCTTGCACCCGGCATCGCCCAGCGCGATGAAATCCCATACTCCCTCCAGGCTGCGAAACGGCCCTTCAACCAGCGACATCCGCAAACATCGCGGCGGATCCACCGTGTTGCGTGTGGTAAAGCTGTGGCGCAGACCGGCAAATTTGAGATCCAGGCGGGCGACCAGTATCCCGCCGCCGCCCTCCTCCATTACCGTCGCATCCGCACACCAGGGGAAACGCTTTGGGTATGCTTCAACATCATTGACCAAGTCGAACATCTGCGCTGGTGACCAATGCACCAAGGCGCTGCGACGGATTTCAATCACGGCAACATCTTCCCATCACGTAGGGTTTGTGCAGCAGTTGGTCTGTTGCGCAGCGCGCACAAACCAACCTCTGCACAGCAGCGTTCGAGTTTAACGGACATGACCAAGACTACTAAGGAAAAGGGTACCAAAGGCGGCGGCACCATCGCGCTGAACAAGCGTGCGCGCTTCGAATACCACATTGACGAACGCTACGAAGCCGGCGTTGCCCTGCAAGGCTGGGAGCTGAAGGCGCTGCGCGCCGGCCGCATCAATTTCGGTGACAGCTACGCGATCACCAAGAACGGCGAAGTCTTTCTGATCGGCGCGTCCATCCCGCCACTGATCAGCGCCTCCACCCACGTCATCGCCGAAGATCGGCGCACGCGCAAACTGCTGCTGCATCGCAAGGAGATCGACCAGCTGCTGGGCGCCGTCGAGCGCAAGGGCTACACACTAGTACCCACCGCGATGTACTGGAAAGGCAACAAGGTGAAAGTGGAAATCGGTCTCGCCCGCGGCAAGCAGGAACACGACAAGCGCGACACCGAAAAGCAACGCGACTGGCAGATCGAGAAACAACGCACCATGCGCTCACACAATCGTAGCGCCTGAAACAAAAAAAGCCCTTGATCATCAAGGGCTTGTCAT
>CAJDVA010000006.1_pt1 | contig 23828 bp, 23 predicted proteins | sample 7391241 | NCBI WGS metagenome assembly CAJDVA01 (sample SAMEA7055678, study PRJEB34461) | soil metagenome | biome: terrestrial ecosystem; feature: Peninsula; material: soil | place: Antarctica | collected 2016
CCTTTGGCGCCGCGCAGCTCGCGCAACACGCGGCCGTGCCAGCGCGCTTCGACGATGAGCGGCGTCGGATCGTCAACATCGCGCAGCAGCACCAGCACGCAGATGAAGAACGCACTGCGTTGCGCGTCAGGCACGGCGGCCAGCTCGCGCAGCAGCTTGGCGTTGTTCGCGGCGTTGTCGCCATGTGTGCCGACGTAGCGCGCCGAGTACAAACCGGGGGTGCCGTTGAGCGCGGCCACGCACAAACCAGAATCGTCAGCCAGCGCGCTCAGGCCGCTGCACTGCGCCGCGTGGCGTGCCTTGAGCAGCGCGTTTTCGACAAATGTGCGGCCGGTTTCCAGCGCGTCGTCGATGCCCAGGCTGGCTTGCGCGATGACTTCCAGATGGCTGTCAGCCAGCAGTGCGTTGAACTCGGCGAGCTTGCCGCGGTTGCTGCTGGCCAGGACGATGCGTTGCATGGTGATACCAGTCCTCTGGAGGTTGTCGCCCTCACCCGTTGCCCTTTCCCGCAGACGGGGAGTGATAGTCACGCTGTGCGTGACAGCATTACTTGATTGAAGCGGCCAGCGCCGCGCGCTGCGCGGCGACCAGCTCACCGATGCCTTTTTCCGCCAGCGCAAGCAGCGCGTCCAGCTCGCCGCGACGGAATGCGTGACCTTCGGCCGTGCCCTGGATTTCAACGAAGCCGCCGCCGTCGTTCATCACCACGTTCATGTCGGTGTCGCAACTGGAGTCTTCGGCGTAATCGAGATCAAGCACCGGCGTGCCGCGGTAAATGCCCACCGAGATCGCGGCGATCGCGCCGACGATGGGGTTGCGCTTGAGGTTTTCACGCTGCATCAGCACCGCGACGGCGTCGACCAGTGCGACATACGCGCCGGTGATCGCAGCCGTGCGCGTGCCGCCGTCGGCCTGCAACACGTCGCAGTCCAGGGTGATCACGCGTTCGCCCAGCGCCTGGCGGTTGACGCAGGCGCGCAGGCTGCGCCCGATCAAACGCTGGATTTCCATCGTGCGTCCGCCTTGACCACCGCGCGCCGCTTCGCGCTGCATGCGGGTGTGTGTGGAGCGTGGCAGCATGCCGTACTCGGCGGTGATCCAGCCTTCACCCTTGCCGCGCAGCCACGCCGGCGTGCGGTCCTCGATGCTGGCGGTGCACAACACACGGGTGTCGCCAAAACTTGCCAGCACCGAACCTTCGGCGTGGCGGGTGTAATGGCGTTCAATGCTGACCGCGCGCAGCTGATCGCTGGCACGGCCACTGGGGCGGGCGATGGAATTCATGGATGGCCGGATTGGGCAGGGCGGGAACGGAGAGTTTACCATTGCGTTCTTTTCCACTGTCTGGACGACGCACGATGATCTTCAGCATGACCGCCTACGCAAGCGCCGAAGCCACCGGTCCGACCGGCACCCTCAGTTGCGAATTGCGCTCGGTCAATCATCGCTATCTGGAGATCAGCCCGCGTTTGCCCGAGGAATTGCGTGCGTTTGAATCGGTGCTCCGTGAGCGCATCGAAGGCATGTTGTCGCGCGGAAAAGTCGACGTGACCGTGCGCCGCGTTGGCGCGCGCAGCGATTCGCTGCAAGTGGACGACGCGCTGTTGACGCGTCTGGGCGAGCTGAATACGAGCCTGACCTCGCGCTTTCCGGCGTTGCGAGTGGAACTCACCGAGCTGCTGCGTTTCCCGGGCGTACTGCAGCAAGCGGAAGTGGACCCGCAGGTGCAAAAGGCTGCGCTGCTTGACGTGGTGGATCGCGCGCTGGACGCGCTGACGGACACGCGCTCACGCGAGGGCGAGAAGCTGGCGGACGTATTGCGCGACAAGCTCGACAGCATCGAGCACGTGGTGGCCGATGTACGCGAGTGGGTGCCGCAGATTCGCGCCGCGCTGCGTGCCAAATTGGAGGCGAAGCTGGCGGAGCTGAAACAAGGCACCGAGCCGGGCCGGCTGGAACAGGAGTTGCTGTTGCAGGTCACGCGCGCCGATGTGGAAGAAGAACTCGATCGCCTGAGTGCGCACATCAGCGAGACGCGCCGGGTACTGTCGCTGCAGGAGCCGGTCGGGCGTCGTCTGGATTTCCTGATGCAGGAGTTCAATCGCGAGGCGAATACACTCGGTTCCAAGTCGGTCGACACGCGCAGCACGAACGCCGCGATCGAGCTGAAAGTGCTGATTGAACAGATGCGCGAACAGGTGCAAAACATCGAGTGAGCACGTCGACGCCAACGTCCATTCCACCCGCTGGTACGCTGTTTGTCGTGGCCGCGCCCTCGGGTGCGGGCAAGTCCAGCCTGGTCGCAGCGCTGCTGGAGCGTGAGCCGGGGATCGCGCTGTCGGTGTCGCACACCACACGCCCGCCGCGCGCGCGGGAAGTGCATGGTCAGCATTATTACTTCGTGCAACGCGATGAGTTTGAGCGCGGCATCGCCGGTGGGATTTTTCTTGAGCACGCCGAAGTGCACGGCAATTTGTACGGCACGTCGCGGGCGAACGTGCGCGCGCAGCTGGCGCAGGGCCGGGATGTGCTGCTGGAGATCGATTGGCAGGGTGCCGAACAGATTCGTCGCAGCCGGAGCGATTGCGTCAGCGTCTTCATCCTGCCGCCGTCGCGCGCCGAGCTGGAACGTCGCTTGCGTGGTCGCGCATCCGACAGCGCCGAGGTGATCGAGCGGCGCCTGCGCAATTCGCGCGGCGAAATTGCGCACGCCTGCGAGTTTGACTACATCCTGGTCAATGACGTGTTCGCCGATGCGCTGGATGACTTGCAGGCGATCGTGCGCGCGGTGCGCCAGCGCAGCTCGGTGCAGTGGCAACGCCACGAAGCGTTGATCGCCGAACTGCTGGCCGACGACGCATGATTGGACGCGCGCGCGACATCGCCGCGCGTGGTCTTGTGTGCACGCTTCGGCTACCTTGCGTGCATTCTTCGTGCAGTCTGAGCTCATGACCGATCCCGTTCGCACACCGCCAGATGACAACATCCTGGTGCGCATTCGCGGGCTGACCACGGTGCTTGGCGGCCGCGCGGTGTTTGACGCGCTGGATATGGACATTCCGCGTGGTCGCATCACGGCGATCATGGGCGCCAGTGGCACCGGCAAGACCACGCTGCTCAAGCACATCACCGGGCAGATGCGCGCGGACGCGGGGCAGATTTTGCTCAACGGCGACAACGTCGCGGAACTGCCGCGCGAGCAGTTGTACAAGCTGCGCGAAGGCGTGGGTTATCTGTTTCAGAATTCTGCGCTGCTGACGGATTATGACGTGTTCGAGAACGTGGCCTTTCCGCTGCGCCAGCACACCCGGCTGCCCGAGGTGTTGATCCGCAACGTCGTGCTGTTGAAGCTGCAGGCGGTAGGTTTGCGCGGTGCGGCGCACTTGATGCCCGGTGAGTTGTCCGGCGGCATGGCACGACGTGTGGCGCTGGCGCGAGCCATCGTGTTTGATCCGATGTTGATTCTTTACGATGAGCCGTTCGTCGGCCTCGATCCAGTCGCGTTGAACCAGATTTTGCTGCTGATCGCCACGCTCAATCGCACGCTGGGCATCACCAGTGTGCTGGTCGCGCATGAATTGGCCGCGGTGCGCCAGATTGCCGACCATGTGCTGTTGCTGGCCAACGGCAAGGTGGTGGCGCAAGGCGATCCCAAGACGATTGCCGAAGATGGCTCGGCGTGGACGCGGCAGTTCTTTGGTGGTGAGGCCGATGGCCCGGTGCCGTTCCAGTATCCGGCGGCCGATTTCGCCACCGAACTGGGCTTTTCCGGAGCCACGCCATGAGCACGCGCCCGCCGCGCGACAGCAACGTTGTGGCGCAGACGCTGACGCAAATCGGCGCGTGCGGCTTGTTCCTGTTGACGCTGCTGGCAGCGATCCCGCGCAGCTTCCATTATTTCCGTGAAACGTTGCGCCAGTTGTGGTTTGTCGGCGCGATGAGTCTGACCATCATCATGGTGTGCGGCCTGTTTGTCGGCATGGTGTTGATGTTGCAGCTGTACCATGTGTTGTCGATTTTCGGCGGCACGTCCGCCAGCGGCATGGTAGTGGCGTTGTCGGTGTATCGCGAGCTGGGGCCGGTGGTCACGGCGCTGTTGTTTGCCGGGCGTGCCGGCACGTCGATCACCGCCGAGATTGGCTTGATGCGCGCCACCGATCAGATATCCGCGATGGAGATGATGGCGGTCGATCCGATCGCCTATGTCGCCACGCCGCGTTTTCTGGCGGGCCTGATCGCGATGCCGCTGTTGTGCTGCGTGTTCTGCGCCATGGCGGTGTTCGGCGGGCACCTGGTCGGTGTCACCTGGCTGGGTATCGACAACGGTACGTTCTGGTCCAACATGACCGCCGTGGTCGACTTGCGCACGGACATCGTCAATGGCGTGCTGTTGAAGAGTCTGGCGTTTGGCGCCGTGGTGACGCTGATTGCGGTGTATCAAGGTTTTGCCACCGCACCAACCAGTGAGGGCGTGGCGTATGCGACCACGCGCACGGTGGTGGCCTCGTCCATTGCCATTCTGGCACTGGACTTCGTGCTCACCGCATTCTTGATGTGAGGGTGCTTGCTGCAAGCACTGGGCTGACTGCCATGACCATTCAACTGATTACCGGAATTTCATCGAGGATCGTGCCGTGAGCCAACCCCGCAGTTCCTACGCCATTGGCACCGGCTTGTTCATCGTGCTCGGCTTTGCCGCGCTGGCGTATCTGGCCACGCAGACGACCTCGGTGGCGAATGTGCATCAGGGCGCGAGTTACAGCGTCGATGCGCGGTTTGCAAATATTGGTCAGCTCAAGGAGCGTGCGCCGGTCAAGATTGCTGGCGTGCGTGTCGGCCAGGTGCAGTCCATCACGCTGCTGCCGGGACAGGAAGTGGCGGATGTGAAACTGGCCATCGATCAGCGCTACAACAAGATTCCGCAGGATTCAGTGGCGACTATTTTCACCAGCGGGCTGCTTGGCGATCAGTACGTCGGTATCCAGTACGGTGCGGCGAAGCAGACGCTGGCCCCCGGCGGCACGCTGGTGTTTACCAAGCCGGCGCAGCAGTTGGAGGAGATGCTGGGCAAGTTCTTTGGTGCCGGTGGCGTCGCTGACAATCTCGGTGGTACGTACTCGGTCACCGCCCGCTTCACCAACGTTGGCACCCTCTCGCCCGGTGCGCCGGTCAAGATGGCAGGCGTGCCCATTGGCAGCGTGCAGGCTGTGCATGCCGATCCGCTCAAGCTGGACGCGGAGGTGACGCTGGCGATCGACAAGCGTTACAACCAGATTCCTGACGATTCCGCCGCTGCGGTGTTCACCAGCGGTTTGATCGGCACCCAGTATGTTGCGATTCAACCGGGCGGTTCGCCGGATGCACTCAAACAGGGTGACGAGATGATCCTCACCCAGTCGGCGATGCAACTGGAGGATTTGATCGGCAAGTTCCTGGTCAACGGTTCGCCGGCCGACAAGAAAGACGCCGGCAACGTCCCAGCCCCTGCTGCAACCGCCGGCAAACCCTGAACCGGTATTGTCACTTCGAGGATCATCCATGTTTCGCCAATTGGTTCTAGCTGTCACCGTTGCATTTGTCGGGCTGCTGAGCAGTCCGTTGCTGGCGCAGAGTGCGCCGCCGTCCGCCGCGCCGGCGGCGCAGCAAACGCCGGTGCAGGTCGTGCAGACCATCGCCGATCAACTCGCTACCGCGATCGACGGCCATCGTGAGGAGTTGAAGCACGATCAGGAGAAATTGATCAGCGCCATTGATGGTGTTTTCCTGCCGCACTTTGACATTGATTACGCCTCGATTCTGGTGCTTGGCCAACACGCGCGTGAAACCGCCCCGGCACAGCGCGAGCGCTTTGCCAAGGCGTTTTACAACTCGATCACGCACCGTTACGCCGAGGGTCTGCTCAATTACACGCGCGGCAGCGTCAAGGTGTTGCCGTTCAACGGCGATCTCAACGACAAGCGCACCGTGGTGCGTACGCAAGTTGTGCTGGATGACGGCAAGCTGGTGTCGGTCGACTACGCGTTCCGCAAGAGTCGTAGCGGCGACTGGAAAGCCTATGACGTGATCATCGAGGGCATCTCCTACATCACCAACTATCGCAACCAGGTCGATGCGGAAATCCGCAAGGTCGGTATCGAACAGCTGATCAAGAACCTGGAGACGCAGGGTGCGCAGGCGCTCACCGTGATGGACGAGAATGGCAAGCCGGTCAAGTGAACGCAGCCAGTGCCCAGTCCGGTTTTCAGCTCGCAGCGCGCACGCCGGATACGTTGGCGCTGCGCGGCGTGTTGAGTTTCGTCACCGCAGCGCAGGCGTTGCATGCGCTGCGGGCAGCGCTGGCGACGACTGCGGTGGGCACGTTTGACCTGTCTGGCCTGACACATGGCGATAGTGCAGGCCTGTCCTGCCTGCTGGCGGTGATGGCCGAAGCTTCCACCAATGGACGACCCGTGCGCTTGGCACACGTACCCGATGGCATGCGGGCGTTGGCCGGCGTGTGCGGGGTCGATCGTCTGCTGGGCTGAGCGGCTTTCGTCAGCGCGGTGCCAATGGTGCGCACAAAAAAAGGAGCCGCGCGGCCCCTTTCTTTGTATGCGCAGTCTCATTCAAGGTTGCTGTGTAGTCTGCGCGGGATGTTTGTTCTCCCACTGGTGCTGCTGGTCCAGCAGTTCTTCCGGATCAAAGTTGTTGTCGTCCAGACCCTGCATCTGCTGGATGATGGCCGCTGGTGGACTGCCGTCATAAATCTGATACAGACGCCGTTGCCGATACGCGTCGCGCATGAACACATACGGGTCGTAGGCTGACTGCAGGAAGCTTTCCGCGTCGATGCCGCGCGAGCGTATGGTTACCAGATACATTGCCTGCGGCACGTACTGCAGGCCGTGGTAATGATGGTTGCTGGCGTAGATGCTCAGCGGGTCGAAGAAATAGCTGTCCACCGGCATGCGCCATACGTCACGCACGGTGTTTGGGCCGACCAGCGGCAGTACCAGATAGTCACCCTCGGGCACGCCCCAACGCGCCAGGGTGACGCCGAAGTCGTTGTCCTCCAGCGGCAGGCCGAGTTGGCTGGCTGGGTCGAAGAAACCGCCGACGCCGAGGGTGAGGTTGACCAGAAACCGACCGGTGCTTTGCAGTGCATGCTTGGGGCGCGCCTGCAGCAGATCGTTGGCGACGGTCACCGGCATGCGAATGTTCGTGAAGAAATCACTGAGTGAGCGGCGCACGGGCGGGTTGGTCAGCTTGCGATAGCCCAGTGCGACCGGGCGCACCACGGCCTTGTCTACACTGTCGTTGAACTGGTAGACCTCGCGGTTGTATTTCTCCAGTGGGTCGTCCGTGCGCGGCTTGGCAATGGTGCAGCCAGCCAACAGCAGCACCGCGACCATTGGCAACCAGCGAAGCGGCGGCAGGGAAGGAAACGAAAGAGGCATGATAAGGGGATTCGTGGGGGACGAACGCTATAAGTGTACTGATTGGTCTTGTTTTGTGCACGGCTTCCGGCGCGGTTTGGTCATTCACTCGTGCAGCCAGCCATCATACGCGAGCGCGGATTGCCAGCAAAGCACCTGCGCTCTACACTGACCGACCGTATAAGTCATTATTCTGTGAGGATTTCGCATGGCCCGCATTACCGTGGAAGACTGCCTCGAGGTGGTCGGCAACCGCTTCGAACTGGTACTGATGGCGACCAAGCGCGCGCGTCAGCTGGAGAAGGGCGCCGAGCCGGCAGTCAACCCGGGGCATGACAAGCCGACCGTGGTCGCGCTGCGTGAGATCGCCGAGCGCCGCATTGACCAAGCCATGATCGATCAAATCGACAAAACCGAACGTGAGCGCGCCGAGCGCGAAGCGCTGGAGTGGGCTGCGGCGGAAGTTGACGACGATCTGTCCAAGGGTGGTGACGACTGATGGACGGCGGCGGTTGTAGCCAGCGCGTGCGCCTCGCCGGTGGACCCGGCGTCCGGTGTCACGCGCGCGCAACAACCGCCGGCTTCATTACCGAGGTCGCGTACGGTGGCGACGCGGTCGCTGGGCGTCTCGGCGGCGGCTCGTGCACGTGCGAGGTGCGCGCCTGAGAAGGCGCCGACAGTATGACCGCGGCCACGCACCCCGCTTCTGTTGACCTGTCCACGCTGCCGCCGTACGCGTTGGCGTTGAAGGAAAGCGTCGCGTATTTGCCGGTCGCCCAGGTGGAGCGCGTCATGCACGCCTTCGGTGTCGGCGCGCGCGCCCACGCCGGTCAGGAGCGCAAGAGCGGCGAACCGTATATCACCCATCCGGTGGCCGTGGCGCGTGTCCTGGCTGAGCTCGGCATGGACGCGGAAACCATCATCGCCGCGCTCCTGCACGACACGCTGGAAGATACCGCGCTGACCCGTGAGGTGCTGGCTGCCGAGTTTGGCGAGGTGGTGGCCGAGCTGGTCGATGGCGTCACCAAGCTCGACAAGATGCGTTTTGGCACGCGTCAGGAAGCGGATGCGGAAAGCTTTCGCAAGATGCTGCTGGCGATGGCGCGGGATATCCGCGTTATCCTGATCAAGTTGGCCGATCGCCTGCACAACATGCGCACGCTGGGTGCCAAGGATCTGCCGTCGCGCCGACGTATTGCCCGCGAGACGCTGGAGATCTTCGGCCCGATCGCGCAGCGTCTGGGCATGAACAAGTTCAAGGCCGAGCTGCAGGATCTGGGGTTTCGCACGCTGTATCCGGATCGCTATCGCGTCATCAGCGAGCGCATTCGCGCGGCCATCGGCAATCGGCGCGAGGCCATGGTGAAAATCGAGACTGCGTTGGCCGAGCGGCTCAGCGCCGATCATCTGCAATCCCGCGTGGTGGGGCGCATCAAGTCGCCGTGGAGCATCTATTCCAAGATGCGCAGCGAACACAAGAGTTTTGCCCAGTTGATGGACGTGTACGGGTTTCGCGTTGTGGTTGATAGCGCGGTGAACTGTTACGTTGCGCTGGGCGTGGTGCACGCGCTGTACAAGCCGGTTGATCGACGTTTCAAGGATTTCATCGCCATCCCCAAGGCCAACGGCTACCAATCGCTGCACACGGTGTTGCTGGGGCCGTTCGGGGCGCCGATCGAGGTACAGGTCCGCACCGTGGAAATGGACTCGGTCGCCGAAAGCGGCATTGCCGCGCACTGGGCGTACAAGACCGACAGCGGCCCGGCGAACAGCGCCCAGGCGCGCGCGCGCGAGTGGTTGTCCTCGCTGGTCGACAGCCAGGTCAACACCACCTCGTCGGCGGAGTTCATCGAGAACGTCAAGATTGATCTGTTCCCGGATGAGGTCTACGTGTTTACCCCGCACGGTGACATTCTTTCGCTGCCGCGCAACGCCACGGTGCTGGATTTCGCCTACGCCGTGCACACCGATGTCGGCGATCATGCGGTGGCCGCGCGGGTGGACAAGAAGTTGTTGCCACTGCGCGCGCGGCTTGAATCCGGGCAACTGGTGGAAATCATTACCGCGCCTTCCGCCATGCCCAACCCGGCGTGGCTCGAAGCGGTGGTGACCGGCAAGGCACGTACGGCGATCCGCCAGCATCTGAAGCATCTGCAGCACGAGGATGCGGTTGATTTCGGGCATCGCATGCTGGATCGTGCGCTGGATGCGCTCGGTTACAGCCTCGACGGGATTTCTCCGGCGGTGCTGGATCGCTTTCTGGCCAGCGTCAAGTTCCGGCGCCTGGAAGAACTGCTCTCGGACATCGCGCTGGGCAATCGCATGCCGGACCGGGTGGCCGCCCAGTTGCTGCGTTCGCGCGGCACGCAACCGGGGGATGTTCCGCAGACACCGCATGCGGATGAGAACATCCGCATCACCGGCGCCGAGCGCGGCGTACTGAGTTTCGCCAACTGCTGCCATCCACTGCCGGGCGACGCCATTGTCGGCTACCTCTCGCAGGGCAAGGGCATTGTCGTGCATCGTGAGGAATGCCCGAACGTGATTGAGTTGCGCAAGGCGTCCGAACGCCGTGTGGGCATCCAATGGGCGCGCGAGGTGCAGGGTGACTATCGTGCCGAGTTGCGCATTGAGGTGGCCAATCATCCCGGCGTTCTGGCCACGATAGCCGCAGCGATAGCGGCTGCCGACTCCAACATCGACAATGTCGAGTACGTTGAACGCGATTCCACAGCGGCGACGTTGCTGTTTGCGATGGAAGTGAAGAATCGCAAGCATCTGGCCGACGTGATCCGCCGCGTGCGGCGCACAGGCGTGGCCAGCGGCGTGTATCGGTATCCGCTGTAAGCACGGAAGTTCCCGCGAGGGGACGCCCGTACGGTCGCGGGGAGATGGGGGCGCGAGCGCCGTGGAGCGGTGACGCCGGGTTATCATCAGCGATTGAAGCAGCACGCGCGGGTGCCCCGCTCGGCTCCCCCTCCCGCAAGGAAATCCCATGTCCCTCGACATTATTGCAACATCCACCGCCCCGGCCGCGATTGGTCCGTACTCGCAGGCCGTGCGTGCCGGCAACACGGTGTATTTCTCCGGTCAGATCCCGCTTGATCCCGCCACGGGCGCCATCATTGATGGCGATGTCACGCTGCAGACGCGACGTGTTTTCGACAATCTTGCGGCGGTAGCCAAGGCGGCGGGTGGATCGCTGGCGCAGGTCGTGCGCGTGGGCATCTACGTCACTGACCTGGCGAATTTCGCCGCGGTCAACGCGGTGATGACCGAGTATTTCCAGCAGCCGTATCCAGCGCGTTCCACGATCCAGGTGGCCGCGTTGCCCAAGGCGGCGCAGGTTGAAATCGATGTGGTGATGGTGCTCGACTGAGCGCAGTGTTCAGCGTGCGCCGACACTTGTTGTCGGCGTCGCGTCTACGGTAAAGCGTCAGTCTCGGTTACGCTTGAAGCGATGACTGCGCGTGCCACCCATCCCGTTGCTGTTGCTGCCGACCGACCGGGCTTGACGCCGGTGGGGGCGCTGGTGGGTGTCGGCCCGGCACTGGTTGCCGCGCTGGCGCGGCTGGGGCTGGAACGTGTGCAGGATCTGTGGTTTCACCTGCCGCTGCGCTATGAGGACAAGACGCGCATCACACCGCTGGCCGACTTGCGCGCCGGCGAGCGCGCGCAAGTCGTGGGCGTCGTCGAGGCGGTCGAGCGCGGGTTTCGCTATCGCCCGCAATTGAAGGTTGCGCTGGGTGCGGACGGGTGCACCCTGCTGCTGCGTTTTTTCCACTTCAACCGCGCGCAGGCTGAGCAGTTGCGGCCCGGCGTGCGCGTACTGTGTTACGGCGACGTGCGTCACAGTGCGCAGGGTCTGGAGATGGTGCACCCGCAGTACCAGCGCGTGGACGCCGATGCCGTGCTCAGCATGGATGCAGCGCTCAGCCCGGTGTATCCAACTACCGAAGGTCTTGGGCAGAAACGTTTGGGCGGCGTGATTGCCAAGGCGCTGGCGTTGTTGCCGCCCGCCGCGCAGCTGGAACTGATTCCGCTGGAGCTGTGCGCGGAGCACGGACTGACTTCCCTGCGCGACGCGTTGCTGTACGTGCATCGACCGCCGCCGGATGCGCATCTGGGCCAGCTCACGCTGGGCTGTCATCCCGCGCAACAACGCCTCGCGTTCGAGGAACTACTGACCCAGCATTTGAGTTTGCGCCGCATGCGCGAGGCAGTACGCCGCCGGCGCGCGCCGATGCTGGGTGGCGATGGCGTGTTGCGGCAGCAGTTGCTTGCGCGTTTGGCCTTCCATTTGACTGGCGCGCAGCAACGCGTGAGTTCGGAGGTTGCGCGGGATCTGGCGCAGCGGCAACCGATGTTGCGGCTGGTGCAAGGCGATGTCGGTTCGGGCAAGACCGTGGTTGCGGCATTGGCGGCACTGGCGGCGGTGGAGTCCGGTTATCAGGTGGCGTTGATGGCGCCTACCGAGTTGCTGGCCGAACAGCATCTGCGCAACTTTCGCCAGTGGTTGCAGCCGCTCGACATCGAAGTGGAGTGGCTCGCTGGCAAGCAGCTGGGCAAGGCGCGCGAACGTGCGTTGCAACGCGTAGCTGCCGGCGCGCCCGTCGTGATCGGCACGAATGCGCTGATGCAGGAGGGCGTGGCGTTTGCGCGACTCGGGCTGGTCATTGTCGACGAGCAGCACCGCTTTGGCGTGCAGCAACGCCTTGCGCTGCGCGACAAAGGCGAAGACGGCGCGCAGGTTCCGCACCAGCTGGTGCTCACCGCCACGCCGATTCCGCGCACGCTGGCGATGAGTGCGTATGCCGATCTGGATGTCTCTTCCATCGACGAGTTGCCTCCAGGGCGCACACCAGTGCACACCGTCGCCGTGTCCAACGCGCGCCGACTTGAAGTCGTCGAACGCATCCGCGCCGTATGTGCTGCGGGCCGGCAGACGTACTGGGTGTGCACGCTGATCGAGGAATCCGAGCAACTGCGCGCGCAAGCCGCCGAGGTTGCGCACGCCGAGTTGACTGCCGCGTTGACCGGCTTTCGCATAGGGCTGATTCATGGCCGCATGAAGTCGAAGGAAAAGCAGTCCGTGATGGACGCTTTCAAGGCCGGCGACATGGCGGTGCTGGTGGCGACCACGGTGATCGAAGTGGGCGTGGATGTGCCCAACGCCAGCTTGATGGTAATCGAGAACAGCGAACGTCTGGGCTTGGCGCAATTGCACCAATTGCGCGGGCGTGTCGGGCGCGGCGCCGTCGCGTCCAATTGCGTACTGTTGTATCAACCGCCGCTCGGTCAACTCGCGCGCGAGCGTCTGCAGGCGATGCGCGAGACCAGCGACGGCTTTCGTATTGCCGAGAAGGATCTGGAGTTACGCGGCCCCGGCGAAGTGCTCGGCACGCGGCAGACGGGCCAGCTCGCGTTCCGCATTGCCGACCTCGCGCGCGATGCGCACCTGTTGCCAGCCGTGCAACAGGTCGGCGAACACATGCTCGCGAAGCATCCGCAGCAAACCACGCAGTTGATTGCACGCTGGCTCGGGGGTGCGGTGCGCTACATGAATGCGTGAATGCATGAATGCCGGAACAGGGAACAGGGAACAGGGAACACAAGCCAGATCGCGCAACGCCGTTCCCTATTCCCTTCAAGTTCCCCGTTCCCTATTAAGCTAACCCGTTGATCCAACCCAGCCACAACCCATGACCAAACCGCAACTCCTGATTGATACCGACCCGGGCGTCGATGACGCGCTGGCCATCCTCATGGCGCACGCCTACGCCGACATTGCGGGGTTGAGCATCGCTGCCGGCAATGTTGGTCTGGTCCATACGCTGCGCAATGCGCGCGTGCTGGTTGATCTGCTGGGTGCGCAGGTGCCGATTTTTGCCGGTTGCGCCACGCCACTGGTGCGTGCGCAGCATGAGGACGCTGCATTCGTTCACGGGCGCGATGGCTTTGGCGATATCGGCTTTCCCGATCCGCGCGCGGTCCCGGCCGATGAGTCGGCGGCGCTGGCACTGTTGCGCCTCACCCGCGAGCGGCCAGGTGAACTGACCGTGGTCGCGTTGGCACCGTTGACCAACCTTGCGCTCGCCGTGCGCCTGGATCCGACCTTGCCTGAGCGCGTGGCGCGTCTGGTGGTGATGGGCGGCGCGGTCACCGCTCACGGCAATACCGGCAATGTACCGACGGAGTTCAATGTCGGCTTTGACCCGGAGGCGGCGCATGTCGTGTTTGCGGCGTTTCCACAGTTCGATCTGGTCGATTGGGAAGCTTCCCTGCGCCACGCCCTTGACGTGGTGCCGTTTGATGCATGGCTGCGCGCCGGCGACCAGCGTGCGCAGTTCTATGCGCAGATCGCGGGCACCTCGCGCGAGTACAACTTGCAGCACGCGCGACGCGGCGTGATTGCTGCCGACGCGCTGGCAATGGCTGTAGCGCTTGATCCGTCGATCATCACGCGCAGTGAGCGGCATGCGGTGGCGGTGGAACTGGACGGTCGCCTGACCCGCGGGGCGACTGTCGTGGACTGGGCCAATCGACTCGGGCAGCCGGCACAGGCCAATATCGTGCTGGAGGTCGATCAGGCGCGCTTTGCAAGCATGGTGCAGCGCGCGTTGGGTGTGTCGATCTGAGCACGGATAATCGAGCGCTGGGTGACCTGTGTGAGCTGCGCGTGTCTCCCGTGCGAGATGCTGGTCGGGGCGCTTGCAGGCCACTCAACTTGCGAGCGCAGTCGATTCACCGTTACAATGCCGCTCTTTTCACCGCCGCTTTAGAGCCAGTCATGAAGCCTGATATCCATCCCAGTTACAAACCGGTGGTGTTCCAGGACCTGTCGTCCGACTTCTCGTTCCTGACCAAGTCGACCATGTCCAGCCAGGAAACCATCAAGTGGGAAGATGGCAACGAGTACCCGCTGATCAAGGTGGATATCTCCAGCCATTCGCACCCGTTCTACACCGGCAAGCAGAAGACGCTCGACGTCGGCGGTCGCGTAGACAAATTCCGCCGCCGTTACGCCGGCGCGGTCAAAGAGACTGACTCCGTCAAGGAGTAAGTCGCACGCGTTCAGCCCCAGTGGCTGGCCGCACACGCAATACCCGATACGGGGCTGATGCAAATCAGCCGCGTATTTTTTCGCGCGTGCAATTCCACCCTGCGCGGTCGAATGCGGCTGCGGCCTTGTGCGATAATGGTGAGTGGCAGGCGCCTGCGGCGCCACCTGCGCCGCTGCATCCCCGGGCGCGACGCTATTCCCTCGCCGGCCGACGCCCGATTGGTGCCGCTGGTGATGCCCCACATGCAAGGAGTTGTTCCGTGTCCGAATCCAAGATCGTCAAGCTGGTGGATGAGTCGAACCAGCGCAGTGCCGAGCTGCCGCTGATCAGCGGCACGCTGGGGCCAGCGTGCATCGACATCAGCACGTTGTACAAGAGCACCGGCCATTTCACGTTTGATCCGGGTTTTGCCAGCACCGCGAGCACCAAGAGTGCGATCACGTTCATCGATGGCGACAAGGGCGTGCTGTTGTATCGCGGCTATCCGATTGAGCAACTCGCAGCCAATTCCAGTTTTCTCGAAGTGGCGTATCTGCTGCTGAATGGCGAGCTGCCGAAGCCGGACGAGTTTTCGGCGTTCGAGAATCAGGTCTCGCATCACACGATGATGCATGAGTCGCTGAAGAACTTCTTCCAGGGCTTCCATCACGACGCGCATCCGATGGCCATGCTCGCCGCATCAGTGGCTTCGCTGTCGGCGTTCTATCACGATGACTTGAGCGTTGAAGACCCGGCCGATCGCAAGCTTGCCGCGATCCGCCTGATCGCCAAGATGCCGACCATCGCTGCCGCCTGCTACCGCTACTCGGTGGGCTGGCCGCTACGTTATCCGCGCAACAATCTGAATTACGTCGATCGCTTTCTGCACATGATGTTCGAGGTGCCCAGCGAGCCACTGGAGTTGAATCCGGTCGCGGCCAAGGCACTGGACCTGCTGTTCATCCTGCACGCCGACCACGAGCAGAACGCGTCGACCTCTACCGTACGTCTGGTCGGTTCCACCGGCGCCAATCCGTATGCGTCCATCGCCGCGGGCATCACCGCGCTGTGGGGCCCGGCGCATGGCGGCGCGAACGAGGCGGTGCTCAAGCAACTGGAGGAAATTGGCAGACCCGACAACGTCGAGTCCGCCGTGCTGCGCGCCAAGGACAAGAACGACAGCTTCCGCCTGATGGGCTTCGGGCATCGTGTGTACAAGAACTTCGACCCACGTGCGCAGATCATCCGCAAGATGTGTCATGCGGTGCTGGACGAGCTGGGGGTCAACGATCCGCTGCTGGAGGTGGCGCTGAAGCTGGAAGAGGCAGCGCTGAAGGACGACTACTTCATCAGCCACAAGTTGTATCCGAACGTCGACTTCTATTCGGGTTTGATCTACAAGGCGCTGGGCATCCCCACCGAGATGTTCACCGTGATGTTCGCCATCGCGCGCACTGCGGGCTGGATCGCCAACTGGATCGAGCAGCACGAAACACCCGGATCGCGCATCGGTCGTCCGCGTCAGGTCTATACCGGCGCGGCGCCGCGTGACTACAAGCCGGCGTCTGCGCGTTGAGTTGAGTTTGCCGTGGCGCGGCGTTTGCCCAGCGCGCGGGAAGCGCGCTCAGCGCGATGCTGACGCTGGCGTCCGCGCTGCCGTGGCTGCATCTTCTTCGCGCAGCAGGGTGTGCACTTGCGACAGCGACGCACGGCGCATCGGGCGATCATCGATCCGGTCCAGTGGTGCCTGGCGCAGCGCGCGCCGCGGAAGCACGGTCAAGTCAAACGGCAATCCGTCGGCACTGAACAGCAGCACCGGGTAGTCGGTCTGCGTGCTGTGACTGTCACGCAGGCGGCGGCTTTGCACGTCGAGCGGCACGCCGTGTTCGCGCAGAAACAGGCTCAGCGCATCGGCGTCGTCGCTGAACACATGCAGGCATACAGCCGAGTGGGCGTCCGCCGTGCCCTCCAGCACGGCGCCCACCAGACGCGGATCGTACGCCTTGAGAAATGTCATGGCTGCCAGTGCGGCCTCGCGTCGTTCGCGTAGCCACTGTGGCTGACTGTCGGCCAGGAACAGCCGTTGGTGTTCCCGCAGCGCTTGCTCAATCTCGCCGTTGCGTGGCAGCGACTGGGTGTCGGCGATGCCAAGCCGCTCGGCGGCCTTGTGCTTGGCGTGGTGAAAGTCGCGGATGCCGTGTTCGCTCATCAGCCGCGCTGCCTCCTGTGCAATACGCAGACGGTTGCGGTGCGCCTTGTCCACGGCGTGTGTGGAATGGTCCCGGATTCGGGACATGGCTCGCTCCTGGTCGTGTGCGGCGGCGGTGTCATTGTCTGCCACCCACCGTCAGAAGATATCGTAGGCGTGTTCCTGATCCTGTCGCTGCTGTTGCGTGGCCTGATTGCGCAGGTGATCGACGTCTTCCACCTTGAGTATCTCGTTCATCGCGTTGGGGTCGCCTGCGGCGCTGGGCAGTCCACTTTCGCGGTTGACCAGCAGCGTACTGATGCCCGGTGGCATGGGCAGCGATTTCAGCGGCAGATTCTGCAGCGCACTGCGCATGAAATCCATCCAGATCGGCAGCGCCGCCTTGGCGCCAAATTCACCGTGGCCGAGCGAGCCGTAGTCGTCAAAACCGACCCACACCGCAGTGGACAGATCGCCGTTGAAGCCAACAAACCATGCGTCACGGTGGTCGTTGGTGGAGCCGGTCTTGCCGGCAAGGTCCTCGCGATCGAGCGCGCGTGCGGCCGAGCCGGTGCCACGCAGGATCACATCCTTCATCAGTGAGGTGATCAGGTAATCGTTGCGTGTGTCGATGACGCGTGGCGCGAGTACTGGCGGGTGCTTGCTGTCGGCGTGCATGTCGGCTGGCAGCACCGCGTCGCCCACGCCCTCGACGCTGCCGGATACTGCGGGGGTGCTGCCTGCGCTCACCATCCGGTTGGCCGGGGTGGCGTTCATCTGCGCCGGTGGTGGTCCAGGCGGGGTGGTGTCCAGCAGGCGTTCCTGGCAGTCGCCGCACGCCCGTGCGGGGTTGGCCACGTACGCCGGCGCGCCGCTGCGGTCATCGATCTCGCTGATGAAATACGGCGTGATCAAATAGCCGCCGTTGGCGAACACCGCGTAGCCGCGCGCCATGCCCATCGGCGATGCCGACGCGGTGCCCAGCGCCATTGACAGGTTGGCAGGTATCGCGTCCTTGGCAAAACCAAAGCGCGTCATGTAGTCGCGCACGTAGCGCACACCGACGGCATCGAGCAGGCGTACGGACACCAGGTTCTTGGACTGCACCAGCGCCTCGCGCAGGCGCATCGGTCCGGCAAATTTCCCGTCGTCGTTGGCCGGTGTCCAGATGCCATCGGGGCGTGAGGGGTCGGGCAGCGCCAACGGTGCGTCATTGACAATCGATGCCGGCGTGAACCCGCGCTCGAACGCTGCCGAATACAGATACGGCTTGAAACTGGAACCGGGTTGGCGTGCGGCCATCACCGCGCGGTTGAATTTGCTGCGACCAAAGTTGAAGCCGCCCACCAGGGCCTGGATCGAGCCGTCTTCCGGGTTGATCGAGGTCAGCGCGCCCTGCGCAGCGGGAATTTGCGTCAGCTGCCACGCCGCATCCTTGTCGCGCACCACGCGGATGATGTCGCCGCGTTTGAGAACTTTGCTGACGTTGGTTGGCGCCGCGCCCACACGGTCTGCGTTCAACTGCGGGCGCGCCCAGCTCAGCGCCGCGAGGCTCAGCACCGCGCTGTCGCCACTGGCGAGATATACGCTGGCCTGTTTGGCGTCACTGCCAGTCACGAGGCCCGGTTGCAGGTTGGAGGCCGGTGTGTAGTTGGCCAGTGCACGTGCGTAGTCTGCTGCGTCGGCGCCAGCGGCCAAATCCACGTGCGCCTCTGGCCCGCGCCAGCCATGGCGGTGGTCGTAGGTCATCAGTCCATCGCGCAACGCGCTCACCGCCGCCTGCTGCCGCGCGCTGTGCACCGTGGTATGCACAACATAGCCTTCGGTCAGCGCTGCGTTGCCGAAACGATCGAGTACCTGTCGACGCACCATTTCTGCCAAGTACGGCGCGTCCACCTCGATCGGCTGCTCGTGTGGAAAGGCGTGGTTGGGTTCGGCCAGCGCCTGCTCGTAGACAGTCTGGGTGATGTATTTGTGGCGGAACATTTCCCCCAGCACCCAGTTGCGGCGCGCGATTGCCCGGCGTGGGTTGTTGATGGGATTGACCACCGAGGGCAGCTGGAAGGTGGCGGCGATCAGCGCGCATTCGGCCACGCTCAACTGATCCAGTGATTTGCCGTAGTAGTACGCGGCCGCCGCGCCTACGCCGTATGAGCGGTGGCCGAGGAACATCTTGTTGAGGTAGAGCTCGAGAATCTGATCCTTGGCCAGCTCGTGTTCGATACTCAGCGCGATGAAGATTTCGGTGAGCTTGCGCGAATAGAGCTTCTCCGGGCTGAGGAAAAAGTTGCGCGCCACCTGCTGGGTGATCGTCGAGCCGCCGGGTCCCTTGTCGCCACCGGTGACCACGACATGCCATCCGGCGCGCATGATGCCGTGCCAGTCAACGCCGGGATGGCGGTAAAAGTCGGCGTCCTCGGCAGACAGCACGGCGTGCTTCAGGCGCTCGGGTACGTTGGCGATGACCACCGGCATGCGGCGGGTCTCGCCGAACGTGGCGATCAGTTTGCCGTCGGCGCTGAGCACGCGCAACGGTACCTGCATGTGATAGTCCTTGAGCTCGGCCACATCGGGCAGCCGGGGAGCTATCAGCCAGTACGCCATACCGACGGCGATGACTGCCAGCAGCAGACCAGAGAGCGCAAGGATCGACGCCCAACGCAAGAAACGCTTGAAAATACGCATGGTGTGGAGATAGCGAGACCTGAGTCAAGGCATGGCAGAGTATACGGGGAGCAGTATTCACCGACCGGCACGCGCGCCGGCCGGTCGCGCCAGGGGCCGACGTCGATAATGTGGTGGACATCACGTCAATTACTTGAGAAAGTTTCCGTAGACCGTTGCTATTGCGTTAAATTTTCGATTTAATGCCCTTGCGCACCCCGCCAGGCCTCTGGTTCCGGGCGCTAGTGGCAAGGGGGAGATACCGTGGGGCTCTTTACACCGAAGAAGCCGGCATTGATCGGCGTCGACATCAGTTCGACCGCTGTCAAGTTGCTGCAGCTCAGCCAGGCAGGCGGCCGCTACCGCGTAGAGCATTACGCCGTTGAACCGTTGCCACCCAACGCCGTGGTCGAGAAGAACATCGTCGAGGTCGACGCCGTGGGCGATGCGATCCGCCGCGCCTTGGCACGCTCCGGGTCCAAGCTCAAGCATGCGGTGGCGGCCGTCGCCGGGTCGGCGGTGATCACGCGGATCATCCCGATGTCCAGCGAGCTTTCCGAGGACGACCTGGAAGGTCAGATCCAGGTCGAGGCCAACCAGTACATCCCGTATCCGATTGACGAGATCAGCCTCGATTACGAAGTGGTTGGTCCGGTGCGTGACAACGCGGACATGAACAACGTGTTGCTCGCCGCCTCGCGTACCGAGAATGTCGACATGCGTGTGGCCGCACTCGATCTGGGCGGCCTCACCGCTGGCGTGATCGATGTCGAGGCGTTCGCCATGGAGAACGCGTTCGCGATGATGGCCGATCAGCTCAATGTCAGCCGCGACGCCTTGGTCGCGGTCGTCGACGTCGGCGCCACCATGACCACGCTGTCCGTGCTACGCAATCAGCGCACCATTTATTCTCGTGAGCAGGTATTCGGCGGCAAGCAGCTGACTGACGAAATCATGCGTCGCTTCGGTCTTTCCTACGAGGAAGCCGGCCGCGCCAAGCGCAAGGGTGGGCTGCCGGAGTCCTACGAGAGCGAGGCGCTGGAGCCGTTCAAGGAATCGCTGGTCCAGCAGATCGGCCGCCTGCTGCAATTCTTTTTTGCCGGCAGCGAATACAGCAAGGTTGATCAGGTCGTCCTGGCTGGCGGTTGCGCGTCCATCGAAGGACTCGGCCCGATGCTGGAGGAGCAGCTTGGCGTGCCATGCATCGTTGCCAACCCGCTGGCGCGCATGACGCTGTCGCCGCGGGTGCAGGCACAGGTGTTGGCGCAGGATGCGCCGGCGCTGATGATTGCGGTCGGCCTCGCCTTGAGGAGCTTCGACTGATGGCACATGTCAATCTACTTCCATGGCGCGCGGAGCGGCGCAAGCAGCGTGAGCGCGAGTTCTACATGCAGCTCGTTACCGCGTTCATCGTGGGCGTGGGTGTGCTGCTGTTGTGGATGTTCTGGATGAACCAGCGCATTGACAACCAGACCGAGCGCAATACCTATCTGCAGAACGAAATCAAGCAGCTCGATGTGCGCATTGCCAAGATCAAGGATCTGGAAAAGGTGCGCGAACACTTGCTGGCGCGCAAGCAGATCATTGAGCAATTGCAGGCTGACCGCTCGCAGATGGTGCATCTGTTTGACGAACTGGTGAAAACCATCCCGTCCAGCTCGCGCCTGACCGGACTCAAGCAAAGTGGACAGGCGATGTCGCTGGACGGCGTAGCCCAATCCAACGCGAGCGTTGCCGAATACATGCGCAACATTGAAAGCTCGCCGTGGATGGGGCATGCCGATTTGCGCAAGACCGAAAACACGCATGATTCGAGTCGCATGCCGTACACGTTCGGTCTGGACGTTTCCTTGAGTCGGCCGAAGACTGACGAGGTGGAAGCAGCTGGCACCGCGCCGACCGGGGCGTCTTCCGTGCAGGCCGATCCCGCCGCTGCGCCAGCGCAGCCACCGGTGGCAACACCTGCCAACGCAGGGAGCACGCCATGAAGTTTTTCGACGAACTGCGCAGTCTTGATCGCAACAACGTTGGCGGCTGGGCACCATCCGTCAAGATATTCTTCACTGCGCTGGTGTTCGGCGTGGTGCTGCTGGTTGGCTGGTATTTCTTCGTCAGCAGCCAGCAGGACGAGCTGACGACGCTGGCCGGGCAGGAAGAAACGTTCAAGACCGACTTCTCCACCAAGCAAGCCAAGTCGGTCAATCTCGAAGCGCTGCAGCAGCAGCTTGACGAGATGCAGGACATGCTGCGCCAATTGCTGCGCCAATTGCCGAGCAAGACGGAAATGCCCGAGCTGCTGGTGGACATTTCGCAAACCGCACTGTCCGCGGGCCTGGAGTCCGACCTGTTTCAGCCCGGTCCCGAGACACCCAAGGACTTTTACGCAGAAAAACCCATCACGCTGCGCATGAGCGGCACTTACCATCAGTTTGGTACGTTTATCAGCGGTGTCGCCTCGCTGCCCCGGGTGGTGATCCTGACCTTGCATGATGTTTCGCTGACGCCGAAAGAGGCCGGCAAGGACGCCAAGGGCGCCGTGACACCGACCGGTCAGCTGGTTCTGCAAGGCACGGTGAAAACCTACCGTTACCTGGATGACGAAGAGACCGCCGCCGAAGCGAAGAAACAGGCGGCCACGGGCGCCGCGGGGGTGCAGAAATGAACAGGCTTTCTGTCCTCAGTGGTTGCACGCGCGGCATGTCCGACTTGCGCAGCTGGGTGGCGCAGGAAAAGGTCAAGAAGGGCGTACCGATTCAGCCGTTGCCGGTGATCAAGACGTTCGAGACATTTGCCTACGCCGATCAGGACAAGCGCGATCCGTTCAGTCCGAGCACCACTGAGTTGCAGACGAACAACGGTGGCGCCGCCAGTGGGCCGCGTCCGGATGCGAACCGTGCCAAACAGCCGCTGGAGATGTTTGCGCTGGATAGTCTGAAGATGGTCGGCACGGTCGGCGCTGGCACGAATACCGAGGTGTTGGTCAAGGATCCGGGTGGCGTGATTCATCGCGTGCGCGCGGGTGAGTACCTGGGGCAGAACTACGGGCATGTCACCGTGGTCAGCGACGACCACATCGAGCTGGTCGAGATGGTGTCCAACGGTAATGGTGGCTGGATGGAACGTCCTGCCAGCATCGCGCTCGGCGAGAAATAGGAATACAGGGGCTGTTGCAATGACCAACCAAATTCAATCCGTCCGGGGCCGTGTCATGCGCCATGCAAGTCGCACCATGTTGTTGGGACTGCTGCTTGCTGGCGCCACCTGGGCCAGTGCGGCCATGGCCGCCAGCACCACGCTGAAGAACATCACGTACGACGCGCTGCCTGGCGGCGGCGTCGAGTTGCACATGAACTTTGCCAACGGTCCGGTACCGCAACCGCGCATCTTCACTACCGGCAACCCGCCGCGCATCGCGGTCGATTTCGCCGATACCGACAATGCGGCCGCGCGCCACCTGGCGATCGGCAAGGGCTCGACCTCCGGCGTTTCCGCAGTGGCGGCCGGCGGCCGTACCCGCGTGGTGGTGGAACTGATGCGCGAATCGACCTACCGCTCGCGCGTGCAGGGCAATCAGTTGATTCTTACCATCAACAACGGCACGACCGATCAGGCGATCACTACCGCAGCCACCATTGATCCGAGCAAGGCATTGCCGTCGGCAGCCACGGGGCCGGCCATTTCCAACATCGATTTCCGCCGTGGCCCGAACGGCGAGGGCCGTGTACTGATCAACTTCAGCGGCACCGGTGCGAATGCGGACATGAGCCACAGTGGCAACAAGGTCGTGGTCAATGTCGCCCACGCCAACCTGCCGGCGAACCTGGCGCAACGTCTGGATACGCTGGATTTTGCCACGCCGGTGCAGTCCATCGTGACCCGCGCCGGTGCCGGCGGTGGCGCGCACATTGAGATTGCGGTCAAGGGCGCGGTGGAGACATCCGCTTACCAGACGGCCAATCAGTACGTGGTTGAGGTGGCGCCCAAGAAGGCTGACGCCACTTCCAGCAAGCTGGCCAAGGCCGGGCAGGATCCCAGTTACAACGGCAAGCGCGTCACCTTCAACTTCCAGGACATCCCGGTGCGCTCGGCGCTGCAACTGGTCGCCGACATCTCTGGGCTCAACCTGGTGGCATCCGACAGCGTGGGCGGCAGCGTCACCTTGCGTCTGGTCAACGTGCCGTGGGATCAGGCGCTGGATGTGATCCTGCGCGCGAAGAGTCTGGACAAGCGGCGCAATGGCGACGTCATCTGGATTGCGCCGCAAACCGAGCTGGCGACTTATGAGCAGGCGATTGCCGACGCCAAGCTCAAGGCGCTGGACACCGCCGAGCTGGTGACGGATTACGTGCCGATCAGCTATGGCAAGGCGGCGGACATTGCCAAGTTGCTGACCACCGGCAGCATGCAGGGCACTGGCGGCGGTGGCGCGGCTGGTGGCGCGAACAATGCGCGTGGCTTTCTGTCCACCCGCGGCAGCGTGTCGTTTGATGATCGGACCAACACGCTGTTGCTCAACGA
>CAJDVA010000055.1_pt1 | contig 23819 bp, 23 predicted proteins | sample 7391241 | NCBI WGS metagenome assembly CAJDVA01 (sample SAMEA7055678, study PRJEB34461) | soil metagenome | biome: terrestrial ecosystem; feature: Peninsula; material: soil | place: Antarctica | collected 2016
CCCAGCTGAAACGCACCCAGCTCGAAACTGGTGCGCGTACGCATGGAGGGATTGAAGAACAGCAACGCGATCGACTTGCCGGCCAGGTGCTGACCACGTGGCGAGCGCTTGAACGCAGCCGCTTGCTCAAGCAAGGCGTCGATCTCGGTGCGGCTGTAATCCTGGGTGGTGATGAAATGGCGGAGGGTCATGCGTTTGTCGCTCTGGGTGGGTGTGCGGCCGTGCAAGGCGGGTTTGTCGTGCGTGGCGCGTTCCGGGAAAAGCTCACACAAACAAAAACCCGGCGCGGCGGCCGGGTTTTTTCGTCAACTCACAGAACACGTGCGCGACAGCCTACCCGGCGGAAATTCGGCCCAGCGGTCGGCGCGCACGCGACGTCATGCCAGCAGCCGCGCGGGCGCTGGTCAGTACGGTGGCGGTGTAAGCGGCTGTGGACATGGGTGTTCCGGGTAACTACGTCGGCATCATGCCGGTAATTTCGCGGCGGTGCAACATCGGCACAAGAGGCGCGCTCAAACGCTCAGCGCAAACCGCCGCCCGAAAGCGGCGGCAATGATCAACCAACACGCGGTACGCTCAATCGGCGGGCGTCACGTTGACACGTACACGCAGGCGCTCGCCCGGGTCGTAGTTCAGGCGTGACATGTATACCTCGCCGCGATAGCGGTATTCGACGTCATAGCCAATGATGCGCCGCTGCTCGCTGACCGAGTTGACGTCACGGCAGCGTGTCTGCGTGGATTCATAATCACCACCGCGATTGGACACGCGGTTACCGACTGCGCCGCCAGCGACTGCGCCGACCACCGTCGCCGCCTTGCGCCCATCACCCTTGCCCACGGTGTTGCCGAGCACGCCGCCGATCACCGCACCCAGCACGGTACCGGCAGCACTGTTGCCACCCTCGTGACGCACCACCGGCTGGTCGTAACATTCCTGACGCGGTACCTGGGTGCGCGTCACGCCCTGCACCGGGTCGGCACGCAACACATCGGCCCAACCATAATGGGCATTGTCGTCGTTGGCGTTGGCATAACGCCCATCTTGCGCACAGACATTTGCCGACATCAGCGCCAGCACCAACGTGGAAAGCAATAATCTGGTCATGGCGACCTCCCATCTCGAAACCGGCGCTGTCGGGCGCGTATGGGGGCCATTGCAACAAATTCACGCTGAATACACGCTTAGAATCGCGAATGCCCGACCACGCCACTCACACCTTGTTAAGATGCGCAGCCGCTTGCGCACTGTTGCGACGCGACCTTTTGCCACAGACCTGACCATGCCGATTTCGCTCTACAACAGCCTCACTCACCGTATCGAGCCATTCACGCCAGGTGATCCGGGGCGGGTGACGATGTACCTGTGCGGGCCGACCGTCTACAACTACGTGCATATCGGCAACGCGCGCGGACCGGTGGTGTTTGACGTGTTGACGCAGCTGCTGCGTCGACACTACGCCAACGTGGTTTACGCTCGCAACATCACCGACGTTGACGACAAGATCAATGCCGCCGGGCAGCAACAAGGCGTGCCCATCGGCACGATCACCGAGCGTTTTGCGCAAGCGTATGGCGCGGACATGGCGGGGCTCGGCGTGGCGCCGCCGGATATCGAGCCACGTGCGACCACGCACATCGTGCCGATCATCAGCATGATCCAGACATTGCTGAGCAACGGGCACGCCTACGTCAGCGCCGATCACGTGCTGTTTGCGGTCGATTCGTTTGCCGCCTACGGCGCGCTGTCCGGCCGCGATCCAGGCGAACTGATCGCCGGCTCGCGGATCGAGGTGGCCGCGTACAAGCGCAACCCCGGCGATTTCGTGTTGTGGAAACCGTCCACGCCGGAACTGCCTGGCTGGGACAGCCCGTGGGGACGCGGCCGTCCGGGTTGGCACATCGAATGCTCGGCGATGAGCGCCGCGCACCTGGGCGAGACCATCGACATCCACGCCGGCGGCATCGACCTGCTGTTTCCGCACCACGAAAACGAGATCGCGCAATCCACCTGCGCGCACGGCGGCAAGGTGTTTGCACGCTGGTGGCTGCACAACGGCATGCTGACCTTCGACGGCCGCAAGATGTCCAAATCGCTCGGCAACGTGCTGCTGGTGCATGAGCTGCTGCGGCAACACCCGGCCGAAGCACTGCGCTTGCGTCTGTTGAGCGGACACTACCGGCAACCGCTGGACTGGTCCGACGCCGGGATCCAGCAAGCAACGAGCACGCTGGATGGCTGGTACCGCGTACTGCGTGACCTGGGCGATGTCGCGCTGCCTGAGGGCCCGGTGCCAGTCCCCGAACGCCTGGAGGCCGCGTTGTGCGACGACCTGAACACACCACAGGCACTAGCGGAATTGTCCGTCCTGGCCGACTCCGCACGCCGCGATCACAGCCCAGCGGCGAAGGCCGCACTGCTTGGCGGCGCGGCAACCTTGGGCCTGTTGCGACAATCCGCGCAGGCATGGTTTCGCCGCGGCGAAAGCGCGGTGGACGCGGCGCGCGTCGAGGATCTGCTGCACCAGCGGCGCGAAGCGCGTGAGCGGCGTGACTTCGCCCGCGCCGACGCCATTCGCAACGAGCTCACCGCCCTGGGCATCGCGATCGAAGACAGCGCAAGCGGCACGCGCTGGAGTGTCACGCAAGCCTGAGCCAGTGCTCACACCGTCATGACTTACCCGAACGCGGGTTGTCCGCGATCATGTGCAGCAGCCACAGGCGCGCGATAATACGCGCATGAATGCCATCGCCCCACTCAGCACCAACGCGGCACAACAAGCCATCGCCGAGGAATTCGCGTTCTTCGGTGACTGGACCGAGCGCTACCAATATCTGATTGACATCGGCAAGCCACTGGCTGCGTTTCCAGACCAGTGGAAAACCGAGGAGTACCGCGTGCTCGGCTGCCAGTCGATGGTCTGGCTGGTACCCAGTGGCGACACATCAAACCTGCATTTTGAAGCAACCAGCGATTCGGCGATCGTGTCCGGCCTGCTGGCGTTGATCCTGCGCGTGTATTCGGATCGTTCCGCACGGGAGATCCTCGACACCGAGCCACAGTTCATCGCCACCATCGGCCTGGCCAAACACCTCTCACCCACCCGCTCCAACGGTCTGGCCGCCACGCTGGAGAAGCTGAAGGGATATGCCGCCAGCGCACTGCGCTGAGCTGTGTGTCGACGTCCGATCGACCGATAGCGACAACCCTGTGCGCGGTCGCTGTCCAGCACGCAAAAGCCCCGCACTTGGCGGGGCTCGACGCGTGACACAAATGGACAACGAGCTTCAGTCGCCCATCTGCTTTTGCATGTGCTCGCGGCGTTCCTGCGCATCCAGTGATAACGTCGCGATCGGGCGTGCGTCCAGACGCTCGACGCCGATCTCCTCATCGGTCTCCTCGCAAAAACCGTAGGTGCCTTCTTCGATGCGACGCAATGCCTTGTCGATCTTGGCGATGAGCTTGCGGTAGCGATCGCGCGTGCGCAGTTCCAGCGAGTTTTCCGTCTCCCGCGTGGCGCGCTCGGCCTCGTCACCTACATCGCGCACCTCGCCGCGCAGGTTGTCCATCGTCTGCCGCGACTCTTCCACCAACTGGTCACGCCACGTACGCAGCTTGTTACGGAAGTAGGCCAGGTGCTTCGGATTCATGTACTCCTCTTTGCCACTGGGCATATAGCCGTGCGGCAAAGCGATAATGCTGGTGGATGGCAATGCGTATCGCCCGTCTTCGCGGGTGACACCGTTTTCGAGTTTGGCAGTAGCAGTTTTATTCATTGAGTCCGAAGAGTTCTTGTGGTTTTTATGGGAGTCACCATGTGCGGCAGCCCTGGCTGTTCGCGGTGTCACCATAGCGGTGGCGCTTGCCACCCGACCCTTGAAAGGCGGAGTGACAGGCGCCGCGGATACTGCAGGTGCCTTCACGGGCAGCGCGGGAACCTTGTGCACCGGTTTGCTCGTCGACTTGCCTGCGCTCGGCTTGCGGGTCGGCTTTGCGTCTTTTCCGTGAACTGCGGCAATCTTGCCACGTGATCCAGCACTGGCCGCCTTGGCTGCTGGAGCAACCCCCGCGACCGGAGGCCTTGTCGGCCGCGCAGGCCGCGCAGCTTTCGCTGTCACTTTACGCGCAGACGATTTGACCGCAGCTTTCGGCGCCACCTTGCCGCGCGGGTGCAGTGTACCAACATGTTTGCCCGAAGCCGCTTTTTTGGCAGGAGACTTCGCAGCAGTCCTGGCGGCTGTCGCCTTGCGACTCGCGGGCTTGACTGGTGTCGGCTTTTTCTTCGCCACCGGTCTGGCGACGGCCTTGCCGGCGACTCGCGTCGACGCAGACTTCGCGCGCACTGGCTTCACCTTGATCGACTGGTGCGCGGCCGATTTTTTCGCTGCGGGCTTCGCTGCGGGCTTCGCTGCGGGTTTCGCCGCCGATTTCGCCGCTCGCTTTGCCGCGCCACGGGCCGGCTGCGCCGGTGCCTTGGCATGCTTGACCAGCCGTGCCGCAGCTGCGGCTGGCTTCACCTTTGCCGCCGCAGAGCCATGCGTCCTGGCCGCGCCTTTTTTCTGGCCCCTGGCTGTGGTCGAACTACGCGTCGTTTTCGCCATATCCTTTCACCATTCATTGGCCGTGGCGGCCGGGTGTTATAACCCAAGTGTTCTGTACCGGCAAGCTCGCTTCTGGAATACTTGTACCACTACCCGCCGCAAGCTGTTCGGCTTCGTGAATGTCCTGACCCGATTGATACTGTGGTTGCTCCATTTGTACAAGCGCTGGCTCAGCCCCCTGCTCGGACCACGTTGCCGCTTTCACCCTACCTGCTCCGATTATGCACGGATTGCCGTGACGCGATTCGGGCCGTGGCGTGGCAGCTTGCTGGCGCTTTGGCGGGTGCTGCGCTGCCAGCCGTTATGCACGGGCGGCAATGATCCCGTGCCCGAGCACTTTCACTTTCCCCGTTGTCACTGCCAACGAGAACCACCGGATGTCCACTGACTGGCTGATCAAGAATGCCGAACTGGTCAACGAAGGCCGCCGTTTTCACGCCGACCTGCGCACACACGATGGGCGCATTGAAACCATCGGCGGCGATCTTGACGCACGCCCCGGCGAGCCGGTGCTCGACGCCAGTGGCCGGTGGCTGCTGCCCGGCATGATCGACGATCAGGTGCATTTTCGCGAACCGGGCATGAGCCACAAGGCTGACACCTGGCACGAATCGCGTGCCTGCACATCACCACGTTCATGGACAGCGGCGATTCGTGCGATCGATCCGCGGGCTACGCCGGGCGTCAAGGTGTTCATGGGCTCGCCCACCGGCAACCTGCTGGTGGATGATCCGGACACGCTGGACGGCATCTTCCGCGAATGCCCCACGCCGATCATCACGCATTGCGAAGACATGCCGATGAGCAACGCGCTGCTGGCCAAGGCGCACGCAAAGTTTGGCGATGACATCCCGCCGCGCGAGCACCCCAACATCCGTCCGCGCGAGGCGTGCCTCAAATCCACACAGCTGGCCGTGTCGCTGGCAAAGAAGCACGGCGCGCGACTGCATGTGCTGCATATCTCCAGCGCTGACGAGCTGGCGCCGTTCCAGGCCGGTCCGATCAAGGGCAAGCCACACACCGTGACGCGGACGGAAGTGTTGTCCAAATGTGGCTGGTCACCGTTTGAAGGCCAGACGTTTGGCAGCTCGATCATCAGCACGTTCGTCAATGGTCAACGTGTATGGGATGGCGCGAAAATCGACGACAGCGTACGCGGTCAACGGCTGGTGTCTGATCGTTGAGGTGGTGACTGGCATGGCGGTCGATCTACACATGCGTCGACGACCTGTGCGGTTGCCAGTTCGCGCCGGGGCTATGCTGCTCGCGCTGTGCGTGGCAACCTGGGTCACGCCGGCATTCGCAGCGACAACCGCACCGTGGCCGACCCGCGTTTCACAAGGCGCGCTGGTGATCGTCAACCTGCCTGTCGGTACAACGCTGCGCGTGGCTGGCAATCCGGTGCGTGTGGGCGCCGATGGCGTTGCGGTATTCGGCGCGGGGCGTGATGAGGCCGGTCCCTTGCTGCTGGACGTCGTCGCGCCCGATGGTCAGCGTGAAACCGCAAGCATCGCCGTCACCCCGCGCGACTGGCCGATCGAGCGCGTAGACGGTGTGCCGCCAAAAACCGTCAATCCGCCGCCAGCGCTGGCGGCACGTATCCAACGCGAACAAGCTGGCGTGACGACGGCGCGGCTACGCGACGACGCACGCGAGGATTTTCTTCAGCACTTCACCTGGCCGGTGCGTGGACGGATCAGCGGACGCTTCGGCAACCAGCGTATCTATAACGGTGAACCACGCGCAGCGCACTCGGGCATGGATATTGCCGTGCCGGTTGGTACGCCTGTGCTGGCACCCGCTGCGGGGATCATCACCTTTGCGCAGCCCGATCTGTACCTCACCGGCGGCACTGTGTTGCTCGATCACGGTTTCGGCGTGAGCTCCAATTTCCTGCATCTATCGGCGCTGGACGTAAAGGTGGGTGACCGCGTGCGGCAAGGCCAAGTCATCGGCCGCTCGGGCATGACCGGCCGTGCGAGCGGACCACATCTGCACTGGGGTTTCAACTGGTTCGGGGTGCGTCTGGACCCGTTGCTGCTGCCCGGCATCGCCACGCCGTGACTGATTGCTGCCGACTACTGCAACGTTCTGCGCGGGCAGCGATCGCACTGCACGCTCACTACACGCATTTCCTTCCGATCCGTTCGTCCTGCGAACGCGTGTGCTGCACTTCGTCGCCCGATCTAACTCGTGTGAGCAATGCCTTTGCGCGCATACGCCACCGCGTCGTGTGGATGCAGGCTCTCCTGATGCTCCACACGAATGTGGAAATCCGCGAGCCCCGCATCAGCATCAAGCGCTTGGCGGATTCGGCGCGCCGCATCTTCACAAAACATCAGGTTGCCGCCGTTGGCCAGGGCAAATTCCTGTTCGTCCTCACGCTTGACGGCGGTCTGCACCGGCGTACCCAGTGCGCGTTCCATCGCGTCCAACACACGCAACAAATGCAGGCCGTCACCCGCCACCGGACTCACCCGCACCTGCGCCACGCTGCGCTGCGCATGCGGCGTGGCGACAATGCCTCGCTCACTGCCCAGCCATGCCAGCACGGCCGCGTGATCAAGCGCGGCGGTGGCAGAAAAATCGCGCGCAAACTGCTCCTGGATCAACTGCCGCGACAGTGCAGCGGACGCCGGACAAGTCGACGAGTACATCACCTCGGTCGTCAGTTCGATGTCAAACACGTCGGCCATCAAACTCGCCTCGATCGTCACTGGATACGCGCGCCAGCCGCTGTACTGGCTGCGCAACGCAACACGCCGTACGAGCTGTTCAAAACGCACCGTGATGCGCGCGCAATCGGCAAGGCCCGCCTGTGATTCGATAAAACCACGCAGCAGGCTGTGCAGCGCGTCAGTGCTCAACGGCGTTTCGGCCAGCGCTTGCTCAACGCGCAGATACAGCCGCGACATGTGGATGCCACGTTGATCCGGCTGCTTGAGATTGACGAAGGCGCCGACCTTGGCACTCGAGCGCTGCACCTGCCCATCGCCTGCATCAAACAGTATAGGCACCTGAATATCGGCCATGCCGACCCAGTCCAGCGAGCCAGCAAGATACGGCTGCGCGTGCACGGCAACATCTGGTAGTAGTCGCACGAGGTTTTCCTGTTTCAACATATCCCGATCCTGACTGCGGTATTGCTGCCGCCGCGAAACACTTCAACTTTGGGGCAAACCCTGCCACTCACAATGGGCACCAGTTGCCCTCGACTGCGGGCATGAACGCCACTTACTCTGGCACACCGTCACCGGCCGCCGGCAGCAGGGGCGCTGAAGGGCAGGCGCGCCGCCACGCACGAGCCGCGCGCCAGGCGTGCAACGTCATCATCAAGCTGGGGCGCGACTGTTCCACCCCAAGCACGGCCAGGCTGTCAGCTGCGGCGGCTGCGCGCTGCGCAAGCCTGCGACCATGCTGCGATTCCACCGCCCGGAACACGCTGAGCGGACCGGGCTGTTTGGTGGATTCGCGCCAGCTCTGCAGCAGGTCGTGCAACTGCGCCTTGACTGCCTGCGTGCGCGCGCTGCCGGGTTGACGCAACTGCTCGCGGCCCAATCCGTGCTGCGCCAGGCGCGCCATCGGCAACGGCAAGCGATCGCGATCCACATCCTGTTGCAGCCGGCGCAGTGCATGCAGCAGATGATTGAGTATTGCCACTCGCGTGGCACGCTCCGCGCTGACACCTGCGCCGTACCACCACGCCGTCTCCAACGCGGTCAGCGCGCCATGCAGCGGGCGCGCTGCGGCCAACTGCGCCGGAAAGTCTGTCGCCGTGCCCTGCTCCAGCTGCGCCATGGCGGCCAACGCTGGCGCCACCCACAATGCGGTGGGAATGGCCAGCGCGCGCTCGTCATCAAACAGTACCTTGGTCAGCGGGTGCTGACCACCACTGGCAGGCGCGCCAGTGAGTTCGGCAACCCACCAGTTGAGCTTGGCGATGATGACTTGCGGCTCGCGAATGCCGTACGCCGCATCCAGCATCTCCTGCTCCAATGCAGCGAGCGCCAAGTGTCCGGGATAACGCCGGCCCTCGACAAACATCAACGCCACATGCTGCTGCGGTTGCGCATCCAGCCACTTGTTGATGAAACCCTGCAGCGGCGATGGTTTTTCCATCGTATCGATCATGCTGGCACCGCCGCGAGGTGCAGCCACGCAGTCAACTGCGCAGGCGTATCGAGCACGACATCAGCACCCCACGTATGCGGGTCACCGCCATCGAGGTAGCCCCATGCGGCCGCCACGGTGAGCAATCCCGCCGCCGCGCCGGCTTGAATATCGCGGCTGTCGTCGCCGACGAACACGGCGTGTTGCGCGGCAACGCCGGCACGCTCGCAAGCCAGCAGCACCGGCGCCGGATCGGGCTTTTTCACCGCCAGCGTATCGCCAGCCACCACCGCGTTCGCGCGCTCAGCCCAGCCGATGCGACGCACCAGCTCATGTGCGAGAAAGCCTGCCTTGTTGGTCACGATGCCCCAGGCCCAACCACGCGCTTCGATGCGTGCAAGGAGTTCATCAATACCGGCAAATGTGCGCGTCTGCTGCGCCATCACCACTTGATACAGCGCGAGATAGCGTGGCACCAACTGCGCCAGCGCGGCTTCACCGCGCGCCGCAAAGGCACAGCGCAACACCGCTGTCGCGCCGCGCGAAACCACCGCGCGGACGACGTCATACGGTGGCGCCGGCACGCCCTCCTCTGCGCACTGCGCCTGTAGCGCCACGTACAAATCCGGGGCGCTATCCAGCAGCGTACCATCCAGATCGAAGAACACGCCACGGATGTCGTCGGGCAATGTTTTCATGCCGGCTTGCGCGCGCTGAGCAGGTAGTTGATTCCAGTGAAGCGGCTCTGCCACGCCCTGCGCTGCAGCGGGTTGTAGCCGAGGCCACGCACGTTCTCCACCTCCAAACCGTGCGCCCGCAGCAAGCGCGACAACTCGGAGGGCTTCAGGAATTGCGCGTAATGATGGGTGCCGCGCGGCAACAAGCGCATGACGTATTCCGCACCCAGAATGGCCACGGCAAACGCTGTCGGTGTGCGATTGAGCGTCGACATGAACAGCCAGCCACCGGGCTTGACCAGCGCCCCCAGATCACGCACCAGCGCCGCCGGATCGGGAACGTGCTCGACCAACTCCATGCAACACACTGCATCAAACGCTGCCGGTTCGGCTCCAGCAAGATCGGCGGATGACTGCACGCGGTAATCCACGGTCAACTGCGACTCGTGCAGATGCAGCCGGGCCACCTCGATGACCTTTGCACCGAGATCAATTCCGGTAACTTGCGCACCGACGCGCGCCAGCGCTTCGCTCAGCAGCCCGCCGCCACAACCCACATCAGCCACGCACGCACCACGCAGTTCAATTCGCTCGGCGATGTACGCCAGGCGCACCGGGTTGAGATCGTGCAGCGGGCGCGACTCACCGTCTGGATCCCACCAGCGCGACGCCAACGCATCGAAGCGGGCAATTTCTTGCGGATTCACATTGGCAGCGGTGGGCATCACGTACATCCTCCAGATGACCCGCGCAGTTTATCGCGCCTGCCATTCGCGCACCGTGATATCCCAACCCGTCACTGCGCGACGCCGGGTCGGCGTAGACCACGGACTGCGCCGCAGCCAGCGTTTCATCCCGCTCCCCACAGGCCCAGCTGGCGTCGTGGCCAAACCGGCCGGATAACTCCAGCTACCCTCGTTCACGCAACCGTTCGAGGAATGCCACGTGCAACGGCACCCCGCTGCGTCGACCCGCAGGCGGCGCACGAGCGTCAGCAGATAACGATTCATCGCAAACCCGCCTTAGCTGGCGGCGATACGCTCACGCCAACCGCGAGCCTTGAGCAAAACGGCCGGGACATCCACATCCACCAGCTCACGGTTGGCGAGTTTGCGCTGGCCGGCAATCCATACATCACTCACCTGATGCCGACTCGCTGAATACACCAGCTGCGACGCCACGTGATACATCGGCTGGGTCTCCAGATCGGTCAAGCGCACGGCAGTGAGATCGGCCTGCTTGCCGACCTCGATGGAACCAACCTTCGCCTCCAACCCGAGCGCCTTGGCGCCATTCAAGGTGGCGGCGCGCAGCGCGTACGCTGCATCAAAGGCGGCCGCATCGTCGGCCACGGCCTTGGCCAACAATGCGGCAGTACGCATTTCGCCAAACATGTCCAGATCGTTGTTCGACGCGCAACCATCGGTACCCAGCGCCACGTTGACGCCGGCCTGACGCAATTTTTCTGCCGGACAAAACCCCGAGGCCAGCTTCAGATTGGATTCCGGGCAATGCACGACAGACACCCCGGCGGCAGCGCACGCCGCAATCTCGCCTTCCGTCAGTTGGGTCATGTGCACGGCAATCAGGCGATCGTTGACCAGGCCAAGCTTTTGCAAACGCTGAAACGGGCGCAGGCCACTCTTGGCCTTCTCGTCCTCAACCTCGTGCGCGGTCTCATGCAGATGCAGATGCACCGGGATATCCATCTGGTCGGAGAGCATGCGGATGCGCTCGAAGCTCGCATCCGACACTGTGTACGGCGCGTGTGGCGCAAACGCGGTAGTGATCAAATCGTTGCCGTGAAAACTGTCGTGCACGTCGGTGGCGCGCGCAAAGTACTCGTCCTGACTGCTGGCCCACGCGGTAGGAAACTCGATCACCGGCAGGCCGATCACGGCACGAAAACCCATGCGCCGATACGTTGCCCCGATAACATCCGGGAAAAAATAGTTTTCGTTCGCGCAGGTGGTGCCACCGCGCAGCATTTCCGCCACTGCCAGTTCCGTGCCGTCGCGCACAAACTCCGGACTCAGCACCTTGGCCTCGGCCGGCCAGATGTGTTGCTGCAGCCACACCATCAACGGCAGGTCGTCGGCGAGGCCGCGCAGCAAGGTCATCGGGTTGTGCGTGTGGCTGTTGACCAGGCCGGGGACCAGCGCGTGCTCGGGCAGCTCAACGCGCTCGCGCGGCGCAAACGCGGCACGCGCATCGACAACCGGCAGGATCGCCACGATGCGGCCTTCGTGCACGGCAACCGCGTGGTCTTCCAGCACCACGGCATGCGGCTCCACCGGCACGACCCAACGCGCTTCGATCAACAGGTCAATGGACTGCGGCGGGATCTGGCTCATGGCAACTCACCTGCTGTTTTCTGGATATGACAAGGAGCGGTACCTCGCGGTGGCCGCCCCTTGGTTTTGATCGGCTTTCTGCGAACGCTGACAGGTCGTTGGGTAAAGCGATCCCGGCCTGCACTGGGAGGGCGAGCTGGCTGGCGTGCAGCGCACGAGCATCTCACGCGATGACTGGCGTCGCTGCCGTGGAGCGATCCCGACCTGCGCCGGGGTGACGAGTCGGCAAAGGCGCGAGCGAAGCTCGCGCGCCGGTTCGTCACTTGACGCGACTTACGTACTCGCCGGAACGGGTATCGACGCGGATCATCTCGTCCTGACCGACAAACAGCGGCACGCGCACGACCGCACCGGTTTCCAGCTTGGCCGGCTTGCCGCCACCGCCGGAGGTATCGCCGCGCACACCCGGGTCGGTCTCCACAATCTTCAACTCGACAAAGTTCGGCGGCTGCACCGCGATCGGACGCCCGTTCCACAGCGTCACCACGCAATCTTCCTCACCCTTCATCCACTTTGCAGCGTCACCGGCAGCGGTCTTGTCCGCCTGATGTTGCTCGAAGGTGTCCGGCTGCATGAAGTGCCAGAACTCGCCATCGGTGTACAGATACTGCATGTCGGTGTCGACCACGTCCGCACCCTCGAACGACTCGCTGGCCTTGAGCGTCTTTTCCACCGTGCGCCCGTTGAGCAGGTTGCGGATGCGAATGCGCGTGAATGCCTGGCCCTTGCCGGGCTTGATGAACTCCGCCTCGACGATCGTGCAGGGATCGCCGTCGACGATGATCTTCACACCGTTCTTGACGTCGTTGAGGCCGTAGGTCGCCATGCAGGGAAGCTCCAGGTGGAATGATCCGCATCAGCCGTGTGGCGGGCGATCAGCAGTTAAGATGGACAGATTGCCGGACACACGCCGGACAAACAGGTCGCACATGATAACCGCAAGCCCCGGCGCGCGCATCACGCTCAGCCCGCAGCCGCCCTTGGCCGACTGGCGCCAACTGTGGCGTGACGCCGTTACCGACGCGCGCGAATTGCTCGCCCTGGTCGGTCTTGGGCACCTTGCCGACCAGCTGCCACCGGCGGATGCCGGGTTCCCCATGCGTGTACCGCGCGGCTTTGTGGCACGCATGCGCCACGGTGATCGGCACGATCCGTTGCTGTTGCAAGTGCTGCCGCAACTGGCTGAACTGGAGCAGGCGCCAGGTTTTGTGCTTGACGCGGTTGGCGACATGGACGCGCGCGCCGCTCACGGTGTGCTGCACAAATACGAGGGTCGCGCACTGCTGATAGCCAGCGGCAGTTGTGCCATCAATTGCCGCTACTGCTTCCGCCGGCATTTTCCCTACGGCGAGGAAATGGCCGCTGCTGGTCAGTGGCATCAAGCACTGGAGTACTTGCGCGGCGACAGCTCGATCAACGAACTGATCCTCTCCGGCGGCGATCCACTGTCGCTGGCTACCAGGAAACTTGTCGAGCTGAGTCACGGTCTGGCAGACATTGCGCACGTCACGCGCATCCGCATCCACTCGCGCCTGCCCATCGTGTTGCCCGAGCGCATCGACGCACCGTTCCTGGCCTGGCTCGATTCACTGCCGCAGCAAAAAGTGGTGGTGCTGCACGCCAACCACGCCAACGAATTCGACGCTGGCGTGGTTGCCGCATGTGCGCGCCTGCGCGCCAGTGGTGCCACCTTGCTCAATCAGTCGGTGCTGCTGCGCGGTGTCAATGACAGCGCCGACGCCCTGGCTGACCTGTCCGAGCGCATGTTTGCGGCCGGGGTACTGCCGTATTACCTGCATCAGCTTGATCGCGTGCAGGGCACGGCGCACTTCGAGGTGGACGACGCCGGAGCGCTCGCGCTGATGGCTACATTGCGCGCGCGCCTGCCCGGATACCTCGTGCCGCGATTGGTACGCGAGCTGGCAGGGGAAACGTCGAGCTGGGCGGAATCCGCTACAAATCAAGTGCAGTCAGCGATCACGCAGCAGCACTGGCGCGATCAGGGATGACGAACGAACAGCTCGGCGGACCATGAAAAAAGATTACGTCATCAAGATTCTCTTCATCGAAAACTCTCTGGAAGAAGCGGAGCAGATCATCAGCCTGCTGCGCAATTCCGGCATTGCGGTGCGTCCGGCGCGTGCCACCAATACCGAGCAGTTGCAAACCGCCATCGGCGAACTGGAACCGGACATTGTCATGTTCGATCCGGGCGTGGACACGCTGGAACTGACTGATGTACTGCGTTTGATGGACGTTTCCGGGCGCGATTACTCGTTGCTTGGCCTCGTCAACAAGATGGATAACGACACCATTGCCGACATGTTCGCGCACGGCGTGCGCGGCGTCGCTTCGCGCGGCAATGCGAAGCAGTTGATCGCGGTTCTGCTGCGCGAATTCGAGGCATTGCAGACCCGACGCAGGGTGCGCAGCCTGGAGGCATCACTGCGTGAGTCGGAGCGTCGTTGCGACGCCCTGCTCGACTCCTCCACCGACGCGATTGCCTATGTGCATGAAGGCATGCACGTGCGTGCCAATCAAGCCTATCTGAGCACGTTTGGCTACGACAGCTTCGACGACCTGATGGGTCTGCCGGTGCTGGACATGATCGAATCGGGCAACGCCGACGAGTTCAAGGCGCTGCTGCGCGGGCATGCACGTCAGGAAAAGCTGCCACCGCATCTGGCGCTCCGCGCGCAGCGCGCCGATGGCAGCCATTTCGATGCCACCGTCGAGTTTGCTCCCGCCACGTTCGAAGGCGAACCCTGCCTGCAGATTGTCTTCCGCCGACAGACCGTCGATCCGGCATTGTTGCAGCAACTGCAACGTGACCCGGTGACCGGCCTGTTCAACCGCGCGCGCACGCTTGAATGCATCGACGACGCCGTAGGCGCCGCCGCCAAAGGCAAGAAGGGTCAGTCGCTGCTACTCGTCGAGCCGGACAGTTGGGCATCGATCGTGGCCGGTATCGGCATGGGCAAGACCGATGAGCTGCTTGCCAGCTTTGCCGATCGCGTACGTATTCTGCTGGGCACGGACGATGTTGCCGGCATGCTCGCCGATCACACACTCGGCATCGTGCTCGACTCGCGCCAGGACGACGCGATCAAGGAGTGGGTCGACAAGCTGCAAAGCACGATCAGCAGTGACATCTTTGACGCCGGCACGCGCTCAATCAGCGTAACCGCCAGCATCGGCGGTAGCCTGCTGGGCGAGAAGAACGCGAATACCGAGCTGTTACTCAACCAGGCCAGTCAGGCGCTGCGCAACGCGCAAAACCTCGGCGGCGGCAAGATGGAGTTGCACGATCCGGCTGCACGCGAAAAGGCCGACGAAGAGCGTGATCGATACTGGCTGGATCTGCTGCGCAAGGCACTGGCTGGCGATGGTTTGCTGCTCTACCATCAGCAGACGATCAGCCTGCAGGACGTCGACGGCGACTACTCGGAAATCCTGTTGCGCATGAACGGGCCACAGGGTGAAGTGCTGCCAGGATTTTTCATGCCGCTGGCGGAAAAGCACAACCTGAACACGGCAGTCGATCGCTGGGTGCTCGGGCACGCCATCGACGCGCTGCATGCACGCGACAGTCAGGGTCAGCAGACCACCTACTTCGTCAAGCTCACCGCACCGTCACTGCAGGACGCCACACTGCTGCCATGGTTGTCCATACGCTTGGGCAAGGCCGCGCTGAAACATGGTCGCATCGTGCTGGAAATGACGGAAAGCAAGGTGATGACGCTGCTGCGCCCGGCGCAGGAGTTCGTCAATGGCTGGAAAAAGCTCGGTGGCCAGTTTGCGCTGGAGCAGTTTGGCTCGGGCCTCAATTCATTCCAGCTGCTCAATCACGTCGATGCCGATTATCTGAAAATCGACCGCAGTTACATGGCGGATCTGCCGCGCCACCCGGAAAACCAGAAGAAAATCACCGAGATCTGCGAACAGGCACACGAACTGAAACGCATGACCATCGCCGAATGGGTAGAAGACGCGACCAGCACCTCATTGCTGTTCGCCTGCGGCGTCGATTTCGTGCAAGGCAACTTCCTGCAGGAGCCACAGCGGCTGGCGTAGGTGTCCACGCGCGAATACCGCGAACGCCGCCAGCCAGGTATCGAGCTGTGTAGCCGCGTGGACTGGCGGTCCGCGCAGACACAACGCACTGGACGCGCGACCGTCACGGTCTGCACGAGCATGCATCGCCCCCGATCAGGCAACAGACACAACAACGCGCGCCCAGCGAATGGATCCGCGGGCGCGCGAGACAGTTTGCCGAAACGCCTTACTTTGCTGCGGCAGCAACTGCCGCCTTGGCCTTGATCTTGGCGGCGGCAGCAGCGGCAACGTCTTCCTTGATGCGCGCAGCCTTGCCTTCCAGACCACGCAGGTAGTACAGCTTGGCACCGCGTACCTTGCCCTTGCGCTTGACCGTCAGCGAATCAATGGCCGGGCTGTGCGCCTGAAACACACGCTCCACGCCGGTGCCATGCGACATCTTGCGCACGGTGAACGCCGAATGCAGGCCGCGGCTGCGCTTGGCGATGCAGATACCCTCGAACGCCTGAACGCGCTCGCGCGTGCCTTCCTTCACCTTTACGTTGACCACGACGGTGTCACCGGGAGAAAACTCCGGCAGCTGGCGCGTGATCTGCTCGGCTTCGAACTGTTCAATGATCTTGTTCATGGCAACACCTGTCTGTTTTCAATCACTGCGGCCAGTCTCGGTCGCTTCGTTTTGTCGCGCCTGTTCGTGTCGAACATGCTCGCGGCGGAATGCTTCCAACAACGCACGCGACTCGTCATCCAGCGCACATTGCGCCAACAAATCCGGCCGCCGCAACCAGGTTCGCCCCAGTGCCTGCTGACGGCGCCAGCGCGCAATCGCTGCATGGTCACCGGACAACAACACCTCAGGCACCGAACCCAGCACGTCGTGCACCGGTTTCGCGTAGTGCGGACAATCCAGCAGGCCATCAGCGAATGAGTCCTGCTCCGCCGACTGCGCATCGTTCAATGCGCCATCCTGCAAGCGCCCCACCGCATCAATGATCACCGCCGCCGCCAACTCGCCGCCCGACAGTACGTAGTCACCAATCGACAACTCCTCGTCGACCGCATGCGCCAGCAACCGCTCATCCACACCTTCGTAACGCCCACACAACAAGGCGATTCGCGGCATCGCTGCCAGCGCTTCCACCTTGCCCTGCGTCAGCCGCGATCCCTGCGGACTGAGATAAATCACATGCACCGGCTCCGGTGCGGCGTTGCGTAATGCGCTCAACGCAGCGCGCAACGGTTCAATCATCATCACCATGCCCGGGCCGCCACCATACGACGTGGCGTCTACCGTGCGATGCCGATCATGCGTGTAGTCGCGCGGGTTCCAGGTGTGCACGTGCAGCAACTCGCGCTGCTGCGCACGCCCCACAACGCCAACCGCCGCACACTCGCGCACGAACTCGGGAAACAATGTAACGACATCAATACGCATGCTTTCGGTCCCGTTGACGCCGTGCTGCACGCGCTGTCAGAAATCCGGATCCCAGTCCACCACCATGCGTTGCGCCGACAAATCCACCGACTGCACGACCGACCCCTGAACAAACGGAATCAGCCGCTCGCGCTCACCGTCACGCACTACCACCACATCATTCGCGCCAGTGGCAAACAGGTGACTGACCAAACCCAGCGCGATGCCCTGCGTCGTAAACACTGCAAGGCCTTCCATGTCTGCCCAGTAATACTCGCCAGCGGCCGCAGCCGGCAGCTGCTCGCGAGCCACATGAATATCCTGGCCAACCAGTGCTGCTGCTCGCTCCCGGTCAGTCACACCGGGAAAATGCGCCACGATACCTTTGCCCTGGCTGCGACCCTTGACGCCATCGATCTGCGTTTCCACACCTGGCGCTGCACCCAGCAGCCACGGTTGGTAATCGAAGACGCGCAAACGCGGCTCAGTCCAGGATTCGATCTTGAGCCAGCCTTGTACGCCGTACAACCCGACGATACGCCCGACCAGGACGCGTCGACCGGCTGTGGCCACTCAGGCCACCGGCTGCAGCTTGCCCGCTTCCTTGAGCAACGCGGCAACCTTGTCTGTCAATTGCGCGCCCTTGGCAACCCATGCATTGACACGCTCGACATTCAGCTCAAGGCGCTTGTCCTTGCCCGCCGCCACAGGGTTGTAATAGCCGATGTTCTCGATGTTGCGACCATCGCGCTTGCTGCGCTGATCAGTCACGACGACGTGATAGAACGGGCGGCCCTTGGCGCCACCGCGCGAAAGACGAATCTTGACCATAGTTAAGAACTCCAGAGTTGCCGGATCAACGGCAGCTGCACGATGTCGTGCACAGTAAACGCGGCATTTTAGCGGGGTTTGGGGGAGATGGGAAGCAGGCATGGTGCGGGGGGACAGGGACGGTATATCGCTTATGTCCCTGTTTCCCGTTCTCCGCTTTCAATCAGCGCATCGGCGGCATGCCACCCATGCCGCCCATACCCTTCATCGCGCCGCGCATCTGGCGCATCAAGCCCTTGGTGCCGCCACGCGATAGCTTGGACATCATTTTTTCCATCTGCATGTATTGCTTGAGCACCCGATTGACGTCGGCTGGCTGCGTGCCTGAGCCCCGCGCAACGCGGGCACGACGCGAGCCGTTCAAAAGGTCGGGATGCCGACGCTCTTTCTTCGTCATCGAGCTGATGATCGCGATCATGCGCTGCATCTCGCCATCATTGACCTTGGACTTGACGCTGTCCGGCAGGCTGGACACGCCCGGCAATTTGTCCAGCAAGCCAGCCAGGCCGCCCATGTTGCCCATCTGTTCAAGCTGATCCTTCATGTCATTGAGGTCAAAACGCTTGCCCTTCATGACCTTCTGCGCGAGCTTCTGCGCCTTTTCCTGATCGACCTTGCGCTCGACTTCCTCGACCAGCGACAACACGTCGCCCATGCCCAGGATGCGCTGCGCGATGCGCTCCGGATGAAACGGCTCCAGCGCGTCGGTCTTTTCGCCGGCGCCGATAAACTTGATCGGCCGCCCGGTGACATAACGCACGGACAATGCCGCGCCACCGCGTGCGTCACCGTCGGCCTTGGTCAGAATGACGCCGGTCAACGGCAGCGCATCGGCAAACGCCTTGGCGGTGTTTGCCGCGTCTTGGCCGGTCATGGAATCGACGACAAACAAGGTTTCCACCGGCGTAACCGCCGCATGCAGCGCCTTGATCTCGGCCATCATCGCCGCGTCCACGTGCAAGCGGCCGGCGGTGTCCACAATCAACACGTCGATGACTTCACACCGCGCCGCCGCAATCGCCGCCTTGGCAATGGCAACCGGCTCCTGCCCTGCCGCGGACGGGAAAAATGTCACCCCGACCTGTTCGGCCAGAATGCGCAGCTGCTCGATCGCCGCCGGACGGTAGACGTCGCAGCTGACCACCATCACCCGCTTCTTTCTGCGTTCGGTCAGCAAGCGCGCCAGCTTCGCCACCGTGGTGGTCTTGCCGGCGCCCTGCAGGCCGGCCAGCAACACCACCGCTGGCGGCTGCTGGGCAAGGTTCAACTCGGTGTTGACGGTGCCCATCACGGCGGTCAGCTCATCACTGACCACCTTCACCAGTGCCTGCCCCGGCGACAGGCTCTTGACCACGTCCTGACCCACGGCGCGCACCTTGATGCGCTGGATCAGCGCCTGCACCACCGGCAACGCGACGTCCGCCTCCAACAGCGCAATACGCACTTCGCGCAATGACTCACGAATGTTTTCGTCGGTCAGCCGACCGCGACCGCGCAGGCGATTGACCGTGGTGGAAAGACGTTGGCTGAGCGATTCAAACATGGCGAGGCACGAGGTCAGGACTAGCCGGTGAATATACCAGACGCCTCCACCGCCTCACGGCGCGCACGGAGGTCACGGCGACACGCTGCACCCCGACCCCCAGCCGACCATGCCCCGGAATACCCGTGCATTGACATGGCTGATTGCACATGGCCGGTCGGCCAACAAGGGCAGATCGACGGCCGGCATGAATCAATGGCTAAGCCCGCGGCATTTGTGCAGTGTGCGTTGTCGGTCAGTGCCGCCCGTCAGGGAACGCGGACCTGTTCAGACGTTTCCCCGTGCCGCGTTTTCGCTACCCGCTGCACTCCACTCAAGGCCTGTGCGACACTGCGCGTCTATGGTCAACCACGTTCTCGCCCTGCTCGCCATCGTGCTTTATCTTGCCGCCGCGAGTGGCTTGGCACGGCCGCTGCTCAGCGGCCGCCAGCCATTGAACCGGGTTGCGCTGGTACTGGCCGGCGTGGCCGTACTGCTGCACATGGGCATCCTGCTCGGGACGCATCGCGGTGCACTGGACCTGCACTTTTTCGCCGCACTGTCGCTGGTAGCGTGCGTCGTCGCCGCGCTGACTCTGCTGGTCAATCTGTCGCGGCCGGTTGCCGCGCTGGGCGTCATCGTGTTTCCGCTGGCGGCGCTGTTTCTGGCGCTGGACAGTTTCGTGGCACCCTCGACCGTCCCGATGCAAATGGACTGGCCGATCAAGCTGCACGTCACATTGGCGCTGCTCGCGTTCGGCGTGTTGTCGATTTCTGCCGTGCTGGCGATCCTGCTCGCCGCACAGGAACGAGCATTGCGCGTGCGCAACTTTGGCAACTGGTTGCGCGCTCTGCCACCACTGACCCGAACCGAAGCGCTGATGTTCGGCCTGATCGGCAGCGGCTTTGCGCTGCTTACCCTGGCATTGCTCAGCGGCGCGTTGTTCATCGAGGACATCCGCGCCCAGCATTTGATCCACACCACGGTGCTGTCAGTGCTGGCGTGGCTGGTGTTCGGCACGCTGCTGTATGGTCGCTGGCGCCATGGCTGGCGCGGCGCGCGCGCAGTCAACCTGACCTTGATCGGCATGGCCGTACTGGCGCTGGCGTTTTTTGGTTCCAAGTTCGTGCTGGAACTGGTTTTGCACCGCAGCGTTTAAGCGCTTGCAGCTCGGTCCGTCCAACGACTCAACCTGGCCCGAACCGAGCGCTCAACGCCAGGCGTCGAGTGCTTCCGCCAGGCGGTCGACGCCGACCACGTGCATATCGCCGACATGGTCTTTCCTGGGCGCATTGGCCTTGGGCACAATCGCGCGTTGAAAGCCGTGATGCGCGGCTTCCTTCAAACGCTCCTCACCATTGGGCACGGGGCGAATCTCACCAGACAAGCCCACTTCGCCGAAGACCACGGTGTGCTCCGGCAACGGCCGATCGCGCAGACTGGACAGCACCGCCAGCAGTACCGGCAAATCGGCTGCGGTTTCCTGCACGCGAATACCGCCAACCACGTTGACGAACACGTCCTGATCGTAAGCCGCCACACCACCATGTCGGTGCAGCACGGCGAGCAGCATGGCGAGGCGGTTCTGATCCAGCCCAAGTGCCACACGGCGCGGATTGCCCAACGACGACTGGTCGACCAGCGCCTGCACTTCCACCAGCAATGGCCGCGTGCCCTCACGCGTCACCATCACCGCGCTGCCGGACGTCACGTTGCTGTGCGTGGACAGGAAAATCGCCGACGGATTGGGCACCTCGCGCAAGCCCTTGTCGGACATCGCAAACACACCCAGCTCGTTCACCGCGCCAAAGCGGTTCTTGAACGCGCGCAGCACGCGAAAGCGACTGCTTGACTCGCCCTCGAAATACAGCACTGCGTCGACCATGTGCTCCAGCACGCGGGGGCCGGCGATGCCACCATCCTTGGTCACGTGACCGACCAGAAACACGGAGGTACCGGTCTCCTTGGCGAAGCGCGTGAGCTTGGCCGCCGACTCGCGCACCTGGCTGACCGAGCCTGGCGCCGCCGGCAGCAGCTCGGTCCAGATGGTCTGGATGGAATCGATCACCAGCACGCGCGGTCGCACCACCATCGCCTGCTCAAGAATCCGCTCGACACAGGTTTCCGCCAACGCCTGCAATGGCTCCAGCGGCAAGCCAAGGCGTTGCGCGCGCGATGCCACCTGCGACAACGACTCCTCGCCGGTGACATACACGCTGGACAGATGCGCGCCCAGCATACCCAGCACCTGCAACAACAGCGTGGACTTGCCGATACCCGGATCGCCGCCAATCAGCACCACCGAGCCTTGCACCAGGCCGCCACCCAGCACGCGATCGAGCTCGCCAATACCAGTCAACGTGCGCGCTTCCGTGGTCAACGCCACGGCCGTCAGCGGCGTGACTCGCGCCGAACCCGCCGCGTTGCCGGCATAGTTGGAACGCTGCGCGCCGACCGACGCCACCGCCGCCGCGGCCGGCGTCAACACGATGGCGCTCAGTGTGTTCCACAGGCCACAGGCGATGCACTGCCCTTGCCATTTGCTGTGCTCGGCGCCGCACTCGGTGCAGACGTACGCGGTCTTGGCTTTGGCCATTAGTGCTATTCCTCGTTGATGCGCACACGATGTGATTCGCGCCAACACTCGTGGCGCGCCGTGTTTTTCATGATGCCCCGGAACGCAAGCGGCTACCACCGCGCGCCTACGGCTTCGCTGCGCGCGACCACGGGCTCCAACCAGTGCCGGAACGCGCATACCGATCCGCGGCGCGCTCGAATCGATTGCGCACGCTGACGCCACCGCACAGCAAATACAAGGGCAGGAACAACGGACCGAACAACAGGTACTGATAGACATGCGCGCGCTCATGATCGGCACGCGATATGAGCGGCTCGACACAGCGCCCGGCACGATGGGCGTAGGTTTGACACGGCGTATCCAGTTGCGCGCCCGTGTGCACGATCACATTGCCCAAGGTGAGCGCGCCGCCCCTGCCCCACGGCCAGTGGCGCACCACCAACGCCAGTTCACTGCGTTGCCAGCGCAGGCGCGCACCAAACGGCAGACCGGCCACGCCGAGCAGCAAGCCCACCACGGTATTCGGCAGCGTCCACAACATCCCCAACGGCAACAACGCCAACGAAAGTCGGTCGCCACGCAGCACACGCACATCCGCCGCACCTTGCCATGCGGCACGCGCACGGCGTGCCGGCGGTGGCACCGCAGAAGCGTCGGGATGTCGCTGCCTGTTCACCAACACGGATCGCCTTTCGCCAGCTTGGGTTTGCAGCGTACCGGCACCATGATATCGCCCATCGGCTGGCGCAACCGGCCTGTCCCTGGAGTCTGGCGTGAACACACCATTGACCATTCCCTGCCCGCACTGCAACGCGCTCAACCGCGTGCCGGCGGAGCGCGCAGGCGAACAGCCGACGTGCGGCCGCTGCAAGCAGGCGTTGTTCGACGGACATCCCATGGTGTTGACCACGACAAATTTTGACGCAGTGACTGGTCGCGGTGATTTGCCCGTGCTGGTGGATTTCTGGGCCCCGTGGTGCGGGCCATGCGTCAGCTTTGCACCGGTGTTCGTGCAGGCTGCCAGTGAGTTCGAGCCACGCCTGCGAGGCACCCATGCCTTCCTGCACACTCCCGGCGCGCCGCTGACGGTTACGATTCAACTTTGATCGTTGGGGACTTCACTGTGCATACATCACTGCAAACCGTCGCGCTGACGGCGCTGCTCACGCTTGGCTGCGCGTTCTCCGCCGCGGCCGCTGATGCCGCCAAAACACCTCCAGCGCCAGATGCCGCCAGCAGCAACGATTTCCATCTGCCGCCATTGCCGGCTGATGCGCATGTCGCGCAATCAGCCACGGTGGGTGGCAAGACGCTCAAGTACACGGCGACCGTTGGCTCGCTGCCGGTGCGCGATGAAAAGGGCAACATCACCGGCGAGGTGGTGTTCACCGCCTACACGATGCCCGGCAAGGATCGACCGGTGACATTCGCGCTGAACGGCGGGCCGGGCGCGTCATCGGTCTACCTGAACCTCGGTGCGATCGGGCCGAAGAAAGTCAACTTCGGTGTGGAAGGCGACACGCCATCGGCGCCGGCCGTGTTGCGCGACAACCCCGGCACCTGGCTCGGGTTCACTGATCTGGTCTTCATCGACCCGATCGGTACCGGTTTCAGCCGCGCGCTGGTCGACGACAAGGAAGCGACCAAGCAGTTTTACAGCACCGACAGCGACATCA